>Ga0209101_1001196_pt1 | contig 19854 bp, 17 predicted proteins | sample ConPoolayeCmetaG_FD_185481 | JGI IMG/M metagenome (GOLD analysis project Ga0209101, IMG submission 185481) | Hot spring microbial mat communities from California, USA to study Microbial Dark Matter (Phase II) - Cone Pool mat layer C metaG... ...
GTATTAACAATTGTTATTATCTGCTCTTTAAAAATTTCAAAAATAAATTTCTTGATCTGCTCACTTTTTTCTTCCAATAAAATCTTTCGTCGACGATCATAGATAATCTGTCGTTGTTTATTTAAAACATCATCAAAATCAACTAAGTGCTTTCGTATATCAAAATTAAATCCTTCTACCTTTACCTGAGCTTGCTCAATTGCTTTTGAAACCATTGGATGTGAAAGTGGTTGATCTTCAGGAAAGTTAAAAAAACTCATTAATTTTGAAATTTGTTCACCGCCAAAAATCCGCATCAAGTCATCTTCTAAAGAAACAAAGAACCTTGACTCACCTGGATCCCCTTGACGACCAGAGCGACCACGTAACTGATTATCAATTCGACGTGACTCATGCTTCTCTGTTCCAATAACATAAAGTCCGCCTAGTTTTATTACATCATCATGATTCTTTTGCCAATTTTTTAACTGATCTTTATTTTTTAAATCATTGATTGGCGATTCCCCACCTAAAATAATATCAACTCCACGCCCAGCCATATTAGTAGCAATTGTCACTGATCCTTTTTTTCCCGCCTGAGCAATAATTGATGCTTCTTTTTCATGCTGTTTTGCGTTTAAAAGATTATGAGGTATCCCTTTTTGTTTTAATAAATAAGAAAGATATTCGTTTTTTTCAATTGAAGTAGTACCAACTAATATTGGTCGACCAATTATGTAATTTTTAGCAATCTCTTCAACTACTGCATTAAACTTTCCTTTTTCTGTTTTATAAATCATATCTGGATGATCAATTCTTATCATTTGTCTGTGAGTTGGAATAACTAAAACATCCAAATTGTAAATCTTATTAAACTCTTCTGCTTCAGTAGCAGCAGTACCTGTCATTCCAGCTAATTTTTTATACATTCGAAAGTAGTTTTGCAAAGAAATTGTTGCTAAAGTTTTTGATTCTTGTTTAATTGGCACAGACTCTTTTGCTTCAATTGCTTGATGTAGTCCTTCAGAAAATCTTCTGCCTTCAAGTAAACGGCCAGTAAATTCATCAACAATCACTACTTCATCATTACGAATAATGTAGTCTTTATCTTTTTTAAATAAAGTTTTTGCTTTTAAAGCTGCTTCAATATGAAACAAAGTATCATAATCTTTTTCATAAATATTTTTAATTCCTAAAATTTTTTCAATTTTTATAATCCCAGCCTCAGTTAAATTGGCGGTTTTTAATTTTTCATCCACTAAATAATCTTTTTTTTCTTCTAATTTTTTAACAATTTTGCTAAACTGATAATATTTACTAACATCCTCATCATAAGGTGCTGAAATAATATGAGGAGTCCTTGCTTCATCAATCAAAACTGAATCTGCTTCATCAATAATAGCAAAGTTAAAACCACGTTGAACTAAATCACTTTTATTAATTGCCATATTATCTCTTAGATAATCAAAGCCAAACTCAGAGTTAATCCCATAAATAATATCTGCTTGATAAGCTTCTTTTTTTGTAATTGGCCGAAGATGTTTTAATCGCCAATCCAAGGCAGAGGAATCAGTAAAATTTGGGTCAAAAATATATGATTTTTCTGAAATAATTGCTGAAGTTTTCAAACCTAAGTAATGAAAAACATTACCCATCCAACCACAGTCACGTCGAGCCAAATAATCATTAACTGTAACTAAATGAACTGATTTACCAGTTAAAGCATTTAAATATAAAGGAGTTGTTGCCGAAAGAGTTTTACCCTCACCAGTTTTTTGTTCAGCAATTTTTCCTTCATGAAGAGCAATCCCAGCGATTAACTGTACATCAAAATGTCGCTGACTTAAAACTCTTCGAGATGCTTCTCTAACTAAAGCAAAAGCCAAAGGTAATGCTTCATCTAAGTTTTTTTTACTTGTTTGAATTTCAGTTTTTAATTTTTCAGTTTCTTTAGGAAAGTCGTTTTCTTTTAAATTTCTTGCCCAATCTTCAAGTTTATTAATTTCATCAATAATTTTCTTGATTCTTCGTAGTTCTTTTTGATTATAATCAAACAATCTTTTTAAAAAACCAATCATAAAATTTTATAAATATAATCTAATTTTAATTAATATTTTTTACTTTAAAAAGTACTCTTGTGGAATAATAATAATTTTTTGTGCAGAAAAATGATCACTTTCATTTTTTTCATATTTAGAAACAAAATTTACTATATCACCCTCCTTAATTTTAGAAAAACCAGTTTTTTCTAATTCTAAATTTTTAATATTTAACATCCACTGCTTAGTATAAGTTTCAATATCAATAATTAAATTTTCATTAGTTAGTGTATTGTTAATTTTTATCCAATAATTTTCTTTATTAATTTCAATAACTCTTCCAAATTCAACTAAGTAATTATCATCAACAAAAATTAGATTAGCATTAATTCCATTATCAGTCATAATACCTGAAATAACAATATAATCATTTTTTTTAAGATTAGAAAAATTAATCTCTTTTTTTTCGTTATTTTTAATTTGATAATATTTAGTTAAAGTAGGATCAAGCTTAACTAAAATTTTTTTATCATCTTTATCTTTAATCTCTATTTGATTTTCTGATAAACTCATTATCCTACCTGAAAAAGCTTGATTATTCTCTCTCCTTAATTCTGCAACTTTACTTGCAATCTTATCTTTTAATATTTTTACTTCTTTTTCTGATGAAAAGGTAGTATTTTTTTCTTGAGCAGAAGTAATAAAATTAATTAAAAATCCTAAAAAAATAAAAAAAATTACAATGACTAATATTTTTTTAAATATCATATTTCATCAGGTAAATAATAAATAAATAAAGTTTTTTCTTGAATTTTTATGTTTGAAACTTTAGGATAAGCAACAATTTTTATGACATTTTCTCCTAAAACTAAAGGAAAATCAAATTTAAATTTCTTATCTTTGTTTTGAAAAGCTAAATCTTTTATTGGAGATTGAACAACAATCAAAGAATCTTTACTAGCTGAACCTTTAATATTAATCTGACTATAATTAACTATAATATTATTTTTTGGACTATCAATAATCAAAAGATCTAAGTTATTTTTTTTTATAGGTGAGATAGTAATTGTCTTTTTTTCTGAAACTAAAATTTTTTCTTTTTTTAACTGAATTTGAGAAAGTCCGAAAAGAATAAAAATAGCAAAGATAAGCCCAAAAACAAAACCTAAAATTATAGCAATTATATTTTCTTTTTTCATAAATCAAAAATTATTTTTTTTAAAACTTGGGGAATTTTTTCATTCAAATTACTAATATTATACCAGTATCCATTTGTAAAAAACAAATTATCGGCAGTTAATTTAAGAAGAATTGAAGAAAAAATAGCGCTTTCCAATGGTAGATTTTTAACATAAAAACTCAAGTTCAAACCAGCTAAAATATCTCCACTGCCTCCTTTTGTCAAACCTGAATTACCACCTTCAACAATATAAACTTGATTTCCGTCAGAAATAATATCTTTTACTGCTTTAAGTAAGATAACTACTTGATATTTTTTAGCATATTTTTTTACTAACTCTATTTTTTTATCAAAATCTAAATCAGTAATTTTTTCAGAAAATAATTGATTAAATTCTTTTTGATGAGGAGTAATAATTGCTGGTTTTTTTAACTTTAAAAACCATTCTTTTTCCATCATCTGTAAAGCTCCAGCATCAAAAACAAATTTTTTTTCTTTAAAGTTATCAACTAAAAATTTAGTTAAATAGTAAGCATATCCTCCTTCATCATCTATCTTGAGAATTTCTTCAAAATTATTAATTTTTAATTTTTGACTTTTAAACTTTGAATTTCTTAACATACCAGGCCCAACTAAAATCACATCATCTTCCTTAACATAATCTATTAAATCTTTTTTAGAAATAACAATTCCATTTCTAAATTTAGTTTTTAAATTCAAAAATATTTTTTCATTTTCTTCAGTAGAACAATAATGAACCATATCAACAAAGTATGAAGAAACCTCGGCCGACCACAGAGAAGCAGCATGAAAAAGGGATGAACCACCAATAATCAAAACCTTTCCATTTTGTCCTTTATGAGAATCTATTTTTGGAAGAGTAAATTTTTTAAAAAATTTTTTTATCGCCTCTAAATTAGTTGTTTTAATTATGGTGAACATTTTAAAAAGATCAAAAATAAAAATCTCAGAATGAAAATTAAAAATTAATAAATTTAAAATTATTTTGTCTGCCAGCTGGTGAATTAAATTTTAAGTTTTGTTTTATTTATTATATAATTTTACATTATGTTATCTCATCTCGATTTGCGAAAAAAATTTGCTCAATTTTGGGAAAAAAACAATCACAAAGAAGTTCCACCTATTCCCCTTATTCCTCAAAATGACCCAACCACTCTTTTTACAGGTTCTGGCATGCAACAGTTAGTCCCTTATCTTTTAGGTGAAATTCATCCTCTAGGCAAAAGACTTTACAATATCCAACCTTGCTTTAGATCTCAGGATATTCTGGAAGTTGGTGATAATCGCCATACTACTTTTTTTGAGATGATGGGCAATTGGTCTTTGGGTGATTATTTTAAAAAAGAACAACTTGCCTGGTTTTGGTACTTTTTAACAAAAATTTTGGGATTTAATAAAAAGAGACTTTATGTGACAGTTTTTGCTGGTGATAAAAAAAATAATTTAAACCAAGACGAAGACTCAAAAAAAATCTGGTTAGATCTTGGAGTTCCTAAAGATCATATATTCTCTTATGGTCCGGAAAAAAACTGGTGGTCAAGGGCAGGGATTCCTGATAATATGCCTGAGGGTGAACCAGGTGGACCAGATAGTGAAGTTTTTTATGATTTTGGACAAGATTTAAAACTTCAAAAAAACTCATCTTTTTCTCATCAAAAATGTCATCCTAACTGTGATTGCGGACGCTTTATGGAAATTGGTAACTCTGTTTTTATGCAGTTTAAAAAAACAAAAAATGGTTTTGAAGAATTGCCAGCAAAAAATGTTGATTTTGGTGGTGGACTAGAAAGAATATTAGCCGCTTTAAATAATAACCCAGATGTTTTTTTAACTGATATTTATATTCCAATTATTAAAAATATTGAAAAAACTGTTGGCAAAAAATATGAAGATGAAGACGATAAAAGAAAAATTAGAGTTATTGCTGATCATTTAAAAGGAGCTGCTTTTCTTATAAAAAATGGCGTTTATCCGTCAAATAAAGAACATGGTTATTATCTTCGACGGCTTTTAAGACGAATTACTGTCAAAACATATCAACTAAAAGGAAAAACAGTCTCTGCCCAAGATTTAATTCCAGCAATTGAATCAGTAATTGAAATCTATAAAGATATCTATTTTCAATCAAACGATTTTGAAGAAATAAAAAATATTTTTAGTGAAGAAATCAATCGCTTTAATAAAACTTTGAATAAAGGTCTTTCCATCTTACAACAAATTGAAAAACCAAATGCAAAACAAGTTTTTGATCTATATCAAAGTTACGGTTTTCCAAAAGAATTAACTGAAGAACTTTTAAAAGAAAAAGGTTTAACTTTTGATCAAAAACAGTTTGATCAAGAATTTGAAAAACATCGACAACTTTCAAGAACTGCCTCAGCTGGTATGTTTAAAGGTGGATTAGCTGATCATTCAAAAAAAACTTTACGCTACCATACCGCTACCCATCTTCTTCATCAAGCTTTGTTTGATGTTTTGGGAGAAGCTGTTCGTCAAGCAGGCTCCCACATTACTGGAGAACGACTTCGCTTTGATTTTTATTGTCTAAATAAACCAAACAACGAACAGATAAAAAAAGTGGAGGCGATAATTAATCAAAAAATTAGGGAAGAACTACCAGTAAACTTTATTTTATTATCAAAGAATGATGCATATGAAATTGGGGCTAAATCTTTTTTTCGCGAAAAATATCCAGAAACCGTTAAGGTTTATTATATTGGTTCATCCTTAGAAAAAGCTTATTCAAAAGAATTTTGTGGTGGACCACATGTAAAAAATACTAAAGAAATCGGCAAAATCGAAATCTTTAAATTTGAAAAAATTGGTAACAATTTATATCGAGTTTATGCTAAATAAAAAATCAATTGACAAGTATTATTAAAACTGTAATAATTTAATAATTAATTAAACTTTTTTTAATTATTAATTTTTTTAAAACCATGTCTAAAAAAAATACAAAAATAGAAGAAAAAAAAATATCTTCAGAATCTATTAGTTTTAAATATATTTATTTTTTCTTCGGATTAATTCTTATTTTTAATATTTTTTTAACAATAAAAATATTTAATCTTGAAAAAAAAGTAACCCCTATTATTACTCAACAACAACCTCAAGAACCACAACCGCCTAAGAAAATTAAAATTGAAGATGTGAAAAAACTATTTACAAAAGGCTTTATCTATTTTGGAGAACCAACAAATAAGATTCTTTTTGTTGAGGTTTCTGACCCAAGCTGTCCTTTCTGTCATATTGCTTCAGGAGTAAATCCTAAACTATCTGCCCAAGCTGGTGAACGATTTAAATATCAATCCGATGGCGGATCTTATATCCCACCAGTTCCTGAAATAAAAAAATTAGTTAATCAAGGAAAAGCTTCTTTCGTTTTTCTTTATTCAAATGGTCACGGTAATGGTATTTTAGCCACGCAAGCTTTATATTGTGCCTATGAAAAAGGTAAATTTTGGGAAATTCACGATAAAATGATGACTAACGAAGGATATAATTTAATCAATGAACAAGTAAAAAATGATAAAACAAAAATTCCTGATTTAGTTAGCTTTTTAGCTAATGAAATTGACTCAAATTTTCTAACTAAATGTTTAGAAAGTGGTAAATACGAAAAAAGTTTAATTCGAGATCAACAACTATCACCATCTTTAGGCTTTCAAGGAACACCACACTTTTTAATCAATACTCAAATGTTCCGAGGCGCCTATAGTTTTTCTGATATGAAACCTGTTGTTGATAAATATCTTTAATTTGTAGATTAAAGAAAAAAGTTTATACTTTTTTTAATCCCTGCCACCAACTATTAGAGTCAATCTTTTTTAATTCTTCCCAAATTTTTTTGGCGCTTTTTGTTCTTAATCTCTTGCCAATATTATTAATCCAATCTTGAGCATATTTATAACCTCTTTCCAAAAGTTCTTTTGCGGTCAATCCTTGTTCTAATAAATCTGCATTTTTAGCAATGTTCCCACAACTTTTAATCTTTTTCAATCTGATTCCAATAATTTAAAATCTCACCAGAAAAATCATCAAGCTTCTCTATCTGATCGAAAACTATATTTTCTCGATTAAAATTAATATAACGATTAGCAACTTTATGAAAATCACCAATACAACATTCTTCTAAATCATGAAAAATAAGCATTGCGACTACTCCTCAGGTTTCACGTAATTTTATAATTTTGCTAAAAAATAACGAATTTGGGCGGCTCTTAAATTATATTCAGCTACTGTTTCATAATTTTTTACTCCAATTAAACTCCATTATTAGTGATAGATTTTTTTAAGCTGTTCTAATTCAAAGAAGAAATTAATTAAATTTTTTAATTTTAAATTTTTAATTGTCATTTTTAATTTTTATTTTTTGGCTAAATCACATCAGAAATCTTGTCATATTATATATGAAGTATTATATATATTATGTGTTAGATATTGATTTATTTGTGCTCTCAGCGGGATTCGAACCCGCGATTTGCAGGTTGAGAACCTGCCGTCCTAGGCCACTAGACGATGAGAGCGCAATCTTTTTAGCATCTTCAAAAAAAGCTAAAATAGTTAAATATTAAAGCTTAAACGGAAATTTGACTTTTTCCAAAATTTATAGTATTATTTATTATTATTTTATCAAAAGATGCCCAAAAGTTAGGGCAATTTTTCGTTTTATGAAAAAAGTTCAACTAACCAATCAAGGTTTTGAAAAATTAAAAAATGAACTTAAAGAACTAAAAAATAAAAGAAAACAAGAAGTATTAACTAGACTAAATCAAGCAAGAGCTATGGGCGATTTATCAGAAAATAGCGCCTATTCTGCCGCGAAAGAAGAATTAAATCTAATCGAAGGCAGAATTGCTGAACTTGAAGAAATTTTAAGAAACGCAGAAATCGTTGAAGGAAATAACAATAAAAATACTATTCAAGTTGGTTCATCGGTTGTGGTTGAAATCAATGGTCAAAAAGAAAAGTTTGAGATTGTTGGTGAGTTTGAGGCTGATCCTTTAAATAAAAAACTATCTCATAACTCACCCATTGGCCAAGCTTTAACAGGAAAAAAAGTTGGTGATTGGGTAGAAGTAGAAGTTCCTGCTGGAAAGATAAAATATAAAATAATTGACATAAAATAATTACTTGATATAATTTTATTTTTAAATTAAAATTTGAAACACAAAAAAAAGGACCCAAAAAAAGCAATTAAAAAGTGGTCTAGCGAGAGAAAGTAAGGGTGAAAGGCTTCTCCCACTTTTGCTTTTTTGGCAAGGCCTTTTTATATTCTCTTAATAAGAGAAGAAAGTGGCGGGAAAAAATCCCAACTAAATTGGGAGAGTAGAACCCGACGGATAAGCCCGTTATAGCTAAAGCAGATTTCTGCCAAGTGTATTCGGACGAACTCTGTTAAAAAAAACAGGATATAAGCCGAATTAAATTAAGGTGGTACCGCGGTTTTAAAAGCCGTCCTTGAAAGATGTTAAAAATTTTGACATTTTTCAAGGACTTTTTTTTATGATTGAAAAAATTAATGGCGTAGACATACCAACTTCTTTTGTTAGTAGTATTGGAGAATTAGTTTGGCCACCAAAAGAAACCAACAATGAAAGATTAAAAGGAATTTATCCGTATCCAATTGATAATGAAAGGTTGTTAATTTATTTTTTGGATGAATTAGCAAGTTTGTCATTTTTAAGTTCATCGAGAATAACTGTAAGAGCTTTATTATCAAAAAAAGTTTTAATGAATTTTGACAGAAAAAATCCTCTTTCTTATTTATTTGAAACGATTATTCCTTTAGACGGAGAAGTATTTGGAAAGTATTGTCTGGTATATTTTGGCAAAAACGCTCATCAAAGAATACCTCCAAAAGAAATAGTAGAACAACAATATCAAAGAGCAGTATCAATTTTTAGTGAAAATCATCAAGAAAGAAATTATGACTTAAGTAATTTTGAAATATTAGTTATTGATGAAAAAATGCGCCAAGATCATGAAATTCAACAAATGTATTATCGACTATATTCCAATTTCGGCTGGAATGAAGAAGAAGTTGTTGCTTTAATAAATAACCCAAATAATCTTTTGGTTGCCGCAAAAGATGTAAGAAATGGGATAATTATTAGTAGTGGTTTGGTTGAATTTGCTGATATTAATTTTTATGGATTACCCCCTTTAAAATTAGCGGAGATTACAGAAGCAGCAACTTTAAAAGAATATAGAGGAAAAGGCTTGTATCAAAGAGTCTCTGATGAAATATTAACAATATTGGCTAATCAACCCAATCCTCCTCATTTAACCTTTGGTGAATCAAACTTAGATACGCCGGGTGTTTTGAAAGTAGCAGCCAGACAAGGAAGAACCCCAGCTTTTAAAACAGCACAAGAATATAATTTTCCTCATGCTTGGATGTTACCTCAACATGTCGTAATTTTTCAAGAATATCGCCCACCAAATTATCCTTATAATAATTTAATGGTTACATATTTAACACAAAAAAGATTAAAAAAATTATGGAAAAAATAATTTATCTACTTAAAAAATTAGTCTCAATTAATTCAATATACCCAAATGAACAAGAATTAGGTGATTATTTATTTAATTTTTTTAAGAATAAAAATTATAAAATATCAAAACAAAAAGTTGAAAAAAATAGATACAACTTAATTGTTGAAAAAGGAAAAGGTAAAAAAGTAATAGGTTTGTATGCACACTTAGATACGGTTAACACAACAAAATTAAACTGGCAATCCAATCCTTTCAAATTAAAAATTGATGGTGATAAAGCTTTTGGTTTAGGAGCTTTTGATATGAAAGGTGGTATGGTTGCCAATATTTTAAGTTTTCTTGAATATAATCCAAAAAATATAAAAATTAAATTGTTCTTTGTCGTTGATGAAGAAAATATATCAAAAGGGGCTTTTAGGTTATTAAAAAGTCAATTATTTAAAGATATACTTTGTGTAGTTTCAACTGAACCGGCATTTAAATATGGAAATCAAGGAATAGTTATTGGAAGACCAGGAAGAACAGTATTTGAACTATCAATAAAAACCCAACCTATTCACTATGCTTTATACGATGAAAAAAAAGATATTGTTTATTTTTTTAATCTCTTTATTAATCAATTAAAAAAATTTAACAAAAATATTAATCAAAAAAAGCAATTTCTTTTTATAAAAAAGATACAAACAAAGGTAGCTGGAATGTCAACTATATCAGAATTAAAAGCAGAAATCGATAGTTGTATTATTCCCCCAGAAGATAATCAATCAATTTTAAATAAGTTAAATTTAGTTCTTAATCAAATAAATACTCAATTCAATTTTAATTATGAAATAAGAATTAAAAAAAGAGCAACTCCTTATCTCAATGGATATGAGTTAAAAAAAAATAACAAATATCTTAAAATAATGATGCAAGTTGTTAAAAACGTCACTAATAAAACTCCTATTCCATATTTTAGATCATCAATTGCCGACGAAAATATCTTTGGTTATCATAAAGTTCCAGTTTTAAGTGTTGGTCCAATTGGTGATAATGCTCATGCGGCAAACGAATGGGTCTCTCTAAAATCAATTCTAACCCTAAAAGAAATTACTATTAATTTTATTAAAAAAAACGATTTTTAATTTATTTATAAAATAATGAATCAATTAAAAATAAAAGATTTGTTAAAATTAAAAGAAATGATAAAGTTATTGGTTGTGTATTATTAGTTATTTGAGAAAAGTATGAACGATGATAATAAAATAAAAATTGATGATTTTAAAAAAGTTGATATGCGGGTTGGGAAAATAGTCTCAGTTGAAAAAATCCCAAATCGCGACAAACTTTATAAACTTCAGGTCGATATTGGCGAAGAAAAACCAAGACAGATTATCACTGGGTTAGTGCCTTATTACTCTCAAGAAGAGCTTTTGGGGAAATATATTGTTGTTTTATCAAATTTAGAAGCAGCTAAATTTGCTGGTAAGATCTCAGACGGAATGATTTTGGCGGCAGAAAGTGAAGACCATTCAAAATGTGCCATATTAACTGTTGATAAAGAGATTGAGGTTGGGACTAAAATTAGTTAAATAAAAACTAAAAATGAAAAAATAAAAATGACAAATAAAAATTAAAAATTTTTTAATTTATTTCTTTTTACATTTTTTAATTGTCATTTTTCATTTTTATATTTTATTTTTTATTTTTTTATGATCTGGGTTGATCGATTAGTCCAAAAAATCAAACAAAAAAACTCAAAAAAAGAATGGGTTGATGATATGAAAACCCCATCAGGCCGAATCCATGTGGGTGCATTGCGGGGTGTTGTTATTCATGATCTTGTCTATAAAGTCCTTAAAGAAAACAAAATCGATGCCAATTTTTCCTATGTCATCAACGATATGGACCCAATGGATGCCTTACCGGTCTATTTAGATAAAGAAAAATATCTTCCCCATATGGGTAAACCTCTTTATAAAATTCCATCGCCAGACCCAAAATATAAAAACTACGCTCATTACTTTGCTCAAGAATTCATTGATGTTTTTAATAAATTAAATTGCCATCCAATGATCATTTACTCTTCAAATCTCTATAAGGAAGGAAAAATGAATCAAGTAATTAAAAAAATTTTAGATAATGTTGAGAAAGTAAGAGAAATTTATAAAAAAGCAACCAAAGCCCCCATATCAAAAAATTGGTTTCCCTACAATACTATTTGTCAAAAATGCGGAAAAGTTGGCACCACCGATGTCTATAAATGGGATGGTAAATATGTTTATTATCACTGTCTTCCTAATAAAGTAATTTGGGCAAAAGGCTGCGGCCATGAAGGAAAAGTTGAACCAATAGAAGATAATGGAAAACTTGTTTGGAAAGTTGACTGGCCTGCTCATTGGAAAACTATTGGTATCACAATTGAATCTTCAGGAAAGGATCATATGTCCTCAGGTGGCTCATATGATATTGCCTCTCATATCGCCAAAGAAGTCTTAGACTATCCTCCTCCTGAAGCTTTTGGTGGCTATGAATGGTTCACAATCGGTGGGAAAAAAATGTCTTCATCAAAAGGAGTTGGCTCATCAGCCAAAGAAGTTTCAGAAATCTTGCCGCCTCAAGTGCTTCGCTTTTTATTTGTCAGAACACCAATAACCACTCATATCGACTTTAATCCTAATAAACAAACTCTATTTAATCTTTTTGATGAATACGATCGCTGTTTTTCTGCTTATTTTGATAAACAAGAAGAAAAAATTCCTCAAGGAAAACAAAAAGAAGTATTAACTGATTTTGCTCGGATTATCGAACTTTCAAAAATTGCTGAGCTGCCCAAAAAAAGACTGTACCTTCCTCGCTTTCGAACTATCTATAACTTAATGCTTCAGAAAAAAGATAATCTTGTTTCTTTTTTTGAAGGACTTAAAAAAGATAGACTAACCAAAGAAGAAAAAGCTATTTTAGAAGAACGGATTTTTTACACTAAAAAATTAATGGAAAGAGAAGAGGAAATATTAACAAAAAATAATCTTACCCAAACAACTAGTTTCACCTTAAACGACAATCAAAAAAAATTTTTAAAGGAATTAAAAGAAAATTTAGAAAAATTAGACATATTTGAAAAAGAAAAAATTCAACAAGTATTATCGCAAACTTTAAAACAAACAGATGTCTCTCCAAAAGAGGCTTTTCAAGGGTTTTACTTTGTTTTAACTGGAAAACCTTTTGGTCCAAAAGCAGATGATTTAATTGTAGATATTGGGAAAAAAGAACTATTGAATAGATTAAAATAATTTTACCTTGGCTCAACTCCAACAGATAACGCAATTATATTCAAAAAATTTTCCGGTGTTAATGTTAATTTAAATTCTTTTATATAAATTGGGTTTTGATTTATATATAAGGGTCCATTTTTTTTAGTTCTATTTTTTTTATGATTAAATACTAAAATACCAGAATTACCAGAATTTTTTTCATCATAATCTTCAATTCTAATTTTTGCCTTTTTTCCCTTAAAAATACTTTCATAAAAATTTAATAAGTCGAATGTTGAAAATCCACCGGCAAAATGATGAGAGTTTTCTTCCATCATATTTTGTAATTTTTCTAAAAAATCCTCTGGATTTAACTCTCCAAAATCAATTTCAATAAGTTTTTTACTAACAACAATACTCCCATCTGAATTTCTGTGAACTTGAACAACACCCGAAGTTGACATTAAATGACCACCAACTCTTAAAGCTAAACTTAAAGTCTCTAAAATTTTATCTGCATTATTTTTTGGTTTATGTAAAATAAACCTATTATCTCCTCCCGAATAAATAATCCCTAATGAAGAAAGATCAAATCCATCAGGTATTTTTATTGTCCAAGCTGAATCAACCACAAAAAAATCTGTTAAAGAATCTAAAATTAAATAAAGAGAATTAATCTCCAAATCAGTAGCTATTAAAACCTTTATTAAACCTTCATCAAGCAAATGTTGATGTGGATTTTTTTTTCGAAAATCAATCATTTTCTTTTTAACCTCTAAAAAAAACTCTCTTCCTAATTTTTCTCGTAATACTAATAGTTCTTTTGCTTTATCAACAGCCAATTCTAAATTAACTGGAGGAGAATTTATATCTCTTCGCCAAGGAGTAATCCCTATTGTTTTGCTACTTTCACTATAAATAGTCTTTTGAGTTTTGTCTTCAAAACTAATTTCAGGCATTTTATCACCTAACCAACCAGAAACAGTTAAAACACTATAACCAAATTCTTTAGCTATTTCTTTTCTTATAGATGAAGAAGTAAATAAAACAGGACATGAATAAGGTAAAGCTAAAATTTCTCCTCCTTTTAATGAAAAACCGGTTGATTGTAATCTTTCACTCATAAAAAAAATCCCGCCGTTTTCGGCAGGGTACATTATGTTCCTTTAAGAAATAAATTTTTAATTTTAAAATTATTCATCATTTTTAAAAAAAACCGCTCAAAAAATGGGCGATGAATAAAAAATTTTAAATTAGTTAATTTCCACATTAAATTATAAATAAAGACTTAAAAAATTCAATAGATATTTTTATATCAAAATATATATTTAATCTACTGTAGTTTAAATCTGTTATCTCAAACTTGGTTACCCTAACGGTAATCAGCTTTCAGAATCTCATTGGGATGCTGAAAAAAATTTATCATAACAAAATAGTGTCATCCTGAATTTATTTCAGGATCTTTTATGATTTTAAACGAGATTCCAAAACTAGTTCGGAATGACAATATAATATTGATATAATAAAACTAATGAAAAAAATCTTAATTGCTACCACCAATCAAGCCAAACTAGAAGAGATAAAAATTGGCTTAAAACCACTTTTAAAACAAAAAATAAAGTTTCTGACATTAACCGACGTTGGAGTAGAAGAAAAACCCCAAGAATCTGGTAAAACATTTCGTGAAAATGCTAAAATCAAAGCTGAATTTTACGCTAAAAAAACTAACCTTCCCACTTTAGCCGATGATGGTGGTCTAATCATCCCCTATTTAAACAATGAACCTGGTGTTAGATCTCGCCGCTGGCTTGGCTATGAAGCAACTGATAAAGAGTTAATAAACTATACTCTTGAAAGATTAAAAAACGTTTCTAAAAAAAATAGACTTGCCTATCTTCGAGTCTGCCTTTGTTTTTTTAATCCAAAAACTCAAGAAATATTTTTTGAAGAAGAAAGTATCAAAGGGTTTATTACTGAAAAACCGAGTAATAAACCTACCTTTGGCTATCCTTTTCGATCCTTGTTTATCGTTAAAAAATTTAATAAATACTATGATGAATTAACTAAAAAAGAACATCAACAAACCAATCACCGTCTAATTGCCTTAAAAAAGCTAATTAAAAAAATTAAGATTTGATAAAATAATATTATGCTTGATATCAATTTTATTCATCAAAATAAAGAAAAAGTTTTACAGGCTGCCAAAAATAAAAATCGAGAAGTTAATTTAGACAAAATCATTGAATTAGATAAAAAAAGACGCCAATTAATTAATCAGATTCAAATCTTACGAGAACAAAGAAATAAGATTGCCAAAATTAAACCCGCTAAAGAAACAGTCGAAGAAGGAAAAAATATAAAACAAAAACTGCAAAAATTAGAAAAAGAACTAATTATCATTGAAAACGAACTAAACGAGCTCTTATCTTTTATTCCCAATATCCCTCTTGATGAAGTACCAATTGGTAAAGATGCTACTTCAAATAAAATAATTAAAACCTGGGGACAAATTCCAAAATTTGACTTTCCTGTTAAATCTCATATTGATTTGGCAACTAGCTTAGATATTGTTGATTTTGAGCGAGGCGCAAAAGTCTCTGGATTTCGCGGTTATTTTTTAAAAAATCAAGGAGCTGTTCTTCATCTTTCATTACTTTTTTATGTTTTTCAAAAATTAATCAAAAAAGGCTATACACCAATAATTGCTCCGGCAATAGTAAAAAGTCTTACTCTTTTTGGCTGCGGTCAGTTTCCATGGGGTAAACAAGATACTTATCAATTAAACGATGATGATGTTTATTTGGCTGGCACAGCTGAACAACCAGTGACTTCCTATTTTAGCGGAGAAATTTTAAACGAAAAAGAACTACCAAAAAAATTTGTTGCTATTTCTCCTTGTTTTCGTAAAGAAGCCGGCGCTTACGGAAAAGATACTCGTGGTCTTTATCGTCTTCATGAATTTTGGAAGGTAGAACAGGTAATTATTGCTAAAAACAATTTAGAAGAGGCAAAAAAACTTCATGAAGAACTCCAAAGAAACAGTGAAGAGATTTTGGAAGAATTAGAGCTTCCCTACCGTCGAGTAATTTTATCAACCGGTGAAATGGGCGAACCGCAAATTTTTAAATATGATACCGAAGTTTGGATGCCGTATCGCAATGATTATGGCGAAACCATGTCCAACTCAATTATGGGTGATTTTCAAGCTCGAAGATTAAATATTAAATATCGAAAAAAAGATTGTAGCAAAGAATATTGCTATACCTTAAACAATACTGCCATTGCCTCACCCCGGATTTTAATTGCTATTTTGGAAAACTATCAACAAAAAGATGGAACTATTAAAATACCAAAAGTCCTTCAACCATTGACAGGATTTGAAAAAATTAAAAAAAGTTAATAATCGTTAACATCTAACTTCTAACACCTAACACCTTATAAAAATAAATTAAAAATCAAAAATCAATCCGCCAGCTGGCGGACAAAATGACTTATCAAAATTAAAAATCTTTTTAAATTAAAAAATAGTTTTATAATTTAAAATTAGTTTTAAAATTTAAAATGTAAAATTTTACTACTTTCTTCTTTATTCATTATTGATATATCTCATTTTGTATTTTGATTTTTGATGTTTAAGATATTAATTATATTAAAAACGTTTAATGTTTAATGTTAGATGTTAAATATTAGATGTTATAGATGATTTACGGAGTTGGAGTAATGAATGAAAATTGACAATTAACCTTATCTTCAGTTCCTTTAATAAAATACTCTTTTCGACCAAAATAACAAACTTTTTCAACCACATTTTCTGGCTTTTCATACCAAATGTTACTGCCATAATTTTTTAAAAGAAAACTCATTATTCGATTCCAAATAGGAGCAGCACCGGTTATTCCGGAAGTTAAATATGGATTCATTGGTGAGTTATCATTGTTCCCAACCCAAACTACCACCAAAAATTCAGGAGTATAACCAACTGTCCAGTTATCTCGTTTATCATTGGTTGTCCCAGTCTTTACTGCTACCTTATATCCTTTTATTTCCAAAAAAGAATCTAAACCAAAAGCCCATGTCCGAGCAAAGTTGTCAGATAAAATATCAGAAATAATATAAGCAATCCCTGGATTAAGACGATTAAACTTTGAAATTTTTGTCTCACTAATCGTTTCTTCAAAGTTGTTTTTTATCTTTAAATAATAATTAATATCTACTTGCTCACCTAAATTTGCTAAAACACCAAAAGCTTTGGCCATATCAATCATTGTTACCTCACCTCCCCCCAAAGACAACGCCAGACCATAAGAGGAACGATCCTTCCATGTTGAAATCCCCATTCTTTTAGCAAAATCAATAAATGAATCAACACCCAATATTGCCAAAACTTTAACCGCTGTTACATTATAAGAATTAGCCAAAGAATAACGAAAGGGTACTTTTCCATGAAAACGATTATCATAATTTACTGGTCGATAGGGTTCACTACCAGGAATTTGAAAAACCACTGGTGAATCGTCTAAAATGGTAGCGGCTGTATATCCCCTTTGCAAAGCTAAGGCATAAAGTATTGGCTTTATCGCTGATCCTGGCTGACGCAAGGCTAAAACAACATTATAAGCCCCATAAGGCTGGCTAAAATAATCAATCGATCCAACCATAGCTAAAATCTCCCCGGTTTGTGGTCTAGTTACCAAAACCGCCGCATTACCCACATTTAAATGACTTAATTTCTCAATCTCTTCTTTTAAAACTTTTTCTACTTCTTCTTGAATTGATAAATCTAAGGTGGTTATAACCCTTAACCCTCCTTCCTCAACCATTGATGTTCCCAATTGCTCTTCTAAATTAGACTTAACATAAAAAACAAAATGAGGGGCTTTCACTAAAGTTTTTGGAGGTAAAACATTAATATCTTTATCTTGTAATTTTATTTTTGTCTCTTTCTTAATATAACCCTGTCGATACATCGCCTCTAAAACTTCATTTCGTCTTTTCTTAGCTAAATTAGGATTAATGTAGGGCGAATAAACTGATGGAGCTTGAGGTAAACCAGCAAGAAGTGCTGACTCATCTAAATTTAAATCTTTAGCCGATTTACCAAAATAAATTTTTGCCGCTTCTTCAATTCCATAAGCCGAACCACCATAAGACACTTGATTAAGATACATCTCCAAAATTTGATCTTTATTGTAAATTTTTTCTGTCCATAAGGCCAAAATTATCTCTTTTATTTTTCTTTTCCAAGTTCTTTCCGGTGTTAAAAGAGAGACTTTTACCAACTGCTGGGTAATAGTTGAACCGCCTTGAAGATTCTTTTTCAAAAAAGTTTCCCTCACTGCCCGCAAAACAGCCAAAAGAGAAACTCCCTTATGTTTATAAAAATCTTTATCTTCAATAGCAATTGTTGCTTGATAGACAAATGGTGGCAAATCCTTTAATTTAATCGGTGTTCGATTTTCTTCCCGATAAATTTTGTATAAAAGTTTACCGTTTCGATCATAAAGATGAGTTGATAAAGGAAAATTGACTTTACCAATGGTTGAAGGTGAAGGCAGATATTTAACAAACAAATAACTTTGATATAAAAAAACAAAAATTAAAGTAACAACCGATCCTAAAAAAAAATAATAAATCTTAAAAGGGATCTGTTTCAAAAAATACTTACATAAAAAAAAGTATTTTTGGATTAATTTAAAAATAAAAGTTGATATTTTAACTATCAATCGTAAGATAAAACTCAAAAGAAAAAAGAAACCTCTTACTAACAAAAAGATAAAAAATCTTACTCCCTCACCAATAAAAACAAAGAAAGAAAAAAATAGATATAGCCCTTGAAAAAAAAGTTCTTTCATTTGTCTTTCTTTTGCCATTATATAATTTTATCATATTCTATAGGTTATTTCAATTAAAAGTAGAAGAAAATGGTATAAGTTTTGCTTTAACCACTAATCTTTTCCAAAAAGTTCCCGGCGGAACACAAGTAACCAAAGTTAGGTAAGAAGAATCAAATTGCTGATCTAAAATTGAAACCTCAGTTGGTTCAACAACAAACATCTCAAATATTTCATATTGATAAATCAAATCATTAATTTTAATGAAAATTTTATCACCTTTTTGTAAAGAAGGTAAAAAAGTAAAAATGCTTTTGTAGTCATTAGGCTTATAAAGTTGAGGTAAGGTTGAATGACCAAAAATTGCCACATTACCTGGTTCACCAGGAATAGTTTTTGGTAGATAATGAATTAAGCTTTTTGATAAATCCTGCCCATCAACTATAACTTTAGCATCTTTTATATTTAATTTAGGAATACTCAATAAATAATCTTTTATTAATAATTTATCATTAATTTTTTTTATTGGGATTGAAGGAAACCAAAAATTAACATTAGTAAAATCAGATAAATTATTGGAAAAGATGTTAAATCTACCTAAAACTAAACCATCCTTAATTTCTTTATTAGAATCTTTATTTATAATTGGACTTTTTATCTTATTTGCTAAAAAAAATCTTGAATAAATTTCAAAAGAAATAATCGGATAAAAAGACCAAAATAAAAGAAAACTTCCGATTGTTAACGAAAGATAAGAAAAATAATTTAAAATTCTTTTTTTAGTCAAATTATTTTCTTTATAATAAGAATAAAGAGCCATAAACTAATACTTAATTAAAATATCAATATTTTTAGAAAAAATTGGCGTTCTTTCAAAAAATAACAAGCCAGAATTCAATTTAAAATCATATCGACTAATTTGAAATTTATCTTTTAAAACATCAGCCATTTTTTCTTTACTTATAAAAACTATCTGTTTTTTTAAAGAATAAATATCAATGTTTTTTATCAATAAAATATCTCCTTTGAAATTAAGATTAATTTTATTATCTTTTTTATTTGCTTCAATAAGC
>Ga0209101_1001197_pt1 | contig 19846 bp, 26 predicted proteins | sample ConPoolayeCmetaG_FD_185481 | JGI IMG/M metagenome (GOLD analysis project Ga0209101, IMG submission 185481) | Hot spring microbial mat communities from California, USA to study Microbial Dark Matter (Phase II) - Cone Pool mat layer C metaG... ...
GAAGAATATAAAAAATTTCCAGTTTATCCTCCGCCAAGCAGAGTTTTCGCAGCCTTCGATAATTGTCCTGTTGAAAATGTTAAAGTGGTAATTCTAGGTCAAGACCCTTACCACGGACCTGGGCAGGCAAACGGTCTTGCATTCTCGGTTTCGGAGGAAGTTGATATTCCCCCATCTCTGCAAAACATATACAAGGAAATTGAAGACGATACTGGCAAAAAAATGCCAAGTCACGGGAACCTTGAAAGGTGGTCCAAACAAGGAGTGCTTTTACTAAACGCAACACTTACTGTTCGCGGCGGAATGGCCGGCAGTCACCAGGGACACGGCTGGGAAGAATTTACAGATGCGGCTGTAAAATATTTAGCAGAAAACAAAAACAATTTGGTTTTCTTGCTTTGGGGGGCTTACGCACAAAAAAAAGGTGAATTTATAAACCGCAATAAACACTTGGTTTTAGAATCTTCCCACCCCTCTCCTCTATCTGCCAATAAGGGTTTTTTAGGCTCAAGACATTTTACTAAGGCTAACGCCTATTTAATAATGCACAATAAAGACCCCATTGAATGGTAATGTGAAAAATATTATTTTTTAACAATAAACGCAGCCATAAAAGTCGACAATGGTACTGCCAAAATCAAACCTATTGAACCAACTAAAGTTCTTACAACCTCGTCTGCTACCATTTCAAAATTTAACACTTCCCAAAACCCCCTCCCAGATTCGCTAAAAAGCAACAAAAGAGGCATAGAGGCTCCAGTGTAGACCAAAACCAAGGTGTTAATTAAAGATGCAATATGGTCGCGGCCAACATTCATCGCTCGCTTATAAATTTCAATTGGCGAAGCTTTTGGTGAAATTTGACGCAACTCTTGAACAACACTTGCTTGAGATACGGTAATGTCATCTAATATTCCAAGAACTCCAATAATTATTCCGGCAAGTAAAATACCTTTCATATTAAAACTTGCGTAACCTTGTAAAAACAGAGCCTCTTCTTGAGCAAAGCCAGTCAAGTGAGTAGCTTCTATAAAAATTGCCGCCAAGATTGCCGTAAATATAAGAGTGACAATAGTAGCAACAATTGCAATATTCGTCTTCTGGTTAATACCATGAGACAAATAAAAAGTTACAGGAACAATAAGCGCCGCTGCGACAATTGCATTAAAAACAGGTTCGCCTCCGGCAATAATCCGCGGCAAGAGGAATAAAAAAATCACCAAAAAAGAATAAATCATACCAACAATAGAGGCCAGCCCCCATTTTTTACCAACTGCCAAAGCAATAAAAACAAACAAAACGAAAAGAAGCATAATAGAATCTTTCCTTACAAAATCAACAATTGTGTACTGGTTGCCCAAAGGGTTTGGAGCTGACAAAACCATCACGCGATCCCCTGTATTAAACTGATTTCGCTGGGAAGCTGTAATCGTTTTTCCAGATACTTCAAAATTCTCACCAGACAAACTTCCAGAGACAGCTTTCAGCAAAATATTATCACCAACAGATAAAATTTCTGCTTCAAAATACTCCTCATTATTTGTAAAATTATCACTCATGCATTAGTATTGTAATTAAATATTATGAAATTGCATATAGCAAGCGAAGGAGTTGAAATAAACCCCGAAACACGCGAGATTATTAACAAAAAATTTATTACAAAAATAAGGAAATTTTTTAAAAATTACCCTGAAGACGCAGTTTCAATAAAAATTTTAATCAAAAAACGCCCCAGATGGGGTTTTAATGTTAGATGCGATTTGGATATCCCAGGAGAAAACCTATATGCGGAAGAGACACACAAAGAACTCGTTTATGCAGTTGTATCGCTTGCAAAAGAAGTGTCTAGGAGACTAAGCAAACAAAAGGAAAAAACTCAGTAAATGAAGTTTGCAGAGATAAACTCCCGCAGAATATTATATCTAGCCTTCTTTGCTTCCCTTGTTTCATCGCTAGCTTCAACAGCTTTTCTTTTTTTTAGCCTTAGAAAAAATCAGACTACCAGCTATTCTCCTTCACCCATACTAGAAAGAGTTCAGACCCACATGCCAAAAAATACCGATAAAACAGAATTTAACATATTGCTTCTTGGCTATGGAGGATTAGGTCACGCAGGCGGGAGTTTGTCAGATGCAATTATTTTAGCAAACATTAATACAGAAGCAAAAGTTTTAAATTTTATCGCTATACCCAGAGACATTTGGATAGAAATACCGGTTCGTTCCGACAAAAAGGAATTTCACAAAATTAATATGGCCTTTGCAATTGGGAACGACGATACAATCTATCCGCTTAAGGAGCCGCAATATAAAGGAAAAGATGGTGGAGGTAATATGGCAAAACACCTTGTTGGTCAAATAACAGGGCTAGCAATTGATTTTTATGCCGCGGTTGACTTTAACCGTTTTGAAAAGGCTATTGATTCAATTGGCGGAATAACAGTTGATGTACCTGTTGCTTTTACTGACCAATTTTATCCAATCAAGGGTGAAGAAAATAATCTTTGCGATTACACACCAGAAGAGGTAGAAAGATTAAAAACTCAGTTTTCTGGTTTTGATTTAGAAAAAAAGTTTAAATGCAGATATGAAACTTTAAGCTTTAAAAAAGGGAAAAATTTGATGGACGGGGCAACTGCACTAAAATTTGTCCGCTCCAGGCACAGCATAGAGCACGGCGGAGATTTTGCTAGAGGAACACGCCAGCAGGCAGTTCTTAGCGGTTTTTTACAAAAACTAGTTTCACTTGACGCATTAAAAAACATTGATAAGTTTTATACTGAATTTAGTAAATTAATAAGCACCGACGTAACTGCTGACGACCTTGTTGAAATTCTATCTCTTGCCGGAAAACCAGAATATTACTCTCTCTTGCCGGAAAACCAGAAGATTACTCAATAAAAAACATCCAAATAAGCACTGACAACTATTTGCAAAATTCAGTTAGTCCGGACGGGCAATACATTCTCATACCAAAAGCTGGTATTAATAATTGGCAGGAAGTCAATTCATTTATAAAAGGAGAGAAAACTCCTAAGGAATTGTAAAACAAATACACACATCTTATCAAATTTTAATTTAAATATTTGAAAGAAAAAAAGAGTGATTTTTTTAATTAAATACCTTTTAGATAGTTAAGTGTCAACAAATATTCTGGAAATGTTTGCAAAATTAATAGCAAAAAAAGCACAACAACTGTAATCAAACCAACATTCTTAAATGTTTTTTCCAAATCATTTTTACTTTCAATTGTTAGGGCTAAAATTGTTAAATTTCTAAAAACCAAAAAGAAAGTTCCTGCAAAAATAATTGCCAATACCTTCGCAAGTGTTTGCCCATAAACGTTGGCATAAATTCTGGCAAAATTGGCGGCTAGACTAGTAAGCTTAAAAAATATAAAAATGTTTAACCAAGTTAATCCAGCTAAAAATGCAAATTTTAAATAGCTTTCATTTTTCTGCATCTTTTTTTGCTCTTAAATTTCCTTTAATTAGCGTTAAAAAAGTACCCAAACCTGCTCCTCCGCTAATCATTATAACCTTTAAAAAATCTAGAGTTTGAACTGAACAACCTCCTGCAAGATTACAAACCGGAACACTAGTAACAGAACAAAGTGCACACATAAGTCATTCTATCATAAATTTATGTTAACATTTAACAACGGAGGTGATTATATATGGTGTGTTCTAGTTAACATTTAACAACGGAGGTGATTATATATGGTGTGTTCTAATTGCAACAAAGAATTAAAACCAAAAGATACTTGCGAGTGTGGAGGCTGTTTTTGCGAACAAGAAAATTGTGAACACCCAAAAACCGGTCACCATAAGTATTGCCACCCGCAAAAAGAACAGCCTAATTAATTTCACAGCTTTGCAAGATTGCTGCCAGTTTTTCTTTTTCCATGTTTTTGCCTAAAAAAAGTATTGCTGTGTTTGGTGTTTGATTACCCCATTGCTCATCAAAAATATCTAATTGCCCAGACACATATTGAACCATTTTCTTTCTGCCATTAGCAAGCAAGTAGCCTTTTGCCCTAACAATATTTTCAGGCAGAGAATTAACAACTTCAATAAACTTTTCAATATCAATTTCTTTGTTGCTTTTAAACAAAAAATCGTCATATTCTTCATGCGAATGACGATGCTCATGTACTTTTTTGTCTTCAATCTCTTTTGGCAAATTAGTTTTTTCCAAAAACATATCAGGGGATAAACTTTCATTCCACAAAACCACACGAGTGTTAATACCAATCCCTTCTATAAAACTTTTAATACGTAAGGTTTTTTCCTCTCCCGCCTCTTTTATTTTGCTCAAAATTATAATATTGGCATCACCTATTTGGGACATTACTATCTGATGACTTTCTCGGGTTTTTTCAAAATTAACTGCATCTACGATACAGATAACCGATGAAAGATATACCTTTTCAGAAAGGTCTGGGCTTTCAAGGGTTTCGTGAATCGGATCCGGGTCTGAAAGCCCTGAAGCCTCTATTAAAATATATTCTGTTTTTGGAGATTTTTCTAAAATAAGTTTAATTACCCTTGGGATATCGCTTTTCGCAACACAACACATACATCCGTTTGCAAGCTCCACTACCTCATTTTTAGCCCCCTGTTTTATAAACTGTGATTCAAGCTTTACATCACCAAACTCATTTAAAATTAAGGAGATTTTTAAATTTGGATGTGTGTTAATCAACCAATTAAGAAAAGTTGTCTTTCCGGCACCTAAAAATCCAGTAACTAAAATGACAGGTACTTTTTTCTCCATATGCAAAAACAAAAAAGATAATTAACTTTTTTAAAAGTTAGAACTTTTCCATTTGTTAACTTTGTTATTTTCTATTAAATATTCATTACTTTTCCAGATATTCATAAATATAGTATCTGCGGTTAGCTTAAAAATAAAATCACTTTTAAACAAATATTTTAAGTCAAATATTTTAAGTCTTTATTGTCTGGGAACTTTTTTAGATCCGTTAAATCAATACTTTTCTTTTTTAGATAATCTTTTAGAAATTTAAAGCGCAACGTGCAAATATAGCCTTCGGGTTCACAATGCTTTCTAAAATCACCTATGGTTTTAATCTCGTTGCTAGCCCCTTTATATGCCTGATATTTGTATATCATCCATATTACGGGGTTTGCAAATGTCATCTCGTTTGACAACTGCTCCCTGTCTTTTTTAAAAAGAGATATCATCTTGTCAATCTTCTTTATTAATTTATCATTCTTTTTAAGAACATAAATTAACTTTTGATTTTCCAATTTTTGAATTATTTCATTTAACAAAACATATTCTTTGTATTGCATAATAAGCCTATCTACAACTTTTTCGCAGTATCTGTAAAAATATTTCTTTTCTAACATAAGGCATTTATAATTGGTTTAGTATTTTCTTTAGTTAAATTTTTTCCTATAAACACTATCACGTCTTCAATTTTTTTGCCAACTTTTGAAAATTCAAAATAATTTTTAGTGGCATTTAATAAAATTTTACTCCCGTTCTGATCTGTAAAAACTCCTTTTGCTCTTTTAATTTCAAAATTTTTCCCAGATGATAATTTACGTATTAATTTTTCTATTTCCTTTTCAGATATTCTTTTTTTAGGGTAGATTACTTGATAAAAAATATTTTTTAAATGATCCACAGGCTCATTCATTAATTGTGACAAATTTTCAGACAAAACAAAAGGAGCTTTGGATTTTGAAGAAGACAATAAATACTTTTTTGCAACTTTACCAAATTTAGTTTTAATAAAATTTGCACCCAAAGATAAAAGGAAAAAAGAAAATTCTTCAATTTTTCCTTCAGAAACCGCATCTGCCTTATTTAAAACAATTAAATCAGCCATTAAAATATCCAACATTTTTTGTTCTTTGATTTGCTTAAGTTCATCTTCAATTAAATCTATAACATAAATATTTTTGATAAGTTCGAAATACTCCTCAAACTCTCTAGACAACAAAAGTTGCTTTATTAAAGATACAGATTTTGCAACCCCAGTAGTTTCTATAAAAAGGTTTTCCACTTTCTTTTCTAAAGAAACCAACTTCAGAGCTTCAAAAAATTCTCTTCCAGACGTACAGCACACGCATCCACCTGAAACGTCCAAAATTTTGACTTGGCAACCATCTAAAAGCTCTTTATCAACACTATAATTGGCAAATTCATTCTCTATGACAACAGATTTTTTAAACTCTGGAAATTTTAGAATATTTTTTAACAAAGTAGTCTTCCCGCATCCTAAAGAGCCATGAATCAAATATGTAGATATTTTTTTCATTTATTAATTTTGAAATATGGCGACAGAATTAATTACATCAGAGACAGGATATACTTCCAAAACTGGCTTAAATATTTTGTAAACACTTGAATCAAGAGGCTTATATAAAATTTCTCTGGCGCCCCAGCTACTTCTGGCTAAAATATGTGTCTTTGGTTTTGCACCTTCTTTTACCTTCTTGAGTATTTTTTCTTTACTTTTAAATTCCAAACCAGCAAGGGCTGCAATAATAACTGCATTATAATTTTTATAATTTTCGAAGTTTGCACCATCTTTTTTTAAAATTTTCAAATTCTTGCAAAGACCTAATTTTTTAACAATTTTTAATGAAAGCTTACAAGCCTCATCATCTACATCCAACACCGTTACCTTACATTTATATTTCTCAGCAAGAATAATTGCGGTAAGAGGAAGCGGTCCGCCTCCTATAAAAACAATATTATGTTTCTTGTGAGAAGAACAAGAAAGAAGAGAAAACCATTCAAGTTTTGTTAGTTTTTCATAGTTTTCGTAATATGGAAAATTTTTAAGCTCCTGTTTTGGCTTTTTAGAGCTAATTATTTTCTTTGCCCAATATTTTTCCAGCTCATATTTAGCGATTGAACATTTAAGCTGAATCTTCGCCTTTTGAGCAGAACTTAGGCCTAAATCATTATCTGAAAGCGCACACTTTACCAACTCCCCAAAGAGAAAATTTACCTTAGGAGATGGATAAAAACTTTTTAAAAAAACTATGCTTTTGTACAAACCATTCATAATCGCCTAATTTTGGGCGCAAGTTCTGCATACTCCGTGAAACTCAAGTATGTGATTCTCTAATTTAAAACCGCTTTTTTCAATCTTTTTATTAACTTTTTCTTCATCTAAAAAACAATCAATCTCTTCTATTTTTTTGCATTTTGTACATATTAAGTGGTGGTGATGGGGCAATAGATTAGACTCATAATGAACAATGCCAGATGTCAAATACAACGGCCTTACAAAACCTATTTTTGTTAAAAAATTAATTTCCCTATAAATAGTCGTTTTATTAAAATGTAATTTTCTTTTCTTTAAAGAGTTGAGTATGTCTACTGCACTAACTGGCACTTTTGAAGCCAAAATCAAATCAAGAATATTTTTTCTAGCAGATGTAACTCTTCCCCCGTTCTCCTTTATTTTTTCTATTGCACTTTTAAGCATGCACTTATTATAATGCAACTAAGTTGCTTTTGCAAAAGATATCAAAATATCTTAATTAAGACGCTCAATAAAATATTAACGGCTTATAAAATTTCCTTTATAGCAGAAAGCATTGAAGACGCACTAAATTCTGTAACAATAAATTGCTCTCTATCAGAGAGGCGCTTTATCAAATAATCAGAACTGCCCTTATAAAACTCCAGAGTTTCAGATTTCGCCTCGAATTCAAGTGTTAATATTAGTGAAGGAGAAGAAGAATAGGCGGTCTTTCCTTGAGGTTTATATAGACTCTTAGCAGATAGAGATGAAGTTTTTGAAAGAAAATTGGTTACTTTTTCCTTATTGATATTTTTACCCGTTGCCTCCTCTACCCAATTATCTTCTTTTTTAACTATGCTAATTTCTTTTTTCCCTGCTTCTTTAAAAACTATTTTTCTTGCTTCTTCTTGGTTAAATTTAACTATTGCTTTGTCGTACCAATCATCTGTTTCAAGAGATATTTTGTTAGTTGAATTTATAAAATAAACATTGTCTTCATCCTCAAATCTAACATACACACCAGCCTCAGAACTTTTGCCAATTAGAAAAATCAGTTTATCATCAAACACTACAGTTAAGGCTTTTTCTTTAGTTAGCTCAAACTCTTCATGTTTTTTGTTTGTTTGTGCCACTTTTTCAGGAGGTATAGAGACAAATAGACTGTTGACAAACTGATTAACTTTTTCTTCATCTGCATTTTTGCCGTTTAATTTCCATACCCCACCCTCCTTTTTAAGCTCAATAAAATCAGTGGATTTTTTAATTAATATAGATTGAAGATTATTCTTGTTGTAAGACTTTAATTTTTCTAAATAAGGAGAATTTTCTGTATAAATTCGTGGAGTCAAATTTTTCAAAACCAATACTACTACCAAAAAAAATAAAATTACAACAAGAAGGACAAGCGTCTTATTTTTCATAAATTCGTCTAGTTAGCAATCTTCTTCTTCTTAAATAGACAATTGCAAATAATACAACAACCAGTGGAGGAATCAAAAGATTGCCATATTGCACAAAAAGTAAATCAGTCTGGTTTTTAAATTCAAACACTGCTTGACCGCTTTTTTTTGGGGGGATAGCAATTAAATCCTTATCTGCGACCAGATAATCCACAACACCACCCAAAAACGCGACGTTATCGGGATTGTTTTGTAGAAATTGATCCTCTGCCAAAGTGTGCGCCCCTACTACTACTAAACGGGCACCATTTTTTTCAATTAAAACCGCTAAGGGTACCTTTTCAGAATTAGATTTAAGACTGCTAAGCGACTGCGGTGAAACCAAAGACAAATTATCATTTTTACCTGCGTTTACTCCTGTCGTTAAAAGGACTTTTTGCACAATCCCTTCTTTAGGCTCCAAGCTTAGAGAGCTTGGCCAACCAAGACTTATGCTTTTAACTGTCAAAAGAGGGGTAAAATCATTGCTCGCGGGGAGAGCCCGCAACCAATAAGGGTATTGCGAAAGATATCTTTGACCGTTCGGGTCAGTAAAGGCAAGTATTTCAGAAAGTTGCAAATCATAAACCATGTCATTATTAATCTTTACTCCGTAATCAGAAAGAATATCGGAGAAATTTGATTTGCTCTTTTGCGCAAAAAGCATTTGTGTATTGACATTCACTCCGCTTGCTAGAATCAAAACTTTCCCTTCTTGGTTTAAATACTCTTTAATCAAATTAGAAATTTTATTCTCCTGACTACCGTCATCAATTACAATTAAAGTACTAAGCTCTTTGGTTTTTTCTTTATCTTCCGCTCCTAAAGTTTGCACCTTATACTGCGTTGAAAGAATTTCACTTAATATCTGGTTTGAAGAAAAGCCTGTTTTATACAAACCAACTATTTTCTCCTTGTCTGCAACTAGTTTTCTTATTCTACGAGTTAACTGATATTCAAGGTCAGAAGTATCAGAAACAAAAGGAATTGATTCTTTTTTGTCTCCATAGCGAATTGAAAGTCCTAAAAATCCAGTTTGTGCTTCAAACCTTCCAGAACTAACTGAACTAAATTGAACCTCATTTATCCCTGCCTTTCTTGCTTCATTTTTATTTTCTAAACTTTCTTCAGGATGAACGATTTTAACCTTTAGGTTGTTGCTCAACCTTTCATAATCCTTAAGGGTATCACCAACGTCTCTGGCAACCAGCTGCATTTGAGGAGGCAATTGCCTTGAAACGTAAAAAGACACGTTAACAATGTCATCTAATTGTTTGAGTGTCTGTTTTGTGCCAGCAGATAGAGTGAATAATTTGTCTTGTGTTAAGTCAATCTTAAACGGATAAGAATAAAGGACTACATTAAAAACAAATCCTATTGCCACAATCAGCCCAAGAGCAATTTTTAGCTTTCTTGCTTCAAGGGGTTTTTCAACAGTTCTTCTTTCGGAGAGCTTAATGGTTGCAATAGCCAAAAAAATACTGGTTACTGTTAAAAAATAAAAAAGGTCCCTAATATCCAGCAAGCCTCTCGCAAAACTTTGTGAACGTGTCAAAACAGATAATTCTATTGCTAAACGATTCACTGGAGAAGGCAACAGTTGAGTTACCAAGTCAGAACCTAAAATTAAAAAAACAAAACTTATCGCCGCCCCTAAAAGAAAACTGCTAATGGCATTTTTAAAATATGCGGAGGTAGCTACACCAATTGAAATAAAAGCCCCTCCAATAAACAAAGCTCCAAAATACTGGCCAAAAACTTGACCCATATCAGGGCGCGAATAAACAACCAGCGAAACAGGAAGACCGACCGTGGTTAACAGAATTACAACATAAAAACCTATAGCCCCCAAAAATTTGCCTACCACAATTTCTAACTCTGAAATAGGGTGGGCCAGCAAAAGTTCAAGCGTCCCAAATCTTTTTTCCTCCGTTAAAAGCTTCATTGAAAGAGTTGGAGCAACAAAAAGTAAAAACCATGGCAACAAATCAAAATAGGGCCTCAAACTTGCCTCACCGCTTACTAAAATATTCCTAATATATATAAAAACTGAAAGAAGCAAAAAGGGCACTATTACAGTATAGGCAAGCGGGCTGTTTAAATAACTGAAAAACTCTTTTTTGGCTAATCTGAAAATAACATTGATTTTCATATCCCAACTCCTAATTGTTTGTAAGTTCACCAAAAACATCCTCAATTGCTCTTTCTTTTGAGAATAGAGTTAATAATGTCCACCCGTTTTCAACAGAAAGTTTATACAACTTCTCGCGAACATCGTATCTTTTATCAACTTCAATAATATAATAATTTTTTCGCTGCTTTATTACCTTTATTACACCATCAATTTTTTTAATAAACGACATAACCTTTTTACCTTTTACTTCTATTTCAACTGTCAAAGAATCTTTACCTAACCTTTTCAAATTATCGGGGGTGTCATCAGCCACAATTCTGCCTTTATGAATAATAACCATACGATTAGCAATTTTCGACAATTCCCCAAGAACATGGGAAGAGATGATAACAGTTCTATCTTTACCCAATTGCCTTATTAATCTTGATATATCCTGCCTTTGATTAGGGTCCAAACCTTCTGTCGGCTCGTCTAAAATTAAGATGTCGGGCTTAGTTAAAATTGCTTGAGAAAAACCTACTCTCTGTCGGTAACCCTTGGAAAGTTCGTTTATAGGGCGGTAAAAGACTTCGGCTATACCGCAATTTTCCACCACAAACTCAATTGCTTCTTTCTTTTTATTTTTAGAAATTCCTTTTATTGCAGACCAAAAATTAAGATTTTCCTCCACAGTCATTTCATCATACAAAGGATTGTTTTCTGGCAGAAAACCTATCCTTTTCTTAAGGGTGGGTTCAGCTTCCAAATCAATTCCATCTATCTTGATATTCCCTTTAGTAGGAGGCAAAACACCGGTAATCATTCTAAGAGTTGTAGTTTTTCCTGCGCCATTGGGTCCCAAAAGGCCTACAATCTCCCCCTTTTTTATTTTTATGCTTATGTTGTCGACAACGATTTTTGAATTAAACTTTTTTGATATATTTTCAAGCGCAATCATTATCTTTTTAAAACCAAATTAACAGTATTAAATTCTTACAAAAAATACTTAGTTTTTCAAGATCGTCGACGAAGAAAAATGACAAGATAAACTACTCTTTACAGCAATCTATTGCTTTTTGCACCACTTCGCCAAGCTTTGCAAAAATACCCACAGAAGACTTTCGTTTAGGTATTGGTTCCTCGTCAATAAAATCTATCCCCCGATTATCATCTGTTTTAATTTTTTCATTCTTAACCAAACCTAAATTAAGACCCCAAAACACACTGTATAGTTGGTATGCTTTATTAAACATATCTCTGGCCTCATGTTTATCTTTTTTAGTCAAAGCTTTGGTGCCGACTTCCATAAAACGCATAGAAGCGGCCAAAAGATGCTTGCTAATACACCACACTTCTCCTTCATATTCTTTAACTATTTTTTTAAGTGCAGATTTGCGAATTTCCCTAACCTCATTTAAAAGGTCGAGGTATTTTGAATCATTGGTCTTGGCATAAGTAAAGAAAAAATGCTCCTCAATCGAAATTAAATTCATAATTGCAACGGATAAATCCTCGTCCGAAGACAAATCCAACTTTTCCCCTTTTTCCAGCTTTTTAATACGGTTCATAAAATCATTTATGTCGGATTGCAACAAATTATTGTTTTTCATAATTTCAAAATCACCTCCTTTTATCTGGTAATCATAAACAAAATAAAACTTCCTAACGAAAGCAAAAGCACCGGAGCAATCACTTTTTGATAATATACATAAACTTTTCCTTGGTTGATATTTCTTAAGAATTTATCCAATATAACCCCGGACATAAATAAAACAGATCCAGCGAACGTCCCGAACAATATTTTGTCTATTCCCCAAATGGTGTTTCCGGGCAAGCCTATTATATTTGCCCAATATAATGGCGGAATAACAAAAATTAAAAAAACAAAGATAGAAACAATTTTTTTTGCAGGAAAATTCCAACCACGTTTTTCCAGCCAGTTAGAAAGCCACAACCCGCTTGAAAAAATAAGCCCGCCAATCCACACACCCACCACACTGTCGTCTATTCCAAGTAAACGAGATACTCCAAGCCCTGCCCCCACAGCAACAGTACAAACTGGGCACACAGCATAGGCCTGTCTTGCTGAAGAAACAAAAAATATTAAAAACAAAGATAAGCCCACAAGCTTCTTCATTCTAAATTCCTTCTGATACTAAACTAGCTTTATTCATCAAATAATCCATAATATCAGGTGTGCCAATTAAACATTTATTCTCCGGAGTATAAAGAAATGGAACTCCAATATTTTTAATTTGCAAGCCGCAATTTAGAGCCGCTTGATTCAACTCTTTAGCATTATCTTTATTTTCATAAACCTCTTTTTTAATGATTTCTAATTTTTCACTAATGCCATTTTCTTCCATCCATTTTTCAAGTTCTTTACAATGCGGGCAGGTATTTCCATAAAATAAAACAGGCTCTTGATTATAATCTGAAATTGTTGAATTAATCGCTTTTTTTTTAAAATAATATTGGGGTTTAGACAAAGAACTTGTCTTGTTTTTACTACCTAAAAAAACAATACCGATAAGACCAAATATAAGCACAACTGCTATCCCTGTGGTTATTTTTTTGTCCATCATTATTGTTGAACTAATTGTATTATAAACCCAGCCTACAAATCTTAAGAATTGATTAAATCGTTATACAGCAGTATTTATGTAATCTAAAACCTCACTGGCATGAGTAAGCGGATTAACCCTAGGATAAGATTTTAAAATAACACCATTTTTATCAATGATATAGCTAACCCTCAAAACCCCTTCAAAAACTTTTCCAAACAATTTCTTCTTTCCTAAAGCTTCATATTGTTTAATGACTTCTTTTTTGGTATCTGATAGAAGCGGAAAGTTTAGATTGTGTCTTTTATAAAATTTTTTGTGCGACTCTATGGGGTCAGCGGAAACACCCAGAACAACTACACCTTTATCTTTTAAGCTTTCAATGTTATCGCGAAAACTGCATGCTTCTTTAGTACACCCGGGAGTGCTATCTTTAGGGTAAAAATACAAAACAACATGTTTACCTAAATAATCTGAAAGTCTATGACTTTTGTTATCTTGGTCTTGCAAAGCAAAATCGGGAGCTTTAGTTCCTTCTGCTAACATCTGTCATTTAATAATACACCTTTGAAACTTTTTATCAACAAAAATGTTTAAACTGATTCATTAAAACTAATGTGCTCTTTCTGCTAAAAATTGAGTATAATCATGTGTATGTTTTTAATGAAAAATAAAAAATCAAAATTGCTCTTAGGCCTTTTTATATTTATTTTTTTGTTTTTCGCTCTTCTTCTTTACTTTGCCAGAGATAATTCTCAAGATAAAAATGATGTCAAATATCAAAGTGCTTTAGAAACTATAAAGCCCTTAAACAATGATGATTATACCCTCACGGAAATTCAACACAACAAAAACGATGAAATGCAAAAAAATGAAACAGAAAACTTTAGCGATTTTGTCTTTGCAGATCAAGAAAAGATAACTACAGCAAGGGTAAAGAGAGTGATAGACGGGGACACCATAGAGCTTGAATCAGGAAAAACAGTACGCTATATAGGCATAGATACCCCAGAAACCGTTCACCCGTCAAAACCAGTTCAATGTTTTGGAGTGGAAGCTTCAAATAAAAATAAAGAATTAGTTTTAGGCAAAGAAATAAAACTGGAAAAAGACATTTCAGAAACAGACAAACACGGTAGACTTTTAAGATATGTTTGGTTGGACAATGTTTTGGTAAACAATCTTTTGGTAAGGCAAGGATACGCTGTATCAAGCACACACCCTCCGGATGTAAAATACCAAGACAAGTTTTTGGAGTCTCAAAGACTTGCAAGGCAAGAAAATAGAGGACTTTGGAGCGCTTGCGAAAATTTTGGAGAACCCTCCAAAAGCAACACCTTTCATACAGATCAAAATAAAAATTGTTTAATCAAAGGGAACATCTCAAAAAATGGTGAAAAAATATATCACATGTTGGGATGCAAATCCTACGACAAAACAGTTATTGACGAATCAAAAGGTGAAAAATGGTTTTGTAGTGAGGAGGAAGCAATTAACTCAGGTTTTAGGAAAGCAAAAAACTGTCCTTAAACAAGGCTTCTGTTTTTTAATTTAAAAACTATAAAGGCAGTTTGATTTTGTTTTTAATCAAGTACCAATCCGCTCTCACCAAATATTCGAAGGCTAAAGCCACAAAGGCATCCTTGTAAAGAGGGCTATTTTCATTGGCCATCATCTGTCCAATCTTTTTAGAGTCTATTAAGCCATGTTGGGCTAAAACAGAATTCTTCATCACCCAGGATATTAAAGTTTTTTGATTTCTTGGGAATCCTAAAGCGAATTCAGTTCCTCCTTTTTTGGGAACAAACATTTCGGGAATAAATATATGATCAAGATATCGAAAATAGGACTGCTTCTCATCCCATATTCTTTTCTTTTTTAAACCTCGCCTTATACCCACCGACAGTACTTGCAAATCCAAGTAAGGGGACACTTGCCGAGTCCCAAAACTCCTATAAATTTGATCTATTAAGGCCGTTTCTGCTAGATTGATATCCGAGTAAAACACAGGATAAATTCCGCGGCTATTAAATCTCTCTCTATCAAGCAACAAATCTAATCCTTTTTGTGTATACAGTATAGACTGGTTTTCCTTTTTCAACCACCTGACGCTGTCAAAATAACTCATCTGACGGCTATATTTTGCAGTCAACAGCAACTCCTTAAGAGAATAAGTCTCATCCCCATGTTGGCCAGTAAAAAGTAAACGGGGTGCATATTTCTCTAACAATTTTACATAATCTCCAAAGTAATCAGCGTGCACTTGCAAGAGGTCATCATCTTTCCAAAGTTTGAAATAATCTCGTGTATAACCTTCTTTGGGATTAAGCTCTACAGCTCTTAATCGCAGAGAATGTTTATCTGCAAATTTGCGAATGATTAATAAACTTTCTGTGCCATAACCTTCGGGGAAATAAAATGAATAACAATAAAAATTCTCTGGTCCAATAAGCATGGCTATAATATAAGCAATCAAGGTGCAGTCAAAGCCACTTGATATTTCACAGCCTATATGGGTCCCCCGCGGAATTTTCTCAAGACGGCGCGCCACCGCATCCGTTAAGATTGACTCCAGAGCTTTTGCAAACTCCCTATCATCTTTAAAATCATCCCCGGGAAGTGAAGAAAGTAAGCTTCCAATATTAATAAGAGACTTTATCTGATACGAACCACCGGATCCAAAAACAAATTCTACTACACTACCAGGAGGAACCATTTTTACTGATTCAAGAATAGTCCGCTCAGTTGCATGCGGTCCGTTTGTTATATATGTTAATAAACCGTCTAGGTCAGCTATTAACGGTTTATAGCGGGAGACTATATTTTTAATCTCCGAAAAAGTTGATGAGAAAACGATTTGATTATCCAATACAGCAAAATAGCACGAGAGGCTTAATGTGTTATCAAGACCCACCTTCAGATTTCTTTCCTGCTTATTCCAAACAAACAAGAGATATTCACAATCGCTGTTTGCAATCCGTTCAAAGCCGTATTTTTCTAACTCATTAGTTAAAGCATTTTCAGATATTTCAGGCCAGTAGCTTGAAAAATAGCCCCAGACAATCATCTTATTATTCTCAATAAATACTTTTGCTGGCAAAACAATGTCTTTAAGCTGTTTGCTTAATTGTTCAAACAAGGATATATCTGGCGAAAAAGTAAAAGTAAAACTAGTATTCATGCTTAATGATTATCTCTCTCGCAACTAAGTCAGCTATAGCTTTTTTAAAAAAATTATAGTTAACAGAGAAAGTGTTTATCCATTTTTCTAAGTCTTCCTCGGTTGCTGATCCTAAAGAATCTAAAGCTTGCAATATATGATAAAGAGGAGGGGAGATTTCTAAAATTTTGTCATTTTTCCAATCATAGGCTACTGTTTTATATCCTTCTTGCGCATCTGAATCTAAAAAAATTACCGAATCTTGATTTAAAGTGAAATAACGCATAAGAACACCTGCCAACTAGGACTTTCAGCTAAAAATCATGTCTCGCCATGGACCCCCAACTACGCACAAAATAACAAAATAAACGTGCGGACGCCCAAATTTTTTACCTACCCCACTTGTGAACTCCTGACTCCCTGCCGCCTCTTTTTACACCTAAAAAATTAACACTTGATACAATCTCCTTTAAACCTAAACCTTCCAGATTCATTTTCTCAACACCTTCAAAACTTTCCTGTTTTATACAAGAGGCAGTTTGCAAAGATTCTTTTAAAAATACCACCTTCTTATCATCCCCTTTTTTTGACTGAGCATAGTCTCACAAAAAAAAAGGTGGGGTAGTCAAGACTTATAAAAATCAAGATGGAATTCTAATCTTGTTTTTCTGAACAAAATACTCAACTTCCAGCAAATTGGATAAATACGCTATCACATCCCCTTCGTAATATAAATCATACTTTTTGTTTAATATATCCTTTACTATTTGCTGCGATTTTACCCATCCTCCAGCGCCAAGTTCTGATTTTTTAAGCAAAGAGACTACAAAATCTGCCTTCTCGGACAAAAATCTTCTATAGTGCTCTTCAGTTCCACCTTTTTGCCTAAAATTTCCTTCAACAAAAATATCTCTTCTTAATTTCCAAATTTCCTGTTTCAAAACAGATCTATCAACCCCCTTGCTTGGAATTCCTCTCGTCGCTTGAATCACTCTGGTATCCGCAAAAGGTGTTATAGGCCAAACTTCATTTTCCCAGTGCAAATCAAAAGAGATTGAAAAGAGATTAAACACTGAATGTGAGACAAAAATCGGCGTTAATTCTTTTAATCTAATCCTGTTTTTGTCAAGCAAAAAAGAGATTCCTTTAGAAGTAAGGACTTTATCTATGCCGAATTTTCTTAACGAAATATAACTAAAATATTTCATTTGCTTTGAAAAAAGGAGGCCCATACTTAAAAATTCATCGTTGGACCAGTATGCTTCGTCCCCTCCTTCTCCCGTAAAGTGAAGTAAGTTGCCGTCTTTACTAACTAACTTAAGATAACAATCAAGCTGTGATTTTTGAATGGCACTGGGGCCTTTTTCTATAAATTCAAAATCTTCTTTTGTAGAAAAAGGAAAAAAATCATCATAATTTATAAATTTAACATTCAAATTGTGTTTGCGAGCAAAGGCGGAAACTATATCAGGGTCTGTATCATTTACTCCCTTTTTGGCTATTTCGCAATAAGAAATAAATCTTTTGTCGGAATTTTTCTTCAGTAAAAAATTGATTAGAGAGCTGTCAAAACCAGAAGATAAATCGGCACCAAAACTAAATTTCTCACAAGCTGACAATCTATCTTTTAAAGAATCATTCAAAACTTCAAGAAACTTATCGGAAAATGACTGCAAAGAGTCAAAATTTTCAAATTCTTCATTTAAAAAATCGCCCGGATTAAGCTGTGGATGAAGGCTGATTTTACTGTCTTTTATTTCTAATAAAGTTGCCGGCGGAACAGAACAAATCTCCCGAATTAATGTTTTGGGCACAATAAAATTTTCACGATAGATGAACTCCAAAGCAGCTTCTATGTTTAAACTAGGCGAATTTATTTTTTTCATCACCCAATTAAATGAAGTTGAAAGAAAAATTCTATTTGAAGAAAAATGGTAATAGCAAGGAAACTTTCCGCTTTGGTCCGTAAGAACTTGAATTTTCTTGCGCCTAAAATCAATTAATAAAATAATAAAATCGGCATTCAATTCTGCCAAAGATTTCCAATCCTCCTTTTTAGCAAAAGAGACTACTTCATTAATTGTCGTTTTCGGGTAATAAGAAACAAAATAACCGCCAGCAAGAAAATCTTTACTTCTGAAGAAAAATTTAGGTGGAAACTTATTTTCGGGGATACGCACTTTTTTGGATAAATCTTCCTTTGTACTAATACCTTCCAATTCTTGAAAATCTAAATCTAAAAATAAATGATCTCTGCTCATGAAATAAATAAAACATTTTCCTTTTCCATTTCTTTTAAAAAACTCGTCAAGCTACTTTCCTTAATTTTTAATCTAGAAATTAAATTCAAAAAATCTATTGAGGGATTTTCTTCTATTGTTTTAAGTATCTTATAACCTACAGGGTTAACTCGTATAAACTTTTCTTCTACAGGATTAAACACAATCGTCCAGTAATTGTTAGCCTTATCGCCTTCATCGTCAAACAAGTAAGAAAAGTAATTTAAATCAAACCTTTTGTTAACCATAAACAATATTTTAAAAGCCAAACTCAAATTCTTGCATACCTTCTGTTTTCATAGGAAACCCTTTTGGTTGATAATTCATTAAAAGTTGCAATTATTTCCGCAGTTGGCTCATTAGTGGCTAATTCTGATTCTGTCAATTTGGTCTGTAAATCCTCTAAATCGATAGAAACATTAAGTCTTTCCGGCCTCATTTTTTCACCCCCTTTTAAAATTAAAGCAATAATATCAAAAAAAAGGGGGAGCGTGTCAACTGCTAATAAAGCTGGTCTTATTTTTAATCTGTAGAGTACAATAACATTCGGTACACTTTTGATGACATGACTAATTTTAGTAAAATTGGCAAATATGGAGTCATATCAGAACTGCTCAAAACTTAACCTAAAGACGCACTTGCTTTGCGCTTCATAAAAACCTACCAGCAGATTACCCATAAAGTTGCTCCGACTTGCAGGTATTTTAGACCCCCCGCTCTACTTTTTAAGTTTGATATCACAGGTGTCTAACTTTTGGAATTGAAGGGTGAAGGATAAATCTACAAGACCTCACAGTATATCAATGACAAATACCTCATAAAATGCACAAAGTTCTACGATCTAAAAAGCGCTTTCAAAAAAGATGATTATTTTGACAACAAGAGGAATATCAAAAAAAGTCAAAGAAGAAATCTTGTCCAAAGTTAAAGCTGGTGGTGAGCTTGTTGTGGCTGCCTTTGCCAAACAGTATGGGATATCGGACAAAGCCATTTACAACTGGATTGGGGGAAGAACTACAAAGAAGTTTTCTTGGCTTGACTATGCCAAATTAAAGCGGGAAACCAACAGCTAAAAGAAATCATTGGTGTTTTATTTTTGGAGGTGAAAAAGTCAAAAAAAACACTCACCCCAAGATGTCGAAGCCAAACTACCCAAAGTTAGCAAATCTATTATCCCAAAGTCTTTAAAGGTAGGCAGAAGAAATCTTTACAACAAAGCCACAGTCTAAATTCAAAAAGACCTAAAGCTTAAAGAGGTCATTATTAAAGTTTTGGGGAAT
>Ga0209101_1001198_pt1 | contig 19828 bp, 14 predicted proteins | sample ConPoolayeCmetaG_FD_185481 | JGI IMG/M metagenome (GOLD analysis project Ga0209101, IMG submission 185481) | Hot spring microbial mat communities from California, USA to study Microbial Dark Matter (Phase II) - Cone Pool mat layer C metaG... ...
GCCGAGCTGGCCGACCAAAGCGCTTGCACCTTGTTCGCCGGGGGGGGAAATTCCAAGCTGGTCGGCCAGACCGGTTAGCAAGTCAGGCCATTGATCTGGTTGGTTGAATTGGGCAAAATTGATCAATGCGCTGCGCGTTGCCGGTTTGGACCGAGCATTCCAAAGTGTGGCCAGGTAGCGAAGCAGTGAGCTTTTGCCGATCCCTACCATACCAAAAAACTCGACCAAAAGCCGGTGATCGGGGCCGGCATGTCGAGCAGATTGTAGTTTCTCGTCAATCAGTTTTAATTCCGTCTGACGACCGGCAAACTCGTTTGGATCGCATCCCTCAGCCGATTGTTGAACGAGTTGTACCTCCATTGTAATAGTCCGCCTTTGACCATGCAAATTTCCGCAGGAGGCAAAAGACCTGCACTGCGGGAGGCAAAAAAAAGATGATCTGTGCTACTAGTTTACAATAACCAGCCTGACCGGGCTTGTCAAAACCTTTTATTAACCTTGCATGTTCCTTGCTGAAAAATTCGATCGATGCCGGCAACAACACTTTTTGAACCAGATAACCGACGTAGAGGCTTCTGCCGGGTTTTCGCTTTAGCTTGATTCAGAGACATTTTTGTTCGAATCTGGACTCTGGGTGAATCTACATCTGGTAGTGGAGTCGAGGCTTTAGCCGGATTTTACCACCAGCGGTAGGCCGGCTGAAGCCTTAACTCCCGAAACCGCCAGAGTCCTTCGAATCTCAGTAGACCTCAAGTGAATTGTGGAATCGAGCCCTTAGCAGGCGCGTTTCGCCTAAAGGCACCACCCCAGGTTACCTCTTGAGGTCTACCGAGTCTAGCAATGGAAGCCAATCTGTCTGCTTAATCGGAAGAGCTTCCGGCCGTTGCCCGCGAGCATCCCATTCAAGTGCCCGGCGCCGAAAGAGAAAATCGACCATCTCAAGCAGCCGACGTGGAGAACCTTTGGCCCACCCGGCCAAAGCGCTATCGGGATCCCTAAACACCTGTATTCTATCCGTCGGCCACCATCTTGAGTCGGTCTCCATCAAAAGCTTCAAGCTGACATCTTGCTGTCGATTGCCCGCACCCAGACGATGCCTGAGCACTGTTTTCAATTGCTCCGGTGACCAATCGAGATCAACAAGGTCAACGCTTTGGCCAATCTCGTTTTGAACAAATTGATCTTTAAAAGAACGATGTAAAAAGATTTTTAAAATTACTCTTTCTTCATTTTCCAATACCTTGTGCAAACGTTTAATTAAATTAAAAACAATTTGAGGCGAGAGACGCTTGCTGATGTTATCCACCATGACACACACGCCGGCAAATCCCAAATCAGAAGCCAGTCCGGTCAGATTCACCATTCCCTGCCGGCTAAATTGGACATAGGACAACGACACGGCCAACACGAAATCTTCCCAGCTCAAATATTCGATCACCAACCAGTTTTCGTCCAGAAAACTTTTTCTGGCCAATAATCGACAGGCACTTTTTCCACATCCGGTATCTGCAAACAAGATGGTAGACCGTCTTGAAAATACATTTTCATAGACAGGATGGTCAACAATATACCTGTCGCCCCAGAGTTCGTCTTCTTGTTCATATACTTGAACGGCACAAGGATTATGCTCCAATGGTTGGGACCAAGACTGAGAAACTTGTCCGATCCATGTTTCGACAAGACGAGTTGCATCATCTGTGCTAACGAGAATATATTTTGGTTCTATTGGCCCGCATTTCTGTTCCGCCGAAAAAATGTATCCGTCGATGTCACTGGGTTTTTGATGGTTTAACGCTTCACACAGTAGGATATATTCCTTTGCATAGCCATAAAGTAGTTCCCAACTTTTTTTCAGTTTGCGTTTCGCTTCTAACTCTTCCTCTGGACAATTCGAAGTCTGTATTTTTTGTTCATACTGCCTGATCAGTTCGCGATAAACAGTTCTTATTTCTTCTTCAAGATCATGTATACGTCCTTGCTTTGCCGTTGCATCAGGCATTTCATCGCCGGTCATCTGCCCCCTCCACATTCCTCAACACATATCCCGCGCCCCGCACCGTATGCAAGTAAACCGGGTTCTTGGGGTCTTTTTCGATCTTTTTCCGCGTGCGAAAAACCAGCGAATCGATGGCCGTATCACTGACACCATCTACGTTGTAGCCCAGCACCTCGCGCCAGACCTCGTCTTTGCTGACCACCTGCCCGGCACGTCGATACAACAGACAAAGCAGGTCGAATTCGTTGGGTGTAAAGGAGACATTTAACAATTGCGTGCCGACAAATACCTGCTTGCTTTTTTCATCTACCCGCAGCGGTGGAACAAGCTGAGGCGCGTATTGGGTCTGAAAACGCGCTACAAATATCTCCCAGTCTTGAACGGTCAACTTGGGCGCGGCGTCATCACGCTGGCTATGGACGGACAGCAGTTCGTCGCTCAATTCCAGCAGGGCGCGCGGTGAATTGTTCGCCCAACCGACCAACCGCATGTCAATATCTGTAACGCTTCCTGGATCATCGAATAATTCGCTCAGACTCTGCACGCGGCCGTCGCTGAAGGCTTGCAGGCGCAGGCGCAACAGTTCACGCAAGGTATGCTCAGACCATGAAACCGAGTGTACAGACAAGCGGTCGAGGCGAATCTCGGGATAACACTTTAACACCGGAAGCAATTCGGCCGGCAAAAAAAACTTGAACCTGAAAGAGGGATGTTCGGTCAGCAAGTGCAAGTCTGAAAGGAGTGGATACAACAATTCGGCCTGCTCATCAGAACTTGCGTAGGAAGGGAACTCGTCCAGGCCATCGACCAATACAAACAGGTACTCGATCCCGAATGCCCGTGCAACGCCGGCCAAGACGTTGAGTGGCTCGTCGGCAATCTTTAAGGTTGGTGCGTCGGCCAGAGAAACGAGCAATTGTCCGCGCCGAGATTGAGGATTCAACGCCCCACCCAAGGTCTGGCTCAACTGCCGTGCGGGAATGCTTACGAGGACAGAATCAAGATCGAACGGGGCGACCAGTGCGCCACTTTGCCGCAGACGCCACAGGAGGTTGGGCGGAGCAAAGAAATCGCGGTCGCTCATTTCAAGCAACCCACGCAAAAAAGCGAGCTGGTCGGCGGCAAAAAAAGCAGTTTCCTGGGCGGTCAGGCCGTCCAATAAGGCGTATGCGCCAAACTTGAGCAAAGCCTCAATGTGTCGCGTGCGGCCGGTCTGCGGCCAATCTTGCGCCGACATCTGCTTGACCAATCCCTCCAAGGCGCGATAATAAGGAATCACCAATACCCTGGATTGCCGGTCAAAAGGCAGACAGGTGCGCTCTACCATCATTCGACAGGCCGTTTTGCCGCCGCCACGCGGAGCGAACAAGAGCGTGGTATAAGGTTGACGCATCACCTCAAAACCGGGTGGCGCAACAAAATACTCATCCAGACGCTCTTCCAATGCAGCATGACGCAATGTAAACGGATCGGCTTTAAACCCAAGCTGCCGTAGCCAGTTCGGTGCAAGGTCTGATTCTGCCGATGCAGGTGTAGACCTCGTCACGGTGCACTCCTGTTGGTAGTGGACGGCGTAGGAATGCCGCTTTTACGGCTTGCCATCGACAACAACTAAGGTTTTCACCAGAGACAGCAAGAAAAAGTGAATATTTACACCAATAAAACGCAATTCAAGATGTTCTGCGCTCTCAACCTGACGCTTTTTCAGTGGACTCGAAAAGGGCTTTTAAAAGTATAGCATATCTTGCGTTAAAAACAAAACATTAGCTTTGAACATCGTAACGGCTCAAGCCTGGCCCCAGGACACGGGTGAACGCGAATTCAACGGATAAACATGGGTCAATAACTTTCCAGGCTCACCCCCCGGCAACAGTCCGCCTCAACGGCCCGATCGTCTTGCGCATCAGAATTTCCGAATGTCCGACAACCAGATAATCTTGGAGCTCGCCGATCACCTGATAGCCCATACGCCGATACCACCATTGTGCATTCTGATTGAACGAAGAAACACACAAAAATACGTTAGGCGTTTCTTTGAACACCCGCGCTTCCACCGCCTGTAACAATCGACTGCCCACCCCTTGCCCGCGCCACTGTGGAACGACGCCGATGCTCTGAATATAACCGCGCAAGGCGCCATACATCAACAAAAGAGCAAATCCGATCACCCTTTCTCCTTCAAAAGCCACATAAAGCTCGGCAAGCGGGTTACTGAGCAGGCGGATGCCGTCTTGATACGTGTAGCCCAAGGTCAGCCACGGATCAGAATCGGCCATGAGCGCAGCACAAACCTCAACCACCTCCGCGAATCGCGCATCGGCGCGTTCAATCTGGATGATCTGCCAACGCCCTGCTTCGTTCATCGCACACTCCATCTGATCTGTCGGACCGGTGTTTTCGGGGGAGTGAGGCTTCAGCCGGCCCGGCTAAAGCCTCCACGCCCAGCCAGATTACAATTCGCCAGGATTCCGTGATCCACATCGATCGATGTAGATCGGCTCACATCACCACGTCTTCCCTGCCGGACAGACTTTTTTGCCGCTCCAGGTAACGTTGACGACGCGCTTCCTGCCGTCGACGACGGGCCAGCAAACGGCGCATGCGAGCATGCTTTTCCCTGCTCAGCGGATAAAACCAGGCCACCAGGATCGTGCCGACAAGCAAAAGTGCACCCACCGGGCCGGTGAGAATGCGGATAGCCCACAACGCCGACGCAGGCTGGCTGAAACGAGTTACCCCTTCTGGTGGAGCCTGATAGCCAAACCAGCCGAGCACCTGCAAGAGGACAAAAATCGACACCGCCCCGGCCAGTTTGCGGGCAAAATTCTTAATTCCGTAATAAATTCCCTCATGACGGTGGCGTGTGCGCAGTTCGTCCCACTCGATCACGTCGGGGAAAATGGCATCCGGCAATACGTGCGCCGTCGATGCCCCCAGGCCGGAGAGTACGGCCAGCACCACAACCACTCCGCTCTGCCCAGGCCGGATGAAAATGGCCATGCAAAGCACCACCGCCCAAAAGCCCATTCCAATGATATAGGCCCGGTTTTTGCCCACCCGCTCCGACAGCCAGGTCCAGATCGGCAGGGCAAAGATGGCCACAATAAACATCGCTCCCAGCACTACCGAATCGAGTGCGATCGGCTCGCCAAACACTGTTGCTTTGTATAAAAGATCGCCGGAGCCGATCCAGTAGGTCAGAAAAAAGGGCAACATCATGGCCACCAGGTCAAAGGTCACCCAGTTGAGCATATAAAGGCCGGCAGCAAAGCGAAAAGGCACGTTTTCCCATGCCAGACGGAGCGTTTCGGCCAGCGAAATGCGCTCCTCGCGCGGTAACAAGTGCTCCGGCTGTTCGCGCACCACCAAAAAAGTGCCCAGGTAGGGCACAATGGCGATCGCGCCAAAGAGTGCGGCGACCAGCATATAGCCCTGTTGGGTGCTCAGACCGGCCTTGATCACCTCATCCATGATCATCGGCGCAACGACGGCCGTGCCCAACGAGGCGACCAAATTGAAAAACATGCGGTAACCGGTCAAGGCGGTACGTTCGTCATAATCGGAGGTGATTTCGGGGGTGAGGGAGAGAAAAGGCACCATAACCAGCGTTTGCAACGTATCGCTCAGCATATAGGTCAACATCACATACAGAGCCAGCCCAAACTGGCTGTGGATCGGCGGCACCGACCACAACAAGACAAAGCCCAGCGCAAACGGAATGGTGAAAAAGAGCAAAAAGGGCCGTCGGCGTCCCCAGCGCGTGCGCACATTATCGCTGATGGCCCCCACCAGCGGATCGTTGACCGCATCCCAGAGCACACCGAGAAAAGCGGTAATCGAAGCAAGGCGAGGGTCGAGGCCCACAGTATCGGTGAGAAAAATGGCATAAAAAAACTGACGCAGCGTGTTAAAGCTGGCCATTCCCACATCCCCCGCCCCGTAAACCAGTTTGACCCAGAACGAGATGGGTTGGGAAGTGAGCTGATCGCTCTTGGGAATCAAATCCTCGGTCATGGTGTCTCCTTTTACCTCCGACGGCCCAACCGCACCTTGCCGCCGTCGATTATAAACGATGGTTAAAAATGTTTTACAACTTTTTATGGTAAACGCGATGTGTTTTATTCATCGGAAAACCCATCGTTTGCGCGTCACCCAAACTGGGCAGATTGGTCTCGGCGACCTGAACATAGTCGCCATGTTCAAAGCGGGCGTAATCGCGCAGTGTCTTGCCCAATTCGACGTAGAGAATGGCATTGGCCCCCATGCCCTGATATTCGGGCAACAAGCCGACACCGTTAAAAGTGACCCATTTGGTGCGTTTGCGTTCGCGCAATAGCTCCAGCCAGCCCAACGGCCACAACCGCCCTCGACAGCGTTGCAACGCCGCGGCGACATCGGGATAGGCGATCACAAAACCGACGGCCTGATCGTCTTTCATGACCAATTTGATCATATCGGGGTAAGCAATCGATGTAATACGTTCAAACAGAATTCTCATTTCCTCTTCGGGAACCGGATAATAACCGGGCACCTGCTTGAACGCCTCCAGGTAAATCCGATGAGCCTGGGGGAAAAAGGCCCACATCTCTTTTTTATCGCGAAAGGTCTTGATCTTGAAGCCACGCCGGGCCTTGATCTTGTCGGCGATCTGATAAATGCGCTCAGGAAGATCGTAATCGGCCGTGATATGTCCCGAAAAGTAATCGAGTTCTTTTTGAAAACCGACCCCTTTGATCAGGCGGTCGTAATAGGGAAAATTATAAGGCACTCCTACGGAAGGACGATATTCAAACCCATCGACCAACACTCCATGCGCATCAAAACGGAGCAGCCCCCTGGGACCGACCATCTCGGTCAGCCCACGTTGACGTGCCCAGTCAAAGGCGGCCTCAAAGAGCGCGTCGGCAACCTGTTGATCATCGATTGTCTCAAAATAGTAAAAGAACGCCGTTTTGCTCTGATGATATTCGTTATACAACCGGTTGTTGATCGCCGTAATCCGCCCCACCGCCTCTTTGCCCTGCTCGGCGATGAAAAAATCGGCCTCCGAGTGCTTGAAAAAAGGAAAACGATTGCGGTTGAGCGTGGCCCGCATTCCCGACACAATCGGCGGCACCCATTGCGGGCAATCACGATAGAGGTCAAACGGCACCTGGATAAAACGATCCACGTCGCGACGTTTGTCGGTGTTGATTTTGTGGATACGCATACGCACAACTCCTTATGGGGTATCCATCACGGATATTTTACAATATTTTTTGTAACACAAAGCTCTGATAGATGATCTCTTTGCGCTTGAATTGCTCGTATATATGCGTTCCTTTGACGCCGGCAAATTGTTTCAGCAAGCGAAGCAGCGGCCGCGGCGTGTCGCGGGCAATCATCTCAAGCCGCCGGTCGTGATCGACTTCGAGTGCCCTGACCACATTGGCGGTAATGTCGGTTTGTCTGAGCAACCGGAGGCCAGAACGTGCCAGTTGCGTGTCGAGTTCGGCCAGTCGCTCACGGGGACGAAAATCGGCGAACAAAAAATAACCGCCCAGCCGCAACACACGCCGCACCTGGGCCAAAAAAGCATCCATTGAACTGTAGCAATGCGCCGATTCGACGTTGATCACCGCGTCGAAACTTTCCGGGTCAAAGGGCAGCGATTCGGCATCACCGGTGACAAAAGTCAGGCCGTCTATGTGGTGATGACGATTGCACAAATCGACGGCCTGAGATGAATAATCAACACCGGTCATCGTTTTAGGTCCCAGATATCGCTTGATATACGCTGCACCACCCCCACGCCCACTGCCGACTTCGAGCACCTCAAGCCCCGCAAGGTTGACCGTATGGGCAACATGGTGATAAAGCTGAATACAAGTGCGATTCGGTTCGTCTTGTGTTTCCAGCACAATGCCGGGTTTGTCGTCCAGCTCGGCATAGCCATAGTTCATAAATGTCCAGTCGCCCCGCTGACAGTAACCGGCCATAAACTGGTACAACATGCGTTTGGTCCATTTGCGAAACCAGGGCCAGGCATTGCCCATGGCCATATAAATCTTGGTTAACATAATGCCTCTTTCAGACCTTTAATTCCAGACCTTTGAGGTCGTGCAGACCTCAAAGGTCTTTGCCGACAACGACCACCAACGCCATCAACCCTTCACCGGTATGGACGGAAAGGCCGGGAGTAAACTCGGCGATGATGATCTCGTCAGGACATGGGAGGGCGGCGCGTGCTTGGGCCTCAAACTCTTTGGCCTGGTCGTAGACATTGGTGTGGACAATAGCCATCCGCTCGATTCGCCTGTCGCCTACCGCCTCGGCAGCCAGCTCGATCAGCCGTGACCATGCCTTTTTTTGGGTGCGTACCTTGTCCAGCGGTTTGAGCTTGCCCTCTTCGACGGTCAAGATCGGTTTGACCTGGAGGATGTTGCCCATCGTCGCCGCCAGGTTGCCCACCCGCCCACTGAGGGCCAGATATTTCAGCGTGGCCACCGCCCCAAAAAGGGACGACCGTCGCCCCAGATCGAGCGCACGAGCAACGATCTCTTCTTTGCCGGCCCCTTCGCGCGCCGCCTGCGCGGCCTCCAAAGCCATCAGACCCTGCGCCATAGACAGGGTGCGCGAGTCCACCACTGCGATGTCACGGTCGGGAAACTGCCCGGCGGCGGTGACGGCCGCGCTATAAGTGGCGCTGATCTCGCTACTGACGCAGATGCACACAATGCCCTCCGCGCCCTCGTCAAAAGCCTGTTGGAAAGCCTTGACAAAGGCTCCCGGCGCAGGGGCGGCGGTGGTAGGCAGTTTGCCCTCTTGGGCAACCAGGGCAAAAAGTTTGGCGTCGTCAATGTCCACACCGGTTTCAAAGGTTTGCGTGCCGAACTGAACGGTGATCGGCACCTGGCGAATGCCATACTGCGCCGCCAGATCGATGGGCAGGCTGGCGTCGGTATCGGTGATCACGGCAATTTTAGACATATTTACCTCCATCTATGATATTATTTGAATGTCTACAACACGATGCTCAAGCATGGATTGATCGGCAGCGTAGGCAATCAGATGGCCGTAAATTGAATCTTCAATGGTGGTGGTCGAGAGCGAAGGCGGCTCACCGCGCAACACACGCAGGAAATCACCGACCAAACGCAAGTCGCCACCGCCGTGCATGCTGCCGACGACGTTGACATCGACCTGTTCTTCGGTATACTCGTGACCGGGACGCGCGTCGGGTTTGCGGATGGTGAACCGGCCTTCTTCCATTACCCCTTCGATCTCGCCGCGTGTGCCGACCAGGTGAACGGTGCGACATGGACGCGCTGCACCGCCGACCAGCGTGTGGGTTGCCACGCAGCCATCGGCAAATTCGACGATCACCGATTGATGATCGACCACATCGTTATCGCAGTGCCAAACACAACGGCCAAAGGGGTTATCGGTGCGCAACGATTCGAGACGGTCGTCCAGGGTTGGATTTTCGAGGTGCTCGAGGGACTCCCAGGCGTAAAAGCCCCACAGCCCCTGCTCGATATAGTTCTTGCGCGCCGAATAGGGGCACCCGGCTTCGATCTGACAGTCCACCAAACAGCGTGTGCCTGCGCCGGGTGGCGCCTTGTCGGGCCGAAAATAGGTCAGATCGCCGTGACTGGCAACGCGCACCGGGCGCACACCGCTCTTGTACCAACAAAGCAGATCGAGGTCATGACAGCATTTGGCCAGCAGAATGGGGTTTTCGGCGCGTCGACGCCATTTGCCACGCACAAAAGCCACTGCCATATGGTGATAACTGACCCGCTCACTGCTGGTAATGCTGATGATCTCGCCGATTTCGCCGTCGCGCACACGTTGCCGGATGGCAGCATAAAAGGGCGCGTAGCGCAGCACGTGACAAATCATCAACGTGCGCCCGGTTTTTCGGACCATGTGCAAGAGCGATAAAAGTTCTTTCTGGTTGGGCGCGATCGGCTTTTCGAGCAGAACATGATAACCCGCCTCAAGCAGTGGCAAAGTGGTCGGCACATGTTGGCGATCCATCGTGCCGTTGATCGCCGCATCGGCAAAGCGAGGCTGCATGGCCAGTTCTTCTGCGCTGCGAAAGCAACGCTCCGGCGGCACGTCAAACACCGTCGCAGTGTGTTCCAATCGTCTGGGGTCAGGATCGGCCAGGCCGACAATTTCAAGTTCTTCTGGGTGTTCAAAAGCATAAGCGCCATACGTACGGGCACGGTGTCCCAGGCCGACCAGTACGGCGGTCAGTTTTTGGGGAGCAAGTTGTGAATGCATAGACCTTCCTGTGGATGTTTTTCCGGTATTCCTGATTGTATCTGCTTGCCGGTGATACGTCAAATGCAGCTGACCGCCGTCGAAATGGCCAGCTCGACGAAAACGACTGTTCCTGTACTAAAAACACCGCAGATTATGATCGGGTACTGGACGCTGGCGAATCTATCTCTACCGGTCGTAAAGTCGAGGCTTTAGCCGGCCCGACTCAAGCCTCAATCCCCCAAAACGCCAGAGTCCAGATCGGAGTTACACTTGCCACCTTATTCCGGCTCATAAAACCTGCCCATCTATACCGTGGGCTTTGACATTGTAGCCAAACTGGCCTACAATGATCGTCCGTCGGGCCAATTGTTGCGCCTGGCGATTTTCTGGTGGGAGCACAAATGAAGCGAGTTTGTTTCTTGATCAACGATCTGGAGAACATCGAGCCGACCAATTGCCTGGTGCTGACCAACGCCCTGCTGGCACGCGGCGACCGGGTCTATCTGGGCGCGATCGACAGGCTGATTTTACATCTGGACAGTGTGTTGGTGTCGGCATGGCCGGTTGACACACCGCTCAAGGCCGGTGATTTGTTTCTCAGCCCAACCGACCAATTGCTTGATCTCAATGAGGTGGATGTGGTCTGGGTGTTGGGGTTCGGTCGACGTGAATCTTTTCTGGACAAGATGCAGTTGTTGTGGACGTTGAGCCACCGCACGCGGGTGATCAATTCGGTTGATGCGTTGATGTATTTGCACAGCAAATATCATATCGGAACGTTAGCTGACGATGTGTTCCGGTATCCCGAGACGTGGGCTTCGTCTGATTTTGATTTGCTGTGGCGGGTATTTCGTGAGCAGGGCGGAACATGGGTGGTCAAGCCGCCGGCGCGCAGCATGGGTCGCGATGTCTTTTTGTTGCGTCAGGATGACCCCAATGCGCGGGTTATTTTGCAACATATGACCGGCAACGGCGACGGCGAATTTTGCATTATGCAACGTTATGTTCCGGAAATTATCTCCGGTGAAAAGCGGGTGCTGATTGCCGGTGGACAGGTGGTGGGACAATACAAGCGGGTGGCACAGGACGATCACCGGACCAACCTGCATCAAGGGGCGTTGCCCTTGCCGTGTGACCTCGACACGCAGGAAGCAGAATTATGCGCCCGACTGGGCCGCTATCTGAACCAGGTTGGGGCTTGCTTTGCCGGGGTTGATTTGGTGTATCCGTATGTGTTAGAAGTGAATGTGCTCAGTCCGGGCGGAATATTGACCATTTGGGAACTAACCGGGCAAAATCTGGCTCCACTGGTGATCGAACGGGTGATCGGCTGAGATTTGGAGTTTTCGGGTAGGTCCTTAACCTATGGTCAGGGTATAGACCTCGTTGACCGACGCATCGATAAAGAGCATTTTGTTACGTAACAATTCACCTTTATTGAGCAAGAGTTTGATCGTCTCGTGTACCTGCCAGGCGGCGACCAACATCGGGGCGGCGGCCGGGCAACCCAGTTGCGCCTCTGCGCCTTGCGCAGGCACTTCCCCGTTGCCATAAAGAGCGCGAAGGCCCACATCGCCGGGCAGGATGGTCAGCACCTGTCCCAGCCAACCGGCAACCGCGCCATGAACCATCGGCACATGGGCACGGGCTGCCTCCATCTGCAAGATCAGGCGCGTCGGCAGACGGTCTAATGCATCGACAACGACATCGACACCGGAAAGGATGTTTGGCAGATTTTCCGGGCCGGCAAATTCGGCGTACAAAATTGTTTCGACGACCGGGTTAATCCGCCGCACCCGTTCGGCGGCCACCTGCACTTTGCTCAAGCCGAGCACCGTTTCGTCGCTCAACAATTGTCGATTGAGGTTGTGGTCGTCAAAAGTGTCTCCGTCTACCAGCACCAGTTTGCCCACTCCCATCCGGGCCAGCCCTTCGACCACAAATCCACCCAGGCCACCCAGGCCGATCACCGCGACAGTAGCCCGGACAAGTGCGAGCTGGCCGTCTACCCCTATCGTTCCATAACTGCGCAGATAACGGAGGGGCAAAATGCCCAACTCGAGAGCCGCAATTTCGAGCTGGCGACGCGAAAGGTTGCTCTGGGTGGCGATTTCACTCAAACTGACCAGATCGATGGTTTCAACCCCGTTGATCTGCCGGGCGCGTGCCCGAATCGCCTCGACAACCGAATCATCCACCGCCCATGTTTGTTTCGACCGGTTTGATGCCGTCATAGACCTGGTGTCCGCCGATGATCTGTAGAATTTTGTCGGCCGGCCGGCCGATTTTTCGGCTCAGCTCGATCGCCGTCAACGGGGTATTGCCATTGGCCAGAAAAACGCGAAACACAGCATTGACCAGCGGTGTTTCCGGCGTGACATAATTCGGTTCGGTGCTGCAATGGGTACGCAGGGCCTGCCACAGGCCGTCGACCGGATGGATTTCGGCCGTGTCGGGGTCGATCCAGTCGACCTGGTTGGAACCCCGGTAGGAAGGATACAATTCGCGGCATTGCGGGCAGAGGTTTTTGTGCAGATAAACGCGCAATTGACGGTTCTTTTCCTTCCACCAATCAAAGTCGATGTGAAACTTGGTGTCGAGTGTAGGTTTGCTCCAACGCCCCATGTCGGTTTACCTCATCCTGGAATCAGTTGGTCAAGACGTTTGTATTGAACATCCACAGTGCTTCTTCGACCAGCACAAAGTGCGGCAGTTCAAAAAGGGTGGCAAAAATGCGCCCCGGCGGACAGCGACGGATCAAGTTGACGCCGTTATACAGGGTTTTGGCGTGCACGGTGCCGTGTGGACTGAGCTTGGCGAGTTCAAGAAACACGTATCGAATCACTTCGACCAGTGAGCGTCCTTGCAAGAACTCGTTTTTTCGAACGGTGTCTGCCAGCTGAGGATCGATTTCCAGCAAGGCACTCTCGTCGTATTCGCAGGCGATAGGAATTTTTTGCATCTGAAATTCCACTCTGTTCTCGGCAGACAAGACGACCATCGGTGCCCACTCGCGCCGCAATCGGCGTGGGATCACATCGATCTTGACCCGGTTCGGTTGGCCGGTTTTCTCCAGCTTGATGTAAGCCCCGGCCGGGATCGGCACTTCTTTGTACCATTCGCCCAAACCATAAACCAATTTATGTGAACGCACCACCCAGCCCGGAAATTCACGGCCCTGGTAATCGACAAAGGTGATTTGGGTTCGTTGCTCCGGAGTGCCGGTGGGGAAAAAGGTTTTGGTGCGCTCGGTCAACGGCAGCGACCCAAGCAGACGATGGTGGCAGGCCAGCGTCAATGTCATTGTGTGCGCCTCAGCAGCGCTGGGCGGGGCGACCAGATTTGAGCGTTCGTCGTCGATGTCGCGCTCTAATTGCAGGTGAGCAACATCGAGTTTGGTGCGATCATAAGGTTCCGGCACATAATCCAGCCACTCGGGTGGTGAAATGACCACCTGCGGCAGCCAACGGCGCAACGCCCACAACGGCTCGCCATTGGCGCCGACATCGATAAATCTCTCATCTTGAATCAATTTCTGATTGAGCGAAAAGATGCGGACATCAAGTGGAATTTCTGAAGGCAGATCCAGATGGGGCAGGATCGTTTCAGTGTCCAATGGCTTGCCTTGAACTTCCAGTACGGCTTCGGCCAGGTTGAGGTGTCCGACATTGACCGCGGCCATCATCTCGACGGGCATCCACCGGTTGCGGAAAGCGGCAAATCGGGCATTTTGACCGAGATAGGTTTCGATCTGTGCCTGTACGGCCTCTCCGTATTGCTCATAAAGCTCATCAGGCACGGGAACAAACAATTCTTCGACCGGAAGGTCATCGGCAAAAGACAGTTTGTGATCGACCTTGAGTTCGGCAGCAAATTCACGCTGCTCGCGGTTGATATCAACGGTGATCACCCGGAATTCACCGTATTCCGGGTTATTTCCGTCGCGGACGTTGCGCACAACGCCCTGAGCAAAGTTGAGATGAGGAAAAACCAGCGTTTCGCCAACGGCAAAGCTGCCGTTTGGCCGATAAACCCGGCCCATCGATAGATAACGACGCACCTGGTTTCTTTTCTGCCGGCAATAATGTTCGATCAACGTCCGGCTCAACTCCACCGACGACAGCGGGCGATTGTGTTCGGCAAAGAGTTCACCGAGCGACGCGATTTCTTGCTCACCGATTGTCATGTTATTTTGCCCAAGTTCTTCTGTTTTGAGTTTGCGATCGATCACAAAAACCTCCAGAACTTACATCAGGGTGATTGTTTTGGCAGACAAACGTGGTATAATAACTTGAGGAGGAGCCTATGTCATCCGATCAAAAATTTGTGATTGTTGCGACGGTATCCGGAATGCTGCAAGCAGAACTGATTCGCAATTGTCTGGAAAGTGCGGGCATTTCGGTCTGGCTTGATTATGAAAGCGCCGGCAAGCTGTTTGGCCTTACCGTTGCCGGTCTGAAATTGAGTGAGGTGCGCATTTTGGTTTCCAAAGCAGATGAAGCACTGGCCCGTCAAATTTTGGATACGCCGCCGCCACCAGGTTGGGAAGAAGAAGCAGAATCAAACGCTCAACCCGACTGAGTTGCTCTGGCAAAGGGCGAACGATGCCGCCCTTTGCCAGAGCGTTCGAACGCCAAGATGATGTCTATGCCTGTAAAAGCACAGGCAAATATGCTGCGTATTTCAATCCTCATCTAGATCGTAATCGTCGTCTAACAAAGATTCGATGTCTTCTTCCTCTTCGTCTTCCTCTTCGTCTTCCTCCTCCTCTTCTTCCTCTTCTTCCTCATCTTCGAGCTCTTCAAAGATGTCCGCTTCTTCGTCTTCGTCCAGCTCGAATTCATCTTCCAGCTCGAATTCATCCAGATCAATGTCGAGTTCGACATCTGCCGGAACGGTAAGATGTTCTTCGATTGAGAAATCAACCGGTGGCTTTTCGAGCTGGCCTGGCAGGCCGCGGAAGCCGGTACCGGCCGGGATCAACTTGCCGATGATCACATTTTCTTTAAGACCAACCAGATTGTCTTGTTTGCCCTCGATGGCCGCGCCGGCCAACACCTTGATCGTGTGCTGGAAGGACGCTGAGGCCAAAAAGCTGTCGGTGCTGAGCGCCGCCTTGGTGATGCCTAACAAGATCGGTTTGGCCGAAGCCGGTTGTTTACCTTCGGCGACAGCTTGGGCGTTGATGCGGGCAAAGGTATGACGCTCGACCAGATCGCCGGGAAGCAGCGTGGTATCCCCGGAGAACACCACCAGAACCCGTGACAGCATCTTGCTGATGATCACTTCAAAGTGTTTGTCGTGGATATTCACCCCTTGTGAGCGGTACACCTTTTGCACTTCTTGAATCAGGTAGAGCTGAGTGGCATCACGCCCCAAGACATTCAAGATGGTATGCGGGTTTTTAGCGCCTTCGGTGAGTTGGGTGCCGGCCTCGATGGTTTGGTTTTCGCTGACCAACAAGCGCATCGATGACGGGACATTGTATTCGCGTTCTTCTTGTTCTTCGTACACGACGAAAACAGCTTCTTCTTCTCGCACCACGCGCCCACCATGTTTGGCCATGATCTCTTTGTCGCCCCGGCTGGCAATGACCTGGCCGGTTTCAACCGTGTCTTGCCCTTCCTCCAGGAGCAGCTTCCAGCCGCGTTTGATCGGGTATTCATCCCGGACCAGTCGGCTGTTGACCACGCGAACCAGGCGTGAACCGTCGTCGTTGCGGCGGATCTCGACCCGTCCGGCGATATCCGAGATGATCGCTTCACCTTTGGGGTGCTTGCGCGCTTCGAGCAGCTCTTCGACACGGGGCAAGCCGTGGGTGATGTCACCACCGTGGGCGATGCCACCGGTATGGAAGGTACGCAACGTGAGCTGCGTGCCCGGTTCGCCGATGGACTGGGCGGCCATAATGCCAACCGCCGTGCCGAGTTCGACCATTTTGCCACGGCTCAGATCGCGGCCATAGCATTTTTGACAAATGCCTTGCTCAAGCTGACAAGTCATCGGTGAGCGCACAAAGACCTCGGTGACCCCAGCAGCCAGGATCTGTTCGACCTCATCTTCTTCGATCAAGTCGCCCCGTTCGACGATCACTTCACCGGTTTGCGGATGCAAGACATTCGCCGCGGCAACGCGCCCCAGAATCCGCTCGCCAAGTTGCGGCAAGTTGGAATCGAATGCGTTGTCTTGGGCGCGGATCCACAAGCCGCTGCGTGTATTGCAATCAACGGCATTGATGACGATATCTTGGGCCACGTCAACCAGACGACGGGTCAGGTAACCGGCGTCGGCGGTACGCAAGGCGGTATCGGCCAGACCTTTACGGGCGCCGTGGGTCGAGATAAAGTACTCCAGGGTGGTCAGGCCTTCACGGAAACTCGACAAAATAGGCATTTCGATGATCCGTCCGGAAGGGTCGGCCATCAGACCGCGCATTCCGGCCAATTGAGCGATGGGGCCAAAGCCACCTTTGGTCGAGCCGGATGAGGCCATCACATAAACCGGCCCGGAGGGGTCCATCGCCTCTTTGACCGCGTCGGAGACCAGGTCTTTGGCATCGCTCCACAGTTCAATGGTGCGAGTGTATTGCTCTTCTTCGGTCAACAAGCCACGTCGATACTGGCGGGCCACTTCGTTGACTTCGCGCGTGGTTTCGGCCAGAATTTCGAATTTTTTCTCCGGCACGATCAGGTCGGTGACGGCAATACTTGTGCCGGAACGAGTGGCATATTTGAAACCGATCTCTTTGAGCCGGTCGGCCACTTCGGCGGTTTTTTCCATACTGCTCAGGCGGTAGCACTTGCCGATCAAATCTTTCAATGTGCCTTTGTCTTGCACCTTGTTGACAAAGCGCAAGTTTTCGGGCAGAATTTCGTTGAACAACACCCGTCCTACCGTCGTTTCGATCGGCGCGCCCACACTTTTGACCGGATTCTCGGTCCATGACCAGAGTTTGATTTTGGCATGCAAGTCAACTTTGCCCAGGGCATAGGCCAGCGAAACCTCGTCCATATTGGCAAAGGACATTCCTTCGCCTTTGCACCCGTCGCGGGCCATGGTCAGGTAGTAACATCCCAACACCATGTCTTTGGTCGGCCCGATAATCGGGTCACCATCGGCCGGCTTGAGCAGGTTATAGGTCGACAGCATAAGCTGGCGTGCTTCTTCAACGGCCTTTGTCGAAAGTGGTACGTGGACGGCCATCTGGTCTCCGTCAAAGTCGGCATTAAAGGCAGCACAGACCAGTGGATGCAGGTGAATGGCCTTGCCTTCAACCAAAAGTGGCTCAAAAGCCTGAATGCCCAAGCGGTGGAGCGTCGGTGCACGGTTGAGCAGCACCGGGCGGTCTTTGATCACCTCTTCGAGCACTTCCCACACTTCGGGACGTTCGCGCTCGATGATGCGGCGCGCGCTTTTGACGTTGCTGGCATAGTTGTATTCGACCAGTTTGGCGATCACAAAGGGACGGTAGAGTTCCAGGGCCATTGTTTTGGGCAAACCGCACTGGTGCAACTTGAGTTTGGGGCCGATGACAATCACCGAGCGGCCGGAATAGTCAACGCGCTTGCCGAGGAGGTTGCGGCGAAAACGGCCTTTTTTCCCTTTGAGCATGTCGGAAAGGGATTTGAGTTCGCGGTACCCGCGACGGGAAAGCGCTTTGCCACGCCGCGAATTGTCGATCAGCGAGTCTACGGCTTCTTGCAGCATGCGCTTTTCGTTGCGCACGATCACGTCCGGTGCACCGAGATCAAGCAACCTTTTGAGGCGGTTGTTGCGGTTGATCACCCGTCGGTACAGGTCGTTCAAGTCAGAAGTGGCAAAACGACCACCGTCCAGTTGCACCATCGGGCGCAAATCGGGTGGGATGACCGGCAGCACGGTCAAGATCATCCATTCGGGACGGTTGTTGCTTTGCCGCAGCGCTTCAACCACACGCAACCGTTTGGTCGCCCGCTGACGACGTTGCTTGGAGCGGGTGGTACGAACCTCATGCCACAGTTCTTCGGACAATTTGTCCAGGTCCATGTCTTTCAGCACTTCGTAAAAGGCCTCGGCTCCCATTCCGGCGCGAAAGACGTTGCCCCACTTGCTTTTGAGTTCGCGGTAACGGGCTTCGCCGAAGAACTGCATCGGGGCCAGGCTCTTCAGTTCGTCCACATCGCTCTCGTATTTGAGCTGGAGTTCTTCTAATTTGGCAGTCAGCGATTCCTGGATTTGTCCACGTTGCTCGCTGGTGGCCTCACGAATATCTGTGCTGATCGCGTCAATGCGATTGGTCGTTTCGAGGCGTTCGTCACTGATCTCGGCTTGCAGACGGCTCAGTTTTTCTTGCACCAGCTTGTTAAGCCGGGCGCTGTGCTCGCGGCCAACGATTTCCCCCTGCTGGACAATGACTTCTTCGGAAAATGAGAGGTACAAATCCTCGCGCGCCGGCTTGCCCATTTGATTTTCCAGCGAAAGAGAAAGCGTTTTCGCTTCGTCCATGATCTTTTCGGTCTCGGCAGCCAGTCGATCTTCCAAACGATGCCGAATGTTCATCAACTCATTGGTGGCCTCGGACATCAGCGACTTCATTTCGTTCTCGATCATGGCCACCTGACCGTGGAAACTGGCCTCAAGTCGCTCTTTGTTGTGTTCAAACTCTTCTTGCAACCGGCGCAGGGCGCGTTGACGCGCTTCCTCGTCAACGCTGGTGATCACGTATTGGGCAAAATACAGCACACGTTCCAGGTTACGACGGGTGACATCGAGCAATACGCCCAGGTAGCTGGGCACACGGCGCGTGTACCAGATGTGCGCAACCGGCGCGACCAGGTCGATGTGTCCCATCCGTTCGCGGCGAACGGCCGAACGGGTGACTTCAACACCGCATTTTTCACAGACCACGCCCTTGTAACGGACATTTTTATACTTGCCACAGTAACATTGCCAATCCTTGGTCGGACCAAAAATGGCTTCGCAGAACAAACCATCCTTTTCCGGTCGCAGCCGGCGATAGTTGATCGTCTCCGGTTTGGTTACTTCGCCATACGACCAGGAGTGAATTTGCTCCGGAGAAGCAAGGCTGATACGCAGCGCTCGAAAATCTTTGGTTTCCAAACTAGCCTCCTGAAAAAAAGCAGTTCAATACATCGCAGAGGGCATTGATGAGTGCTCGAGTAGTTGGATAGAGGAATCTTGGACACCTATCCAATCGGCTTGATTGAATGCCAGGTGCCAATAGACAGCATTGTCCGATGTATCGGATGCGCAGGTTTTGCACAAACCTGCATAGGATTCAAGTATGCGCAGGACAAATGCCATAATCGGTTGCTATCGCACAAAAAGAGCGAGGAAAAGCAAATTGTTTACTTTTACGCATCGCTCTGGTGAATGTTGATGGTGATAAGCCACCTATATTGGGTAGAATAACTATATGATTATACCATAACTGAAAAAATTGTCAAGCTCCATTTTGGTTTTTGGTTTTGGGTCACTCCGGCGTAGCTGCTCAGCCCCCAATTCAGGGCAGTCTCCTGGCTCAGGCCGGTCTCCAGATCGCGCCCGGTGTGGGTGCCCCGGTCGGAGACCGGCCACGAC
>Ga0209101_1001199_pt1 | contig 19825 bp, 20 predicted proteins | sample ConPoolayeCmetaG_FD_185481 | JGI IMG/M metagenome (GOLD analysis project Ga0209101, IMG submission 185481) | Hot spring microbial mat communities from California, USA to study Microbial Dark Matter (Phase II) - Cone Pool mat layer C metaG... ...
GCGGGACAGATCCCCGCGGAAAACCTGCTCGCTCCACGCCGTCCGTGAGCGCTGCCGCGGGCGCGCTCGCTTCCCCCAGGCGCAGCACCTGTGCCAGAAGAGCGCGATGCGTTGGGGACGCTGCGGGCCGCTGCTGCCGCTCCTCCTGGCAGGGATGCTGGCTGCCTGCAGTCCTGGCGAGCCTCGGGGCAGCTGCAATCCCCGCCCCGCCCCGGGCACGGTCGGATCGGTGTGCGGCTTCCGCAACCCCGAGGACGTCGAGCTCGTCCGGGCGGCGGGCGTGCTCGCGGTGAGCCAGATGGCGCCCATCTTCGGCGAGGGTGCGGGCTCGCTGGCCGCCGTGACCCTGGAGAGCCTGGAGCGCGGCGAGCCGGACGTCTGGACGCTCTGGCCCGATGACCGTGCGAGCGAGCCCACCGACGCGCCGCTCGGCGATCGGCGCTGCACCACGCCCCCGGCTGCGGACCGCTTCGCTCCCCACGGGATTGCCTCGACGACCCTGGCCGATGGCACGACCCGGCTCGCGGTCGTCTCCCACGCGCCTCGCGAGGCCGTCGAGATCTTCGAGGTGGCGGGCAGCGGGCGCGGGACCGCGCTGCGCTGGCGGGGCTGCGTGCCACTGCCGCTTCGGGCCTCTGGCAACGATCTCGCGCTGCGTCCCGACGGCACGCTCGTCGTCGCCAACTACCAGCCGGCCTTCGGTGGCTTCACGGGCGCCCTGTGGATGCTCGCGGCGAGCGTCGGCGTGACGACGGGTGACGTCCTGCAGTGGGTGCCCAGTCGCGGATGGAGCCACCTGCCGGGCACGGCGGCACGCGGCGCCAATGGGGTTGCCGTGGCCGAGGGGCGCGCGTCGATCTGGTTCGCCGAGACCGGCGCCGCGCGCATCGGTCGTCTCGAGGGAGACGAGGTCGTCCGGGCGCCCATCGAGGGCGCTCCGGACAACCTCGCCTGGACGAGTCACGGAACGCTGGTGACCACGACGCATCTCTCGCCGCTCGCCTTCCTCCGCTGCGGGCTCGGCGAGCGCCCGTGTCGCGCGCCCTGGGCGCTCGTCGCGATCGACCCCGCAACGCTAGCCACGACCGAGCTGCTCCGGCACGACGGCTCCGCGGTCGGCGCGGCGACCGGCGCGGTCGAGGTCGGCGGGCGCTTCTACCTTGGGGCAGTCTTCGACGACCGACTCGGGGTGTGGAGCAATCCGCACTGAGCGCCTGAGGCTCTCGCTGACATCCATCCAGCCCTCGCCCCGCCACTTGAAGCGCCCGCGCATCCCTTGTCCCCAGCGCACGCGCAGCGACGCGCGCAGCTCGCTCCACTGCGGCGGCACGACGAGGACGCCGTCGATCGTCACGTCCTCCACGAGGGCGTAGCGCCGGATCGCGATCCGCCGGGTGTCGCCGTCGACCGCCACCTGCTCGGCGACGCCACCGCGCATCCCGGCCACCTGTCCCCCCGGCACATCCCCGAAGAGCTGGAACAGCGCCAGGACGTCCCAGATGGTCGCCAGGCTGAGCCAGGCGAGGCGACCGGGCGTGCCGCACGGATGACCGGGCGACAGCGCGATCTCGGCCAGCCGGCGGGGATAGTCGGGCATGACCGAGCGGCGAGGATGCCCCTCGCAGGCCTCGGCCGCGACCGGCACGCCGGCAGCGAAGGCGGTCACGGCGTCCTGCGCGCACTCGAGGTGGCCGACCGAGTGCGCCTCGCCAGGGACCAGGACGACGGTCACGTCCGGACGGCCCGCGGCCAGCGCCCAGGCGTTGGCCGGCGGTGTGCGGACATCGCCGAGCCCCTGCAGCACGAGGATCGGGATGCCGCCCGGAATCGGACCGCCGATCCGGGCCCGCGCGAGCGAGGTGCGCGGCCAGCCGAGGCAGGTATCGAGCACGCTGGCTGCCCGGAGGCTACGGTGGCCGAAGGGCGCCAACGCGGCGGAGGGCACGGCGCGCAGCGCGTGCGCGGCGGCCGCGCGCCGCTGCCGCAGCGACGCCGTCGCCGGCCAGGGAAATTGCGTGTCCGTGCAGAGCGTCGCAAGAAAGACCGCCCTTTCTCTCCTGTCCTGGTCCTCCTCGTCGCGTGCCGACGTGGCAACCGTCCGTTGCCGATAGGCCAGGGCGCGCAGGCGGAGCAGCGGCACATGATCGCCTCGACGCGAGGCCGCCAGGGCAGCGGGAAGCATGCGCCGCAACTCCTGGCGAAGATCGCCCGCCTGGATGACGAGCCACAGATCCTCCTCGTCGAGGTCGGCAGCGGTCGTGCCTCCCGCGACAGCGGGAATGCGCCCCCGCAGCGGTCGGCTCGCGATCCGCCGGGCGAGGCGTGCGAGGTCGCCTTGCACCTCGGGGCAGCCGCTGTCGGCGCACAGGGTGGCCACCGCTGGCGGAAGCGCCCGGATGGTCTCCGTCTCGATCGCCGTGGGCCCGTCGGGCGAGAGCGGCGAGTCGAGCACCAGCCGTTCGACGTGCTCTGGATGCGCCCGCGCATACTCCATCGCGACCCAGGTGCCGTAGGAGACCGCGTAGATCAGGATTCGGGCGGCTCCCACCGCCTCGCGCACGGCCTCCAGGTCGGCCACCGAGTCGGCGGTCGTGTAGAAGTCTGCCGCCGGGCCAAGGACGGCCGCGCAGCGGCGCGCGGCCGCGATCTCGTCCGGATCGTGGGGACAGGCGAGGGGTCCCGAGAGTCCCGTCCCGCGCTGATCGAAGACCACGAGCTGGAAGCGCTCGAGCAGTCCCTGGAGCTTGAAGGCGAACCATGGCGCCAGACGGGTCGCCGACTGGCCTGGTCCCCCCGCAAGCGCCACCACGACGCCCTCGGGCGGCACGGTCCGCATCAGCCGCTCGACGTGCAGCGGCACCGTCCCCGGCACCGTCCCGCTGCGGTCGAGCGGCACTTCGAGCGTCGCGCACTCGAAGGCCTCGTGTCCCGGCTCGGGACACGGCTCGAACCAGAAGCCCTCGGCCCCGCCAGCCTGCATCGCCACCAGCGCCACGCCGACGAGCCGCGACCAGCCCGCGGCCCTCGGCTCGCGTCCTGTCGTACCTGCTGCCATCGTCCCCGTGCTCCGTGGCGCTCGCGGTCTCGCCACGAGCGCTCGGGATTCAGGACGACGGGCACCCCGCCGAGTGTCGATGCCGATCGCCCGCGCTCGGACACCGGTTGTCCCGACGCGAGCTATCTAGGCAGCGGCCGTGAAACGGATCGGGACCTGCGCGAAGCCGCGCACGTTCGCGGAGTGCACGCGCACGCAGCGCGCGTGCTCGACCGCGTAGTCGGGGATGCGGCGGTGAATCTCCTCGAGCGCCACCCGCGCCTCGAGCCGCGCCAGCGCGGCTCCCAGACACGAGTGCACGCCGTGACCGAAATAGAGCTGCTGGTCGGGGCGGCGCCGGATATCGAAGCGATCGGCCGTCGGTCCGAACACCCGCTCGTCGCGGTTGCCCGAGCCGAGCAGGAGCAGGACCTTCTGGCCCGCGCGCAGGCGTTCGCCGTGCAGCTCGACATCGCGGGTGAGCACGCGCGCCAGCATCTGCGTCGAGGCGTCGAAGCGCAGCACCTCCTCGACGGCGCCGGGAATCGCGGCGGGGTCGTCGATCAGGAGACGGCGCTGGTCGGGATGGCGGTCGAGCAGCACGATGGCGTTGCCGAGCAGCTTGGTCGTGGTCTCGTTGCCGGCGATCGCCAGCAGGTAGCAGAAGCCGAGGATCTCGGGCTCGCTCAGCCGCTCGCCATCGACCTCCGCGGCCAGCAAGGCACTCACGAGGTCGTCGCCCGGCCGCTCGCGGCGCTGGCGCAGCGTAGCGGTGAAATACCGTACCAAGTTCGCTCCGCCTTCCCGGCCGGCCGCGGGGACCTCGCCCGATCCGGGCTCGCGGTGCAGCAAGGCATCGGCCCAGCCGCGCAGCATGTCCTGATCGGCCTCCGGGACCCCGAGCATGGTGCTGATCACGTCCATGGGCAGCCGGGCCGCGAAGTCCTGGACGAAATCCCCTGCGCCGCGCGCGGCGAGCGGGGCCAGATGCTTGCGGGTCAGGGCGCGAATGTGCGGCTCCATCTCGGCCACCCGCCGTGGCGTGAAGGCCCGGCTGATCAGCCGGCGCAGCTTCGTCTGCCGCGGCGGATCCATGGCGATGATCATGGGCGGCGCATGGCCGCTTCCCCCTTCGAGAGTCACGCCCCCCGCGGAGGAGTACGTCTCGTGATCGGCCAGCGCGCGCTGCACATCGACGAAGCGCGACAGCGCCCAGAAGCGATGCCTGGGATTCCAGTACGCTGGCGCCTCGTCGCGCAGCCGGCGGTAGACCGGATAGGGATCCTCGTGGACGGCGTACGCGAACGGGTCGTACTCGAGCGGTGCGGTCACGACTCCGGCGTGCTGGCGGCCGGCTTGCTCGCCAGTGCCGTCCGGATGCGCGCCTTGCGCAGGCGACGCTGCCCGCGCTTGAGCGCCTTGCGCGCGGCCCGGATCTTGGTGGCGTCGCTGCCCGCCTCGCGGGCCTTCTGCAGCGCCGCTCGGCGTCTGGCAACCGCGGCGGCGAGCTCCGTTCCGCCAGGGACCGCCTCCGGAGCCGGCAAGTCCTTGTTCGCGATCTTCTTCGGCATGACAGGATCCTCCGCTGGTCGATCGAATGCCCGGTCTTCTAACAAACCCGTCCTGCCCGCGAAAAGTGGCGTGTCGGCCTCCTGCCAGGGTGCAGCGCCCGGCCTCGCCAAGCTAAGCTCCCGCCATGATCCCCAAGTTCCTCTCCCTCACGCCCGCCCTCTACGACTACATCGTCGCCCACAGCGCGCCGCCCCCGGACGACATCCTCCACGAGCTCGCCGCCGAGACGGCCGCGCTGGGCGCGGTGAGCATCATGCAGGTCGCCGTCGAGCAGGGAGCGTTGCTGACAATGCTGGCCCGCCTGATGAACGCCCGCACGGCCATCGAGATCGGGACCTTCACCGGCTACAGCGCCATCTGCATCGCGCGCGGGCTCGCCGAGGGGGGCCAGCTCCTGTGCTGCGACGTGAACCCGGAGTGGACGGCCATCGCGCAGCGCTACTGGACGCGGGCCGGTCTCGCCGACCGCATCACCCTCCGCCTCGGCCCGGCGATCGAGACCCTGCGCACGCTGCCGCTCGCCCCGGCGGTCGACCTGGCCTTCATCGACGCCGACAAGACGGGATACGGCGACTACTACGACGAGCTGCTCCCGCGGCTGCGGCCGAACGGGCTGCTCGTCTTCGACAACGCGCTCTGGGGCGGGTCGGTGATCGACGCGACCGAGGAGAGCGCGGTGGCGCTGCGCGCGCTGGCCGATCGGCTGTACGCCGACGCGCGGGTCGACACCGTGCTCCTCGGCGTGGCTGACGGCCTGCTGCTCGCCCGCAAGCGCTGACGGCGCGTCACCGGAGGACGAGCGCGCTCACGGGACGCGTTCGAGCAGCAGGCTTTGCAGCGCCCGGCCGATGGGGCCGCGTTCGTCCCACAGGCGGCTCTCGGCGAAGCCAATGCCGTGCGGTTCGGGCAGCGTCCGCGCCTCCAGGCACACCCAGTCACCGGCCGGCTCGCGGTGCAGATAGACAGTCAGGTCGGGGTTGATGAACATCCACCCCTCGGTGCGCGGCAGGACCCAGCTGATGCCGTTGCCGAAGTCGGCGACGGCCACGGCGCGGCACAGGGGCGAGGTCGCCTCGCCAGCGACCAGCGGCACGCGCAGGCGGATCCAGTCGGTGGCCGGCCCCGGCTGCGCGAAGCTGCCGGCGACGAAGCGGTGCTCGACGGCATCGGCGTGGAACGCCGGCCGCCACCCGGCGCTCGCCCACGGGGGCAGGGTCATCGCGCCCGCGCTCGGTCCGGGCGGCGGTGGCAGCGTGTCGAGGTCGGGGGGCAGAGGGAGCGCGCAGCGGCGCATGCGGAGCGCCAGCGCGCGGAGCACCTCGCTGTCGCCCGCTCGCATCGAGGCCTCGACGAGCTGGACCTTGCGCCCGGGTCGCACCAGGCGGGTGGCCACCGTCAGGGGCGACAGCGGCACGGGACGCAGCAGCTCGACCGTGATCCGCACGACCTGCATCGCCTCCCCGCCGGCTGCTCGCTCGCAGCAGCGCGCCGCCAGGGCTGCTGGTGGTCCTCCGTGCTGCGCGCGGGGATCCCAGGGACCGCGCGCAAGCTCCGTCGGAACGAAGACCGCCCCGTCGCGCTCGAACAGCGCCTCGGCGCTCATCCCTCGCGGGCTCCCGGGGGCATGTGGTCGCGCAGGAACGCCACCGCAAGCACGTGACCTCCCCCGAACGATGTGCCCCACAGGGCGATCCGCCCCGCATCCACCTCGGGGCATGCGCGGGCAAAGTCGATCGCCGCATGCAGGTCCTCGATGTGCCGGCGCGGGGCCGCGCGGAAGCGCTCGACGAAGGGCGCGAGCCCGAAATCCTGCTCGGCCGCGATGCCATGGGCGAGGATGACGAGCGGCCAGCGGCGCGCCTCCCCGTCTGCAGGGCACTCGAGGACACCCCGGCAAACCGTCCCGTGGGAGGAGAAGGCGACGCTCGTGGCGCTCACTGCTGCTCGGGACCGCGCGCCGTGTTCCCCGCGCTGCGCCCCCGCCGCGGCGCGGTCATGCCGGCGATCGCCGCGCTCGCCTGCCCGAGCGACTCGCGCAGCCTTGGGGGTAGGCGCTCCGCCCGCGTCGCCTCTCTGGCCTCCCCGCCCTCGCGCTCCCGCCCTTCGAGCACCTCGAGGCGCTCCCGGAGCGCCTCGAGCTCGTCGCGGGTGGCCAGCGCCAGCTCGCGCGCCACGCAGGCGCGCAGCTCGCGACGGATCCGCTCGAGCCATCCCACGGCGTCGGCCCACAGGGCGAGCATCCCTCTTCCCTCCTCCACGGTAGCGGTGCTCCTACCAGACCCGCGTGCCCGAGCGAAGCCGGCGCGGCCAGGGCGCTGTGCTGGTACCTCGGCCGGAGACACGCTAGAAACGCAGCACCATGGCCGATGACCTCGCGCTCCTCGACGCCACGGCCCAGGCCGAGCTCGTCCGCCGCCGCCAGGTCTCGCCTCGCGAGCTGGTCGACGCGGCCATCGCCCGCATCGAGCGGCTCGATCCGACCCTCAATGCCGTGATCCACCCGGCATTCGAGCAGGCGCGTGCCGTGGCGGCGCGCGGCGAGCTGGGCGAGGGGCCCTTTCGCGGGGTACCGTTTCTGATGAAGGACCTCGGCGGAGCGGAAGCCGGTCGACCGAACCATGCTGGCCTTGGCGTTCTCAAGGCCGCCGGCTGGACCGAAGCCGAGGATGCTTATCTGACGCGCCGGTTCCGCGCGGCGGGGCTCGTCTCGCTCGGGCGCACGAACACGCCCGAGCTGGCTCTGCTCGCCACGACCGAGCCCGCAGCCTACGGCCCCACGCGCAATCCCTGGAACATCGCCCACAGCGCCGGTGGCTCGAGCGGGGGGGCCGCAGCCGCGGTGGCCGCTGGCCTCGTGCCTCTCGCGCATGCCAGCGACGGGGGCGGGTCGATCCGCGGCCCTGCCAGCATGTGCGGGCTCGTCGGGCTCAAGCCGACGCGGGGCCGCTGTTCCTTCGGCCCGACGCTCGGCGAGCGCTGGAGCGGGTTCTCGGTCGAGTTCGCGCTCACGCGCTCGGTGCGCGACGCGGCCACGCTGCTCGACGCGGTGGCCGGTCCCGCCCCGGGCGATCCCTACGTGGCCCCGGCACCGAGCCGACCCTATGCCCTCGAGGCGACGCCCTCGCCTGGCCGGCTCCGTATCGGGATCTTCGCCGGACCGCTGCGTGGCATCGTGCTCGATCCCGAATGCGAGCGAGCGCTCGCCGCGACCGGCGCGCTGCTTCGCCAGCTCGGTCACGTGGTCGAGCCCGCCTACCCCCCGGCGCTCGACGATCCGGAGTGCGTCCGCGCCTACGTCGACATTGTCGCGGCCAACACTGCTCGCGCCCTTGACGCCTGCGCCGAGCGGGTGGGTCGTCCCGTGACGGCTGCCGACGTCGAGCCCCTCACCTGGGCGCTCGCCGAGATGGGCCGGCGCCGCACGGCAGCCGAGCACCTGGCTACCCTCGAGTACGTGCACCGCTTCGGCCGACAGCTGGCCGCCTGGTGGACCGCGGGCTGGGATCTGCTCTGCACCGCCACCCAGGCCGCGCCGCCTCCGGTACTGGGCTGGATCAGCTCGACGCCAGACGAGCCGCTGCGGGCGCTGCTGCGCTCGGCGCCCTACGGGGTCTTCACCTTCCCCTTCAACATGTCGGGACAGCCAGCGATCTCGCTTCCTCTCCATATGACAAGCACCGGCCTGCCCGTGGGCATCCAGCTCGTCGCGGCCTTCGGCCGCGAAGACTTGCTGCTGCAGGTGGCGGCGCAGCTCGAGGCAGCCTGCCCCTGGGCCGATCGCCGGCCGCCTGTGCACGCTGCGGCCTGAGGCCGCGGCGGCCTCAGCGCGCGCCGAAGAGCACCGCCCGGCGTTGCTCGCGGTACCAGCGGCTGAGCTCGCTGCGCTCCGCCCGCAGCTCCTCCGGGGAGGCGCCGGCATCGCGCAGGGCGTTCAGCTCGTCGAGGCGACGGCGGTACTCGTCCTGCACGCTTCGCAGCGCGGCGAGCCGCTCCCGGGCCGCCCGGGCCTCGGGCGTCTCCGAGGGCCTGGCCGACGGCGCGGCGGCCGCACTCCGCTCGCCCGCCGGGGCCGGGGGCCGCGACGGCGCTGCCGCCGCAGCCACCTGCGCCACCCGCGTTTCGAGCGACCCCAGGCGCATATCCAGTCGATCGAGACGCTCCCGGAGCTCCCCGACGGTCCCCGCGCTCTGATCGAGGTCGGTAAGGCGCTTTTCGATGCCGGCAAGACGCGCCTCCACGGCCTCGAAGCGGTCGCGCATGACCACGTCGTCGCCCTCGCAGCCCACGAGCGCGGCCAGAACCGCGGCCGCGGACAGCCCCTGCAGCGCTCTCACCATGCCCATGGATTCGAGGATGTCGGCTGGTGGCCCCGGGGGCAAGCCCGCGTCCCGCTGGGCTCGCGTCACGCGGCAAGACGCGCCACGAGGGCCGCCGCCGTCCGCCGGCCATCGAGCGCCGCCGACACGATCCCGCCCGCATAGCCGGCGCCCTCGCCGCAGGGATAGAGGCCCGGCACCTCGCGGCTCGCCCGCGTCTCCGGATCGCGGACGATGCGCACCGGCGAGCTGGTGCGCGTCTCGACGGCGACGAGCTGCCCCTCGCTCCCCGCGAACCCCGGCAGGCGCTCGGCAAAGGCGACCACGCCCCGCCGCAGGCGCTCGGTCACCCCGGGCACAAGCACCTCGGCGAGATCGCAGGCCACGACCCCCGGTCGATAACTCGCCCGCAGCGGGGGCGGTGTGCGGCCCCGACCCTCGACGAAGGCATCGGCACGCTGCGCCGGCGCCCGGTTGCCTCCCCCGCCTCGCCGCGCGGCCAGGGTCTCGAGCGCCTCCTGCACGCGCACGCCGAAGAGCGGATCGTCTCCAGGGCGCTGCGGGAGCGGGCCCAACAGCCGCTCCCAGCCCCAGGCGCTCCCGCGGACGCCGCACCAGTCTTCGGGATCGAGCTGCACGACGATCCCCGCGTTGGCGAACGGCGAGTCGCGTCGGCGCAGGGACATGCCGTTCACGACCACACGGTCGGACGCCGTGCTCGCCGGCACGATGAAGCCGCCCGGGCACATGCAGAAGCTGTACACGCCTCGCCCCTCGACCTCGGTCGCGAGCTCGTAGAACGCCGGCGGCAACGCACAGGCGTCGCGCAGACCACCGTACTGCTGCGCATCGAGCCAGGCCTGCGGATGCTCGATGCGCAGCCCCAGGGCGAAGCCCTTGGGCTCGAGCCGGGCGCCCGCGCGCGCAGCCATGGCCAGGCTGTCCCGCGCGCTGTGCCCCGTCGCCAGCACCAGCGCATCGCAGGCGATCCGTTCGATCTGGCCGTCGTCGAGGCGGCGGACCGCGACACCGGCGATGCCCTTGGCGTCGCGCACGAGCGCCTCCGCCCGCGTCGCGAAGCGCAGCGTGACTCCCGCTGCGCCGAGGGTCTCGCGGATCGCGGTGACGACTCGCGGCAGCCGGTTGGAGCCCACGTGCGGCCGCCAGCTCGCCAGGACATCCTCCGGCGCCCCGTGCGCCACCAGCGTCTCGAGCACCCCGCGCACCTCCTCCCGGCGGCCGGCACGCGTGTAGAGCTTGCCGTCCGAGTACGTGCCGGCGCCGCCTTCGCCGAAGCAGTAGTTCGAGTCGGGATCGATGGCTTGGCCGCGATGGATCGCCGCGATGGCCCGCCGTCGAGTCCGCACGTCGCGCCCCCGCTCGACGATCGTCACCCGCAGTCCCGCGGCCGCACAGTCGAGCGCGCAGAACAGGCCGGCAGGCCCACTGCCGACGACGACCACGTGGGGCGCCGACGGGGTCGCTCTGGGCAGCACGGGCGGAACGGTGCGGATCGGTGGCGGCGGCGCTTCGTCGCAAAACCACACCCTCAGCGCGAGGCGCCAGCACCGGTGCCGCGGACGCGCGTCGAACGACAGGCGCTGCAGCCGCACCGCGCCGAGGCGCTCCGCGGGCACGGCGAGCTCGCGGGCCGCCATGGCCATGAGCGCCGGGGCCTCGGTGCGAGGCGGCTCTGGCGAAGGCGGCAGGAAGACGAGGACGTCACGCGGCATGGAGCAGATCGTGCACCCGGGGGCCGCGCGCCAGCGACCCCGCCAGCGCTCAGTCTCCCAACACCACCCAGCGACTCACGCTGAACATGGCCTGCACGAGCAGGACGGCAACAGCCCCGGCGACCACAGCGAGCGCAACCAGCACCATTCCCACATACAGCTCCGCCCAGAGCCGGGCGAGCCACCCTCGTGGCGTGGGCGGCGTGGGGGGAGCGGGCGGCATCATGCCCCGGGGCTCAGTGGGATGCCTTCGGCGTCGCGGGCTCGGGTGGCCGGAGCCGGGGCAGCACCCGCTGCTCGAAGAGCCGGAGGCTCTCCCAGCCCACCTCGGGCGGCAGTCCTCCCATGAGCGGATGCAGGATCACGCGCCCGGTCTCCTTCACGAGCTGCAGACACTGCTCGGGCGTCACCACTTGATAGACCCCGCTTGCCCGCAGATCGTCGAGGGTGGCCGCCTCGACGTGCATCGCCGAGCGCTGGCCGCGCGGCTGCCACGAGGCGTAGGTCTGGGCGTCGTAGAGGGCATGCGGGCCGATGCGCGCCCAGTCGCGCTCCGGGTCCTCGCTCACGTGCACGAATCCCGGCCCGCCAGGTGTCATCGCAAAGCCACCATCGAAGCCGACGCGGGCGCATTCGTCATGGTACGCCTCGAGCAGCCGCGGATCGGCCACGGCCGGGAAAAAGCCGGCACGCAGCCGGGCGGCGCGACGCGCCGCCCGTTCGGAGGAGCCACCGATGAGCACCAGCGGCGGCACCGGGGGCACCGGCGTGACGCGGATCGTCCGCCCTCGCCACACGAACGGCTCGCCCGACCAGGCCTGGCGTAACACCGCGACGTATTCTTCGAGCAGCTCGCCCCGCCGGCGGCGCTCGATCCCGGCCATGGCGAATTCCTCCTCGCGGTAGCCCAGGCCCGCCACGAGGCTCAAGCGTCCGCCCGAGACGAGCTGGACCGTCGCCAGCTGCTCCGCCAGACGGACGGGGTCGTGCAGGGGCAGCAGCACGGCCGCGATGGTGATCGGCAGCCGCGACGTCCGTCCCGCGATGGCCGCTGCCAGGGTAACGGGGGCCGAGAGATAGCCATCCTCGAGGCCGTGATGCTCCGAGAGCACGCAGACATCGAGACCGACGCGATCCGCCCAGGCGCACTGCTCGAGGCAGGCCGCGTACAGCGCGGCGTGGGTGGTTGTCGCGAACGGTGGCCTGCGCAGATCGTAGCGGATGCCCACGATGGTCACGGTCCCTCCTACCAGGCGTAGGCCTCCGGGGCCTCGCCGCCCGGCCCGGGCCAAATGCGATCGATGGCGGCGAGCGTCTCGGGGGCGAGCGCGATCTCCAGGGCCCGCAGACTGTCGTCGAGCTGGGCCATGGTGCGCGGCCCGATGATCGGTGCGGTGACGGCAGGGTTGGCGAGCAGCCACGCGAGTGCCACGTCGGCAGGCCGCTCGCCGAGCTCGCGACAGAGCGCCTCCCAGCGCTCGAGCGCCGGGCGGTGCTGCGCGAGCAGGCGCTGCTGCCGCTCGCCCGCCCGCCGCCCCTCGCGCGCGGCCGCCAGCCCGCCGGCGAGGATGCCGCCGCCGAGCGGGCTCCAGGGCAACAGCCCGAGGCCCAGGCCCCGGCAGGCCGGCAGCACCTCGAGCTCGACGGTGCGGGCCGCCAGGTTGTAGAGGCTCTGCTCGCTCACCAGCCCGAGGCTGCCCCGCTCGCGCGCAGCCGCCTGCGCGCTCGCCAGATGCCAGCCCGCGAAGTTACTCGAGCCCACGTACAGCACCTTGCCCTGCTGGACGAGCAGATCCATCGCTTGCCAGATCTCTTCCCAGGGAGTGTCGCGGTCCACGTGATGCATCTGGTAGAGGTCGATGTAGTCGGTGCGCAGGCGCCGCAGGCTACCCTCGCAGGCCCGCCGGATGTGCAGCGCGGAGAGGCGCTGATCGTTCGGGCCGCTGCCCATGCGGCCGTAGACCTTGGTCGCCAGCACCACCTGCTCGCGCCGCCCGCCCCCCTGCGCGAACCAGCGTCCGACGATCTGCTCGGTGATGCCCTCCCCCGTCTGCCAACCGTAGACGTCGGCCGTGTCGAAGAAATTGATGCCGTGCTCGAGCGCACGATCCATGAGGCGGTGGCTGTCGCTCTCGCTCGTGTGGGGACCGAAGTTCATGGTGCCGAGGCAGAGGCGACTCACCTGCACCCCGGTCCACCCGAGGCGTACGTAGCGCATGGCGCCACTTCTACCACGGGAGGCCCCCGGGGCGTCCACGGGGTCGCGCGGGCTTAGCTCGCCGGGAGGGCCAGCCCGCGCGCGACGGCGATCAGCTCGGTGCTACGCCGCTCGACGCAGCGCAGCCGTCCCGCGGACTCGCAGGATGGGAGCGCGTGCAACGGGCCTCGTCAGGCGGGTGCGGCGGTGGCGAACCCCAGGGCAGCTGCCGCTGCCGCCATGCGCCGGTCGTAGGTGACGATGGCGCGCAGCGTGGGCGCAACAAGCTGTGCCGCGGCGAGGTGAATGGCGTCGAGGGAGCGTAGCCCGACCGGCTCCAGCATCCCCGCCGCGTCCAGGAGCGCGTCGTCGAGACGGATCAGATCGATGCTGCGCAGGACGCGACGTGCGGCGCTCAAGGCTGCGGGTCCGGACGGTCGCACGGCACGTAGAAGCTCGGTGCGTGCGAGTCCGCAGGAGATGCGATCCGGTTCGCCCCGGAGATACGTCCGGAGCGCACGCGACTCGGCTTCCAGCACGACGAGCTTCACGAGTGCCGAGGAATCGAGGTAGATCATCGCGGTTTCGGTCAGCGCTCCGTTGCCCGGAGCTTTTCGAGGCGGCGGGAGGGCCGCTCGATGCCTGCCGGAATGCGGATCGGCGCGGGGAGATCGAGCAGATCCTCCTCGGCGCGGGTCAGGCGTCCTGCCGCCTCGAGGGCTTCGCGAACGTCCCCAGGCGCGATGGGCGAGAGAACGGCCACGGGCCGCCCGCGGGCCGTGATCTCCATCCGCTCGCCACGCTGCACCCGGCGCAGGATGCTCGAGGCGTTCTGCTGCAGATGCCGTACATTGATCTGTTCCATGTGCGTCACGGTAGCACCGCAGGCCCTTGCAGGAAACCATCGCGCTTGCGTCTCGTCGTCTCTCCGCTGTGCCTCGGCGCGGCGCGAAGCTCGCCACGAGCCGGTGGTGGTCGCTCTCGCTCCGGTGGGGACCAAAGGTCATGGTGCCGACGCAGAGCCGACTCAGCTGCACCCCGGGGGCGTCCACGGGGTCGCGCGGGCTCAGCTCGCCGGCAGGGCCAGCCCGCGCGCGAAGGCCCGAATGCCGCCGAGCAGCATCTCGACGGCAATGGCGGTGAGCACGAGGCCCATGAGGCGCTCGATGGCATGCATGGCGGCTCCGCCGAGGAGCTGTGCCAGGCGCGCGCCGAGCACGAGCACAGCCGTGGTGAGCGCCATGGTGACCGTGACCGCCGCCACCCACATGCCGAGGCGGAGCGGCTCCTGGAGCGCGAGCAGCATCACCGTGGCGACGGCCGACGGCCCGGCGATCAGCGGCGTCGCGATGGGCACGATGAAGGGCTCGTCGGCGGGCTCGCGCGGCAAGGCTAGGTCGACTCCGCCGAAGACCATCTTGAGCGCGATCAGAAAGAGGATGACCCCGCCAGCGATGGCGATGGCGGGCTGGGAGAGGCGCAGCAGCGCCAGAAACGACTGGCCAGCGACGAGGAAGGCGAGGAGCACGCCGTAGGCGACGGCGCATTCGCGCAGCACGACGCGGCGGCGCCGCTCGCCCGGCACCCGGCGCAGCATGGCGTTCACCAGCGGCAGGTTGCCGACGGGATCGACCACCAGGGTGAGCAGGACCACTGCCGAGAGGAAGTCGTTCGTCATCGTGACATCCGTGCCTTCAGCGGCTCGTCCTAGCCCATCGTCGCCTCGAGCCCAACCGGGCTTGACTCCCGGCGGCGCGCAGTGGTACACGCGGCGCCGTCCTGAAGAAATTGAAAATCATTCTCATTGAGGAATGCCCATGCTCCGCCGGCATCGCTGTCCCGTCCCTCCCCGCTGCCCGCTTCTCCTCGCGCTGCTCGTCGGCGTCTCGCGCGTCGCGGCCTCGGAGGTCGACCCCCGCGAGAGCATCCGCCTTCCCGAGGAGCAGGTCGTCGGTGAACGGCCCTCGATGCCCTTTCTCCCCCCCGTCGAGGGCACGGCCATCTACGACGGCAAGAAGACGACGGTGACCGAGCCGGAGGCACTGCCCCGCGTCGTCAACGAGAACTACCGCCAGCTCCTCTACCGCACGCCGGGCTTGCTGCTCTCGGAGGAAACCACCCCGCTGCTCAGTCTGGGCTACCGGGGCCTCGAGCCCCACCGGGCGCAGTTCACGCAGGTGCTGAAGGACGGGATCCCGATCCACGCCGACATGCTCGGCTATCCCGAAGCGTACTACACGCCGCCCTTCGACGCGCTCGATCGCATCGAGTTCCTGCGCGGTGGCGCCTCGCTGCTCTACGGCCCGCAGCCGGGCGGGGCGCTCAACTTCGTTACCCGGCGGCCGCCCCGCGACCGACAGGCCACCGTCGAGACCGCCCACACCTTCGGGAGCGACGCCTTCTACTCGACCTACAATGCGTTCGCCGGCACCGTCGATCGGCTCGGGTACTACGTCTACTACTACCAGCGCCAGGGCGACGGCTTTCGCGACAGCAACAGCGACTTCGGGCAGTACTCCGGCAGCGCCAAGGTCCTGTACGATGCCGGGCGGCTCGGGCGCTTCACGCTGAACTTCGACGGCTACAGCGAGGAGCACGGCGAGCCCGGGGGGCTGGCGCGGTCGCCGGGGCCCAATGCCGCAGTCTTTTCCGCCGACCGCGACGCGACGACGCGGCCCTTCGATCGCTTCCGCCTGCAGCGCTTCATGCCCTGGCTGCGCTGGGAGCACGACCTCGGGCCGGCGACCGCGCTCCAGCTCACGACCTGGGGCGGGTACTACTCGCGCTGGAGCAAGCGGCAGCGCGGTGGCGGCTTCGGGACCCGACCGAGCGGCCCGAACGCCACGACCAACGCCATCGAGCTGCAGGAATTCTACACCGCGGCCGCGGAGACACGGCTGCGCCATGACTGGCAGGCCTTCGACCAGACGCACACCCTGAGCGGCGGCCTGCTCTACTACCGCGCCGGCTCGCCGCGGACCGACGAGCGCGGGACCACGCCCGATGCCGACGAGGGCGAGCTGCGCAACGACGCCCTCCGGCGCAGCAACTACCTCTCGCTCTTTGCCGAGCAGCGCTTTGTCTTCGGTCGCCTCTCGCTGATTCCGGGCGTGCGCCTCGAGAACATCTGGCAATCCGTGCGCGAGCGCGTGAACGTCGACAAGACCGAGAAGGGCGTGCCACTGGCCGACGAGGCCGAGCACGACTTTCAACCGCTCGTCGCCCTCGGCGTGGTCTATGCACTCCGGCCGCAGATCGAGGTCTACGGCAACGTCTCCAGCGCCTACCGCCCCAAGGTCTTCACGCAGGCCGTGAGCCGCAGCCCGACACAGACCGTCGCCGGCGACCTCGCGCCCGGGCAGAGCTGGCAGTACGAGATCGGCTTCCGCGGCGCGCCCATGGCAGGGATCGACTGGGATACGAGCCTCTTCTATCTCGACTTCTCCGATCAGATCGGGGTCGTCGCGCGCAAGAACGGCCCCGATGTCATCGACAACGTCGGTCGCTCCCGCCATCGGGGCTGGGAGGGCGCCCTCCAGCTCGGCCTCGTCACGCTCTACGATGCTTGGGCCGGCCGCGATCTCGCCACGCGCTTCGGCGACGTGTCGCTCTACGGCACGGCCATGCTGCTCGACGCCGAATTCATCCGCGGGCCCTTCGAGGGGAACCGCCCGCAGTACGCCCCCGGCCATCTCGTCCGCAGCGGGGTTCGTTATAGCTGGCGCGACCGCGTCAAGGTCGGCCTGCTGGCTACGGTCGTCGACCGGCACTTCGCCGACGACAGCAACGACCCCGAGCGGCGCATCCCCGCCTACCACGTCTGGGACCTCACCATGGAGGGCATGGTGTACCGCGACCTGGTGGCCCTCCACGTCGGGATCAACAACCTTTTCGACGAGAACTACTTCGCGCGCATCCGCAGCGACGGCATCGATCCCGCCTATCGCCGCAACGTCTACGGCGGGCTGCGGGTCTATTTCTGAAGGAGCCCGAGCGAGCCCCGCTTGACGAGCGGCATCGCTTTGCGCAACGAGACTCCTGAAATTGACTGTCATTCTCAGCACTGGCAGCGCCTCGGCGACGGTTTGGCCTCTGCCTGAGCCGGCCGCGGCGGGCGGCGCCCTGCGCGACCTCGTCGCCTGGAGCACCGCCGCGCCGGCCCGGGGCATGCCGCGCCTCCTGGCCTGGGCGGCCGCCGTCGTCCTGCACGGGCTCGTCGCCGGTGCCGTGCTGTGGGCGCTCGCGCCCGTGGCCGAGCCTCCAGCCCCGCCCCTCGTGCGCCTCGTCTTCGTCGAGCCTCCTCCACCGCCTCCTGCGGGGCCCGGCCCGCTCGAGGCCCAGGGACCGGCCGCGGTCGAGCCGGTGGAGCCACCGAAAGCCGTGCCCGCGCCGCGGCCACCGACCCCGGTCCGTCGCGCCCCGGCTCGGCTACCGCGACCGGCGCCAGCCCCGCCACGAGCGGCTGCGCCGGCGCAGGTCGCACCGAGCGGCCCGAGCAACCTCGACGAAGGCGCCGGAAACGGCGTGCCCGGGGGAACGCCCGGGGGACAACCCGGTGGTGTCGTCGGTGGACGCGGCACGGGACCGCTGCCCGCAGGGCAGGTAGCACAACCTCCGCAGGTCGTGAGCCGTGTGGCTCCGGACTATCCCGAGGCGGCACGTCGGCGGGGAATCGAGGGTTTGGTCCTGCTCGAGGCCGTGCTCGACGCCGAGGGACGTGTCGCACACGACATCGCCGTGCTCCGTTCCGTTCCCGACCTCGATGCGGCCGCCGTGGCCGCTCTGCGGCGCTGGCGCTTCCGGCCCGCGCGCGACGAGACCGGCCGCGCCGTGCCCGTCATCCTCGAGGTCCCCATCCGCTTCGTCCTTCGCTGAGCGCAGAACACCGAGGAGCCATCCATGCCAGTCTCCGTTGCCGAGCTCTGGGCCTCCACGGGGCCGCTTGCCCGGGCCGTCCTGGGGCTCCTCGTCGCCATGTCGCTCACCTCGCTCGCCGTGGCGATCGAGAAGTGGCTGCGGCTGAGCCGCGCGGGGCGCGATTCGGCCCGCTTCCTCGCGAGCTGGCGACGCGAGCTCGCCGAGCACGGCCTCGCTGCCGCTGTCGGCGATGCCGCTGCCTACCCGCACAGCCCTGCCGCTCAGCTCGTTGCCAGCGGCGCGCGCGTGCTGAGCGGATCGCTGGAGGCGAGCGATCGGCGCGAGGTCTACGACCGCACCGTCCGTCACCACGTCCGCAGCGCGGTGCTTCAGGCCCGCAGCGGGCTCGCCATCCTGGCCACGGTCGGCTCGACCGCGCCCTTCGTCGGCCTCTTCGGTACGGTCGTCGGCATCGTCAACGCCTTCGGGCAGATGGGGAAAACCGGCCAGGGCGGCCTCGCCGTGGTCTCGTCCGGGATCGCCGAGGCGCTGGTCGCGACCGCGCTCGGCATCGGCGTCGCCATCCCCGCGCTGTGGCTCTATAACTACTTCACGCAGCGGATCGGGCGGCTCGCGGCCGAGCTCGAGTCCGTCGCAGACGAGCTGGCCATCGCCGCGCTCGGCGCCGGGCACGCCACGACGCGCCGCGGCCAGGGGCAGGCGCACGTCGCCTGAGACCGCCGGAGATTCGACAGCATGGCGATGGATGCCGGCATCGACGACGACCTCAAGGCCGAGATCAACGTCACGCCGCTCGTGGACGTGGTCCTCGTTCTCCTCGTCATCTTCATGGTGGTGACGCCGCTCCTCAAACAGGAAGTCCCCGTCGAGCTTCCGCTGGCCGAGCACAGCCGGGCGGTCACCGACCCCGAGCAGCTCACGCTCACCGTGACGGCCGACGGGCGCGCCCTCCTCGACGGTCAGGAGGTGCTCCGCGACGAGCTCGTCGAGGAGCTGCGACGCCTCTACGCCGCACGTCCCGACAAGGCGCTCTTTCTCGAGGCCGACCGCGGCGTGCCCTACGGGCGGGTCGTGGAGATCATGGATGACTGCCGCGAGGCGGGGATCGCATCCATCGGTGTGCTCACGCGGCGCGATCTCCCTGCCGGGCGCTGACCCCAGCGCTCCACCCGGCCCGCGATCGCCTGGCCGTGGCCGCGACGAGCACGACCGCGGCTGTCCATAGTGCGGCGATGCCCGTGCCCAGGGCAAGGCCCGGCGTCCGATAGCGCAGGTGCACCTCGTGAGTCCCCGCGGGCACCGGCACCACGAAGAAGACCCCGGCGGCGGGAAGCACCGGCGCAGGGACACCGCCAACGGTGGCCGACCATCCGGGCACCCAGCTCTGGCGGACGAGGAGCAGACCGTCGTGGCTCGCCTGAACCGTCAGCAGCGATTCGTCCGGAGCCCAGCGCTGCACGGTGACCGTGTCGGCACGGCGCTCGACGGCCGGCGGAAGCGGCACCTCGCCCGCCACGACCGGCACGGGTCCCGCCGGATCGCGACGCACGAGCTCCACCATCGCGGCCTCGTCCTCCACGGCGCGCGCCGCGCCGAGGAGGGCAAAGCGCTGTGGTCGGGACGGGTTCTCGAGAACGCAGGTCGATGCGGTCCACTCGACGACGGGCCACGCGAGTCCAGCGCGCGCGAGCATGCAGTCGGGCCGGCGGCTCAGCACGTAGCGGGCGCCGAAGAGCTCGATCGCCGCTCGCCCGAGGGACCACACAGCAAGCAGCTCGGCATGTCGCCGGCCGAGCAACGCGTTGTCTCCACCGACCAGCGATGACATGCCGGCCACGGTGCTCAGGCCCCCTGCGAAGGTTGTAGGATAGGTGTCGCCACGCGACGGGTCCCGTGCCCAGGTATCGAGGACAAGCGGCGGGGGTCCGTCGTCCTGGCGGCGCAGCACGCGGCTCTCCTCGAGCGTCCGGAGGACGGCGGTCGCGACCCCGACGGCCAGCGTCTCTCGCGCCGGCGGCATGGCGGCTGCGCGCGACAGGGGCACGGGGGAGCGGAACACGGGCATTCCGCCGGGGGAACATAATCGAAGGGCGCT
>Ga0209101_1001200_pt1 | contig 19818 bp, 10 predicted proteins | sample ConPoolayeCmetaG_FD_185481 | JGI IMG/M metagenome (GOLD analysis project Ga0209101, IMG submission 185481) | Hot spring microbial mat communities from California, USA to study Microbial Dark Matter (Phase II) - Cone Pool mat layer C metaG... ...
CCCCAGGTTGCCTTGGAACGTGTAGGTTTCGCGCTAAATGGCAGGCTGTGATGCTCTGTACGGATCAAAACAGGTCAACGTGGGTTATTGTTACTTTTGTCTTTCTGTAGTGATGGTTTGGTGAATCACGCTGTCATTGCTATTATGCCGTGGCGTCTTGGTAGATCAGCGTATCACCACCGTTTTGCCAATGTGTCTAGGTGGTTCACACGCTAATCGCTATCAGGCCGTGGTGTTTCGATCGCTGCCTTTATTACGCTTTATTCCCTTGGTGTCCTTGTGTCTTGGTGGTCTACCGTTTTTATTGTCGGGAATTCTTCTTTGTCTGTTTGTGTCTTGGTGATTTGACTGGTCGTCTTTGTGAAGGCGGGTATTCGTGTCTTGGTGGTTCAGGGCCGCGGTCTGCATCCTTGGCCAGCGCATACCAGTCTACCGAGCAGTCGAGCTGCTCTTGGCGGTAAGCAATCTCAGTCAGCACGGGTGGTCGGCAGCGGGCTTGCAACTCTCGAAAGTTGCTTTGCCGGCTCAGATCGTCGTCCGGCGGCGTGGGGTTGTTCAGCACAATACCGGCGATCGGCAGCCCGGCGTCATACGCGGCGGCCACTACCAGCGTCTGCAAGGTCTGGTTTATCGCTCCCAGGACGTTTTTGGCGACGACCAGCAGCGGAAAACCGAAATCGCAGGCAAGATCGGCCACGTATTGATCTTCTCCCAAAGGCGAAAGCAGCCCGCCGGCGCCCTCGACCAACAACACGTCGCTTCGCTTCCGCCAATACTCCAGGCCGCTGCGCAGCAGACGTTGGTCTATCTGCTTGCCCTCGGCCTGAGCCGCCAGATGCGGCGCCAGCGGCGCCAGGAAGCGCTGTGGGCAAACTCGCTCGAGCCGACCGGGCCGACCTGCCGCTTCCCAAAGCATCACGGCATCCTCGGAAACGAGCACTCCGCGCCGCACCAGGCAACCGCTGGCCACTGGTTTGTACACCCCGACGCGAAGTCCTGTGGAAGCCAACTTCCGGGCGATCAAGGCACCGACGTAGGTTTTGCCCACGCCCGTGTCGGTGCCGGTTATGAACAACCCTGGGACGGCTTCGGTCATATCGGTCATGGCAGGTCGATTCCTTTCACTCGAACCGGCGTTTCGGCTGTGCCCGACAGTCGCCTCGATACTATTTCGGCCAGAATAATTGGCCAATTGCTCGCGGCGGCTTGTTCTTGGCAGCAGCGCCGGCGACCGGCTGTTACGGCAATTATAACCAATTGCCGCTATGACGGATTGTCGGCTGCCCATGTCGCCCGACGCTGTGCGGGCAAGAAGCTTGGTTGGCCGGCCGACGGCGTGCTCCGAAGGGCGGCGAGTTTTTCGCCGCAGGTCCGGCTTTCCAGAATGCCTACCTTTCCAGATTGTTCCCCTTGTGGTAAATGATTGTCAGGTAGCGCGGTGTGGGACAGCCGCGCGTTACTGGCAGAGGGTTTAATTCTAAAGGGATAACAAGTGGCCGTCGAGTTCAAGCTGCCGGCGCTGGGCGAGAATATCGACAGCGGTGATGTGGTCAACATTCTCGTGCAGGAGGGGCAAGAGATTGCCGCCAACGACGGGGTGTTGGAACTGGAGACCGACAAGGCAGTAGTGGAAATACCCTGCCCGTATGCGGGAAGGGTCCAGAAGATACTGGTTCGCAAAGGCGACACGGTGAAGGTAGGCCAGACGCTGCTGATTGTCGAAAGCGATCAACCAGTGGAGGCCGCCGCCCCGGTCGCCCAGCCGCGCGCCGGCCAGCCCGCGCCTGATTCAGCCACCACTACCCCTCAACCAGCCGCGGCGGCGCCAGTGGTGTCTGCGGCGGCAGCCTGTGCCACGGGCGTGGGGCCACCAGTCGCTGCCGTGCAGCCGCCGGTGCCTTCGGCGCATGCGGTGCCTGCCGCAGCCGGTCGGGCGGAATCTTCCATCGCGTCGGGCCAGCCAAGCGCGGCAGCCCAAGAGATTATTCCGGCCGGTCCGGCCGCTCGGCGGCTGGCCCGAGAGTTGGGGGTCGATCTGACCACAGTCAAGGGCAGCGGCGCGCGCGGGAGAATAACCGTCGAGGACGTTCAGCAAGCTGCTGCCACTGCCGGACAAGCATCTGCCGTGGCGCCATTTGCTGTAGCGCCATCTTCTGCACAACCGTCTGGGGTAGCGGAGGTCGGATCGCCAGCGGCCCCGGCGAGCCACATCGAACCGGTTATCCCGCCGGGCGAGCCGGGCCGCGACGCTTGGGGCGAAGTCCGTCGCGAGCGGATGTCGAAAATCCGCCAGACCATCGCCGCCCAGATGGTCCGCTCGGCCAGTACCATCCCGCATGTGACCAACTTCGACGATGCCGACGTGACCGACCTGGAAGCTTTGCGCAAGAGCGTTCCGCCGGGCTACCTGGGGGCGAATGTCAAGCTGACTGCCATGCCGTTTGTGCTCAAGGCGGTGGCCCTGGCGTTGCGGCGGCATCCGATGCTCAACGCCAGCCTGGATGAGGAAAACCAACAGATAATCTACAAGCAGTACATCAATATCGGTGTGGCAGTGGACACTCCGCGCGGGCTGGTGGTTCCGGCGATGCGCAACGTGGACCGGATGTCGATTCCCGAAATCGCCCGCGCCCTGGCCGTGCTTGCCGAGCGCGCCCGAGCCGCGCAGTTCGCCATCGAGGAACTGCGCGGTGGGACGTTTACGGTCAGTAACCTGGGGGCGATCGGCGGAGCATACAGCACGCCGATAATCAATTATCCGGAGGTAGCCATTCTGCTGCTGGGCCGCAGCCGCTGGATGCCGGTGGTGCGCGAGGGTCGTATCGAGCCACGTCTGATGATGCCGCTGAGCCTCTCGTACGATCATCGCCTGGTCGATGGCGCCACGGCAGGCCGGTTCCTCAACGAAGTGATCGATTACCTCCAATCGCCGGCAAGACTGTTGCTTGTTTGAACTGGCAGATTGCCTGGCGCTGGATGACTTTTTCTAGCGGACCTCTCCTTGGGATTTTGGAACATGGAAACACAGCTTGCAGTATTGGGTGGCGGTCCCGGTGGATACGCGGCAGCGTTCCTGGCGGCCGATCTGGGAATGCAGGTGGTTCTTGTGGACCAGGAAGCTCGCCTGGGCGGCGTGTGCCTGCTGCGCGGCTGCATCCCTTCGAAGGCTTTGCTTCATGTGGCCAAGGGGATTGCCGAAGCGCGTCACCTGGCCGACTGGGGCGTGCACTTCGGCCAGCCACAGGTCGATCTGGCAGCCATGCAGGCGCGCAAAGCGAAGGTAATCGATACGCTCACCGGGGGGCTGAAGCAGCTTGCCGCCAAACGGAAAGTCCAGTTGGTCCGCGCCAGGGCAACTTTCGAAAGCTCACAAGTGTTGCGGCTTCATACGGTCGACGGCCAGTCGCCGCCCGACGATCGACTGGCCTTTCAGCATTGCATATTGGCCTCCGGGTCGGTTCCCACAACCATCCCGGGATTGACGCTGGAGTGCCCACGAGTGATGGACTCCACCGCTGCACTGGAACTGCCCGATGTGCCCGAGTCGCTGCTGGTCGTCGGCGGCGGATACATCGGCCTGGAACTTGGGACTGTTTACGCGGCACTGGGCAGCCGGGTGACAGTGGTGGAGATGACCGACGGGCTGCTGCCGGGTGTGGACCGCGACCTGGTCCGTCCGCTCCACAAAAAACTAGAAAGCCAATTTGCCGCAATCTACCTTAACACCAAAGTGGCAGCGCTGAAGGACCTCGGCCACTCGATCGAGGCGGTCTTCGACGGCCCGGTCCAGCCGAAGACCCAGCGCTTCGGCCGCGTGCTGGTCGCGGTGGGCAGGCGGCCCAATTCGAGCAATCTGGCCCTGGAAAACACACGCGTGTCGGTCGACGCCAAAGGGTTTGTGCAGGTGGATGTCCAGCGTCGGACGGCCGATCCGCATATCCTCGCCATCGGCGATGTGGCCGGCGAGCCGATGCTGGCCCACAAGGCCACCCACGAAGGCAAAACGGCTGTGGAAGCTTTGGCCGGGCATCCAGTGGAGTTCCGCCCGCGTGCCATTCCGGCAGTAGTGTTTACCGATCCCGAAATCGCCTGGGCCGGCCTGACCGAATCCCAAGCCAAACAGCAAGGACGCAAGTTCGAGACCGCCGTTTTCCCCTGGGGCGCGAGCGGTCGGGCACAAGCCGCCGGACGAACCGAAGGACTAACCAAGTGGATATTCGACCCGCAGAGCCAACGGGTGCTCGGCTGCGGCATCGTCGGGGCGGGAGCGGGAGAGCTGATTGCCGAGGCAGTGCTGGCCATCGAGCTGGGCTGCCATCTGCGCGATCTGGCGGAAACTATACATCCCCATCCCACGCTCAGCGAATCGTTAGGAATCGCCGCCGAAGTGCCATTGGGCATGGCCACCGACATCTTCCGTCCCAAGCGATGATGGGACTGCGCTTACCGCTACCGACAGCCGCAATCTTGCCGCAGTTTTTACGCCCGTCGTCAGTAGGCGGTTGCGTTGTAGAAGTGCGCGGGGGCCTGCCGGTGGCGGATTGGGCGTTGACTTATTGGCGCAAGCATTGGGTTTTTGCCGCCCGGCACGGTAAAATTGCTAGTCACGCGGGTGTACCACTCAACCCGATCAACATTGTGAGCCAGTCCCAGCAACATAGTCCCCATCGCACTCAACCGTCTGGGCCCAGGCGGTCGTGCGTGTGCAGCAATAAGGAGCCGGCAAATATGTCGCAAGCCGACCAGCTCGACGCCATGCATCACGTGGCCATTTCGGTGGATAATGTGGCCGAGGCCATCCGGTGGTACAGCGAGCATTTTCGCTGCCGGGTGGTTTATCAGGATGAAACCTGGGCCATGGTCCAGTTTGCCAACATTCGGCTGGCTTTCGTTTCGCAGAATCAGCACCCTCCGCACATCGGATTCGTGATGGCCAACGCCGAGCAATTCGGGCGGCTCAAACCCCATCGCGATGGCACGCGGTCGGTTTACCTGCAAGACCCTTCCGGCAACGCGGTGGAAATACTCGCCCCCGAAGGCCCGCTCCAGTAGCCGACACTGCTGCATCTTGTTGCCGGCGCTAACGGTTGTTGCACTTCCCGGCAAAGCGACTTGTTTAACTTCATCCCCAAGGCCGCTGGCGGCCGGAACCAAATGGCAGTATTGGAGGGACGCGCTGCGGTCGCGTCCGTTAGCGCAAAGCAGGCGGCCACGACGGAGCGTGGCCCTCCAAATCGCCCGAAAACATGAGCGCAAGAAGCGCACACGTTACGCCATTAGGGACTAGAAGTGCGCTGTACCTCTGGGGCTGTCGGAGAAAGTGGTTGCGCTTGTGACAGTTGGCGACGGCGCTGGCAGTTGGCAGGCAGGTTTTTTTTGCCTTGCCTTTGCGCGCGTGCTATAATCGCCCGGTTGAGTTGCAAATTATCCGATAGCGTTTTCTTCGCAGGAGGAATGTACGATGAGTCGCTCGAGAAGACATGCTGCGTTGCTGACAGCGTTGTTGTGTGCCCTGGCCATTGGAATTGCGCCGATCCATGGCGCCGAGGAGGGTTTCCGCGAAATCTTCGACGGCAAGACTTTGCAAGGCTGGGATGGCGATCCGAAGTTTTGGCGCGTCGAAGATGGGGCGATTGTCGGCCAGACCACCAAAGACAATCCGACCAGAGAGAACACATTTATCATTTGGCGCGGGGGAGAGCCGGCCGACTTCGAATTGAAAGTCGAGTGGAAGCTGATCAACGGCAACTCGGGCATCCAGTTTCGCAGTTGGGAAGAGCCGGAAAAATGGGGCAAATGGGTGATCGGCGGATACCAGGCCGACATCGCCGATAACCAGTTCTGCGGCATCCTCTACGGCGAACGCTACCGCGGCATCCTGGCCAACCGCGGCGAGAAGACCGTCATCGGCAACGACCACAAGCCGAAAGTCGTCGGCTCGGTCGGTGATCCCAGCGAGCTTTTCAAAGCCATCAAGATGGGCGACTGGAACGAGTATCACATCAAGGCCGAGGGGTATCACATCCAGCAGTGGATCAACGGCAAACTGATGTGCGAAGTGACCGACGAGGATACCCAGCAGCGGCGCAGCAAAGGGCTGATTGCCTTGCAGCTTCACGCAGGACCGCCGATGAAGGTGATGTTCCGCAACATCCGCCTGAAAGAGCTCAACCCCAGCGCAGTAACTTCCCAGCCGCAAACCGTCGCGGGTAGCCAGTGCAACCCCGTTGGACAGTGCGACGGCAGCGCGGCCACATGTGCCTGCTTGCGGGCCGCGATTGAGGCCCAGCAGCAGGCCCGCATGTTCACCGGTGTTGATACCAAGCCAGCCAAGAAGAAGATCGTGCTGATTGCCGGCGGGCCCAGCCACGGATACGCCAGCCACGAGCACTATGCCGGTTGTACGCTGCTGGCCAAATGGCTTAACGAAAGCGGCTTACCCGTGGAAGCCGTAGTTTACAAAAACGGCTGGCCGAAGGAGCCGGACGCCCTGGACGGGGCAGCCACGATCGTGATTTTTTCCGACGGCGGCGGAGGGCACCCAATGCTCCCGCATCTCAAGAAAGTCGAAGAACTGATGAACAAGGGCGTCGGCCTGGCGTGCATCCATTACGCGGTCGAAGTGCCCAAGGGTGAAGCGGGCGACAAACTGAAGCAGTGGATTGGCGGGTATTTCGAGACCCATTGGTCGGTCAACCCGCACTGGCGGGCCGAGTTCACTCAGTTCCCTAAACACCCGGTGGCCAATGGCGTAAAACCGTTCTTCATGGACGACGAGTGGTACTACCACATGCGATTCATCGACAACATGGACGGCGTGACGCCCATCCTGACTGCGGTTCCGCCGGACAGCACCCGTCAGGGGCCTGACGGCCCGCACAGCGGCAATCCTACCGTCCGCGCCCGCAAGGGGATGCCCGAGCATGTCTGCTGGGTTCGCCAGCGGCCCGACGGCGGACGCGGCTTCGGCTTTACCGGCGGTCACTGGCACTGGAGCTGGGCGTGCGACAGTTTCCGCACTGTGGTACTGAATGGCATTGTGTGGACGGCCGGTCTGGATGTTCCCCCGGACGGGGTGCCCTCGAAGCGACCGACGCTAGAAGAACTCGAAGCCAATCAGGACTACCCGCAGCCGAAGGACTTCGACCGAGAGCGAGTCCGCAAGCTGATCGAACAGTGGAACTCCTGGAAGCCGTAAAGGTCACGTTTCCTGTGAGGCCCAGCGTTTATCGCAAAGCACATCAGCACACGCTGTTTGACTTGAGCGAGCGTTAGTATTCGCGCGGGCAAGAACAGCTGATTGTCGCTGGGAAAAACATCTGATTTCAACCAGTGCGGAGTATGCATTCTGTAACCGTTCCTATTCCATGACCTCCCAGGTCTGGCCGGTCAAACATCGCTGAAAAACGGATCGCTGCTGGTTGCCGCCGAGACGCTTCCGGCCTGTGACAGTCGCCCTATTTGCGGGTACCGATGACAGATAGGCCGCCGATTCACCGCTAGATGGTGGCCAATGTATCGGTTTTTCTGGCGGAGCGCCCTATTTCGGCGGGGGTGGTTTTACACCGCGCCGGCCGCCGCCCAACACCCTGTTTTTCCAAAAGCTAGGTTTGCGTAGGCCGGCATGGTTTGCTCTTGGCTGGCAATATGCCCCAAGCCGCGCTTACACCGGACCGTGACGTTTTCATTTTCACATAGGGCGTAAGATGGCATTGGTCCGCACACGTCAGTGGCGTTTCAATTGGGTCGCTGCCTACATCGGTTGCATGTTGGCGGCGTGGTCGGCAGCGATCGCCTTGGCGCTGGCGTGGGAGTGGTACTCCCATTCCCGCTGGGTTCAACATGTTGCGCTAGCGGAGGCCAGAGCCTCTTACGATAAAGACGTGATGCTCCGGAGATGGATTCGCGAGCACGGGGGGGTGTATGTGCCTGTTACCGAAAAGACGCCGCCGAATCCGCTTCTGGCCCACGTTCCCGAAAGAGACATCACTACCCCATCCGGCCGGCGCCTGACCTTGCTTAACTCTAGCTACGTGATGCGCCAGATCAGCCAATTGCAAGATGACGTAAGCGGCGTGCGAACGCGCATCACCAGTCTCAAGCCGCGCCACCCTGGCAACAATCCGGATCGCTGGGAAGCCGAGGCCCTGCGCCAGTTCGAGCAAGGCGTGGCGGAAGTTACCGGGATAGACACTATCGAGGGCAAGCCCTATTTGCGTCTGATCCGGCCGCTTGTGGTGGAAGAAAGCTGCCTGAAGTGCCATGGAATACAGGGCTACCAAGTAGGCGACATCCGAGGCGGTCTCAGCGTAGCGGTCGACATGGACAGCCTGCAACAGGCGCTGCGCGGCGAGTTCTGGGAATCGGCGGCGAGCTACGGCGCGATCTGGTTATTAGGGCTGTGTGGAATCGGCGTGCTCGGCTTTCGCCTGCGCGCGCAGGTCGCCCGCCGCGACGAAGCCGAACAGGCCCTGCGCGCCGCACGCGACAATTTGGAACTGGTAGTACAGCAGCGCACTGCGGAACTGGCGGCGATGATTTCGGGCATGGAAGAGGGGGTCGTGTTCGCCGACGCCGATAACGTCATCGTCGAGGTGAATCAGTACTTCTGCCGGTTTATTGGCCAGAGCCGTGAAGAAATTCTGGGCAAGCGGCTGGAAGACTTTCATAGCGGAGAAGTGCTCGGAAAGATCTTGAGCCACATCGCCCGCTTCCGCACAGAAATTCCCTCCCCGCCCTTGATCTTGCAACGACGATTGTGCGGGGCGGATGTAATGCTGCGCATGCAACCGATCTACCGCGACCAGATGTATGCCGGGGTGCTGCTGAATGTGGTGGATGTCAGTGCCCTGGTCGAGGCCCGACGCCAGGCTGAAGCCGCCACCGAGGCCAAGAGTCGCTTTCTGGCCAACATGAGCCACGAGATTCGCACCCCCATGACGGCCATTATTGGCTATGCCGATCTGCTGATGGATCCAAATATTCCGCCAGCGGCCCGGGCGAACTACCTGAATACCATCCGTCGTAACGCCGGACACCTGCTGAACCTGATCAACGACATCCTGGACTTGTCGAAGATCGAAGCAGGCAAGATGACAATTGTTTCAGCGCCGTGCCACATCGGCCCCTTGCTGGCCGATCTACTGAGCCTGTTGCGCCCCCGTGCCCAGCAGCGCGGCAACACGCTGACGGTCGAGTACCGCGGTCCTGTGCCCGAAACTGTCTGCACCGACGCCGCCCGGCTGCGACAAGCTCTGCTGAACCTAATGGGCAACGCGATAAAGTTCACCGAGCGCGGATCGGTACAGGTGGTGGTGTCGCTGGTGGAGCAGTGGCGGGCGGGTAAACCGGGTATCAGGTTCGATGTTATCGACACGGGAATCGGAATAGAACCGGACCTGCTGCCCCGGCTGTTCCAGCCGTTTTCCCAGGGCGACGAGAGCACCTCGCGGAAGTACGGTGGCACGGGTTTGGGACTGAGCATTACACGCCGACTGGTAGAGATGCTCGGCGGAGAAATCCACGTACGCAGCACCCCCGGCCAAGGCAGTACTTTCTGGTTCATCATTCCCACGGGCGAGCTGTCCGGTGTGAAGATGACCAGTACATTCGAGGAAACTGTAGCTGCCACAAATACCGAGTCGATTCCTTCGGCCGAGGTGCGTCTGGACGGGCTGCGCGTGCTATTGGCCGAGGACAGCCCCGACAATCACTTGTTGATCCGAGTGATGCTCGAAAGGGTCGGGGCCGAGGTGAGCCTGGCAGAAGACGGGAAAACTGCTGTAGATAAGGCGCTGTCGCAGCCGTTCGACGTAGTTTTGATGGACATGAATATGCCGCACATGGACGGATATACTGCCACTCGAATGTTGCGCCAGCACGGTTACAAGCGGCCAGTGATAGCTTTGACGGCCAGCGCCATGCCCACCGACGTCCAACGCTCTCTGGAAGCAGGATGCGACATGCATCTGACCAAACCAATCGACCGCATCCGCTTGCTGGAAACGCTGGCCCAGTATGCCCCCGGCCGGTCGATATGTCCGACTCGGGCACAGCGAGAATCTTCCGACATTTCGCCGGCGCCCGTACAACATTTGGAGCCGATCTTTTCCGCTCTGAGCGACGATCCGGAACTGGGGCCGCTGGTGCGCGATTTCGTTCTGCAGTTGCCGCAGTCCATTCAGCAGATGAAAGACGCCCTGGCTCGCAACAGCTTCGAAGAACTTAGGCGGTTGGCGCACTGTCTGAAAGGGGCGGGCGGCGGTTACGGGTATCCGGCCCTTACCCAGGCCGCCGCGCTGCTGGAAACGGCGGCCCGCGAAGCCGATTCCCAAAGCGCAGCCCAGGCCTTGGAACATTTGATACTGCTGTGCCAGGCGATCAAACTGGGACACGATTATCACGGCAGCCACTCTGCGCCGGTCGGGCAGCAGCCCTGAACACGGGTTTCGTAGTTGCCGAAGCGGGCATGCGCCGTGCGACTCCGACTGATTCAATATGAACGTCTGGGCGACAACCAACAGTTGAGCTTTGCGAAACGTAGTGACCGCTTGATATAAGTTTTTCCCTAGTGATCGGTGTTAGTAAGTATTGCGAATGTCAATACAATAGCGCTATTTGGTTGCTGACGCAGGCAGCGTAAGGACGTGTTGCTTCCCGTGATCTGGAGGCTGGGAGTAACAGGGATCGAACTCAATGCGAACGTAACGTATAGTCGTGGAGCTTCGCCCCACTCCTAACAAGTCCAATGTTGTGGACTCTTCGCATCCGGCCCGCGGCGTTGCTGTGAAGAAAGCTCGAAGCGGCTCCTGTAGCTGAACATCAACAAGCGGACCGGGAACGCCATTTGGCCCGATAGCCAAAACTTTATTCAGCGGTTGCCCTCTGTCGGTAACCGAACAGAAGACGATCAGCCCTGCCCTAGGAACGATGTGGAACCTGGCGAAGTTCGGCACAAGTCCTGTCTGTCCTTCTTGCCAACGTATTAGGCAGCGGTGCGTGACGAGTCGACCACTGCGCCAAATTCCATAGTTAAGTTCGTAGCTCTGTTTTTCTTGGGGAAAGAATTGCGGGCGCAGTCGCTCATCGATGGCACGTTCATGCCACAGCAGATGCACATCATGTTCCGGGGAGACCCATAAATCCAGCGGCGTGATCCAACCGCAGGTTTTTTCGCGCGAAGAAATCTCTTGCCACGAGGCGAACTTTCTTTCGGTTATGTCATCCGACCAGGTAAAAAAGAGCCGACGAAAATCGTAGTCCCAGTCTGATCCGGTCAGTTTCCGCTTGAATTCCCGCCAGGCTGGATTCGGCTCGACGATATCGCTGACCCCGAAAAAATACACGCGGCGCTCTTTCAGCGCCACACAGGGGTAACAAACTCGGATAGGTTGCGGTTTGTGGTACTCGGCGCCGAAAGGCCACACAAGCCTGCCGGCAATCCATTGGCCTCGATCGTCTTGAAATGCCCACTCTGCATGGGTGTAAGCCACATTCTGAATGACAATCAGCTCTCCACGATTGCCGTCGGCAGCAAAACTACGATAGGAATGTTCTGTAAAAGGCGGATTCCCTTGCCACTGGGGGCAAACAACGCCAGCGTCTTTGGTTCCCTTTTGCAAATCCCAAAAGTATAAGGTTGGGCGAGCCGGCCCTGCTGGGACGTCAGGGTCTTGCACCAAGGTGGGATTGTCGGACAGCCACAATTGTCCCCTTGCAAACACCACCAGCGGGCACGGTTCGCGGGTACGCTGCTGCCTTCCGTCCGCAACCATAGTCCATCCGTCTTTGGTGCGTTCGAACAACAGCCAACGGCAGTTGTTGAGCGGTTTGACATCCGCCAGCGTTTCCAGGCCGCTGGCCCAAACCCGGTCCCGCCATCGAACCAGACATGTGGAACCTCGACACCACAGTGGGCCGGCCCCATTGTTTGCAGGTACAAAGCGGTAAACATCCTCTTCAGTGACTATGCGCACTGTCAGCGCTTTGACATCGGCAGCGGTATTGTTCGGGCCATTTGTCCCGAAAAGGAGCGTTGTAAAAAGGCAGAGAAGACCACAAGCACCGCAGCTATTCATATCTCTTTTCCAATACTTCCTGGGGAAAGCTTCTTGCCGGTACCGCAAGCTCACTTAACCCATCGACTGCGTAGATGACCGCAAACAGTGAACTTCCACATGGTTCGACAATCGAGTTTATCCTGGTAACACACCTTCGAGAGTCATACAGAATTGGGCATTACCGGACAAACAACGACACATTGCCCAACACGATTCAACATTTACCCGACGCAGCCTGTAGCCGCAACCAAATTCCGTTTATTTGCGGACGCGCTCTATCGTGTCCGACATGGTTTTCCCGGCTGGCCGTTGGATGACTAACGCCGAATGCGGCCACAGCGGAGTGTGGCCCTTGTGTGTTTTCAGTATCGCAGTCAATGCTCTTCACTTTGTCAGAAAACCCGAGGATGAAAACATCGTTTTTCCTATGGTTTCCTGAATTTCTTGGGCCCGTGGCGCTCAAAACCACTTTGGAAAAAGGCACTGTTGGGATCGACCCTCGAGTTTCCCATGAATTCTTGATGTCGGTACATCGTTTTTTGGGGAAGTGCAGAATGCTGAGTTTGGCGAGAAGAAAGCGGGCTGCTCCAGATCGGTTGAAAACATGCGCGCAAAACGGGCAGAAATTCCACCATAAGGGACTGGGAGGTGCCGCTTTGCTGGGGACCCGAGTGTAGGCGGGAAATTGGGCGCCAATCGCCGCGCCAATGCCTCTCGTCCGATCTTAGCAGGCCTACTCAAGCTGCGGCGCCGGTGCTTTGCGCCACGCTTTCGGGCATGAGAGTTGCCGGCACAGCCGCCGTCGAAGGAACCGCTGGTGCATTGTGCGCTGTGAGCGGCACTGCTGCCGCGCCGCTTGGCAACGCAACGGCCGAGGCAGCTAAGGCGCCCTGGGGGAGCGAGGCAACCACGGCCGGCTGCAAAACCGGACTTGTCGCAGGTGTCGGCGTCGTCTGGCTCTGCTGCCTGCCCGGCGCAGCAACAGGCGCCGGCGCTGGTTTCAGGGCGAACCAGGCGAGCACGGTAGCGCGGGCCAGCGACGAGGCCAGAAACAGAGCCATGTACGCCGATTTGTCAGCGCCCCCCAAGCTCAGCAACAGTCCGCCCAGCGCCGACCCCGCAAAAAACACCGTGGCGTTAGCAAAGTTGAACAGGGTGAGTATTCCGAGCCTGCGGGCCGGGGGGATATTGTCGATGAAGATCAGCAGCATGGCCAGTTCGTGTGCCGCCCAGGCCGCGCCCGAGAACATCTGCACGACCAGCAAATAGGCCATCGAGTCGCTGACGCACCACAAGGCGGCGATGGGTGCTATTGCCGCTCCGCCAAGCCACAGCAACCTGTGCGGACCGTAGCGCTCGGCGATCTGGCCCAGCATGGGCAGGAAGGCGATCTTCGCCACGTATGAGGTGCAAATCAGCACCATGTACTGGAGATAGGAAAGCTCCAGTTTGGCCAGCATATAGGGGGTGAAGTACGGGCCGGAAATCTGCACCGCCGCCTGCACGCCCAGCAAGTACAACAAAGTACGTCCCGAGTTCTGCCGGCAGTCGGCCAGCAGCTCTTGCCATGCGGGCATAGCCGTAGGACGCGGGGGAGAAGGCTCCCCCTGGGTTGCCAACAGTCCACCGGAGACCAGCCTGCTCAGCCCTGCCACGCCAAACAGCAGGGCGAAGAACGTCAACGGGTCATGGTAGCGGCTCCCCAGTTGTAGCAACACGCCGCCGGCGGCAAAACCTACGACCATACCTATTTGCCCGGCCCGGTTGCGCCGGGCGAAGTAGTTGGCGTGTATGCTTCTGGGCACGAGGGTATCGACCCAAGTGCTCCACGCTGCGCCGCCCGCCATGCCCGCAGCCCAATACACCGCAATGATCAAATAGACCGCTGCCAGGGGCATTGCGCCCAGCAAGGCGGCAATGACCAGCGGCACAAACGCGCCGGCCTGAACCAGCGCGCAAAAGACCACCCAGCGGCGATATGAACCTACTTGTTCCAGCAGCCGCGGTCCGTAAAGTTGCAACGCAGCGCCGATGAGCATCGGCAAAGTGGCGGCTAGTCCGCTGGCCAAATGATTGGCGGTCAGCGCCAAGACGAATGCGGGCAAGTAGATCTCGCCCACACCGACCATCAGGCTGGCTGCCACTCCATCGGCATATATGCAGCGCAAGTCCCTGCGCAACGAGTTCACAGGTGTTACCTCATTGGAGCAAAGTTATCGTGGTGTTCCGGAAGTTGGTGAGGGATGAAGTAGCGGCGGGCAAAAAGTCGAGCCGCCACACTCTGCGGCTGCCTGCCGCGACGATCAGCCGGGGCAGCCGCCAGCGCCGAACGGCCTCGACTTACGGCACGCTTCAGCCGCAGCTCAAGCGTCCGGCACAAGAACTCAGTTTATAATCCAACTGCGATTCTTGTGCAAGGTGTGAAATTGCAATTGCAAATCTCTCAGAGAACGCCTTGCAAGCGCTGACCAACGGCCTACCGCATCTGTAGGGGAGGCCATGCACCTAAGGAAGCATTATCTGCTTGGCTAAAAGGTTGGCCTGCTTTACACCCCCGCCTGCGGCTGCCGCGGGCACGTTGGCCCTGAGCCCCTGTATGATGCTTGTGCGAACAACCGAGCAACCCCAAACCCTTGCAGGTTTGAGCTACTCTGTGCTCGCCGTCTGCCGATACCGCTTCACCCCCTTCGAATCCGTTTCGCGTATATTTATCGTCGCCTGCGGATAGTGTTCAGCAGAAACTCGGCTCCGCAACCTTGGCTGGGTTATGCTTGATTATGCCTGGATCCATTATTCCGGAAATCAGGCGCGTTTTGCCAGCCTCAGGTGGTTCGATCTAGAGGCCCACGCTCCGTCGCGGCCGTACGAACCAGCGGCGTCACGTCACACTGCTGGACAACCAACCAGCAGCGCCCCTGCGCGCTGCAAATTAAAAGGTTACGCTCTGTAGTAGCCGGGTGCCCGTAATAACCGGCACCAGATAGCGCCCCGACCGTTTGGTGGCGGCCGAAGGCCGCTTCAGGCGTTCCCCAGGATGATGGGCATCAGCAATCCCCACCGACTACATTTTGTAAAGTCCACGCCGCCTCCTTGTTAACCAGATACGCAGTGTAATCGAAGTTAGTTCCCGTTTCTCGGCTGGCCAGACCAGGCATCTTGGATAGCTGCTGCTTCGCAAAAGTTTACAACGGCGTGGCCGGGGGACATTTTGGTGCGCGTCGGGGGTGGCTTTGATATGGACAGCCCTGTGGCATCCGAGGTTGGCAAGGACGCCGTCGTCGGTGCCAGCAGGCCTTTTGGTGGAGTGCCGATGGCAAGCAGCGTATAATGGCTGCAACTGCCATTGCCGCCGTTTTGCCGGGCATAGGCGCGCGTTGGTATTGGGTTTCTTAGTGGATATGGCTGGCCGGCGGCGAAACAACCTATCGAGGGGTTACGCATGATTGGTTCTTCGATTCGCGGCAACCGGAAATATGGAACCGCTGCCAGGTCGGTGCTGATACTGCTTGGTTTGTTGGTCTTGCCGTGCCTATCGTGCGCACTGGCTCGTGCCGACGACCAGGCCATCGAGAGCCGACTGGCCGAGGTCGCCAAGTATTTGGCCTCCGAGGAGTGCGAAGGACGCGGAATCGGCACCAAGGGCATCCAGCTTGCCGCCGAGTTCATCGCCCGACAGTTCGCCGCTGCCGGCTTGAAGACCGATCTGGCCGATGGACGGCCATTTCAGAACTTCAGCCTGACGGTAGGAGCCACCTTGGGCAAAGACAACAGGCTGGCGCTTCACCAATCGCCCGGCGAACAATCCGGCGCTGCCCAGCAGTTTGAACTGAAACTGGGCGTCGATTTCACGCCGTTGAGCCTCAGTAAGAGCGGCGAGTTCGACTTGCCGCTGGTTTTCGTCGGATACGGGATCAAGGCTGAACAGGAAGGATACGACGACTACGCAGGCATTGACGTAGCCGACAAGGCAGTAGTGGTACTGCGGCGCGAACCCCGCCAGGATGACCCCAACAGCCCCTTCGACGGCACGCGCGACTCCAGACACGCCCTGCTGACGCGGAAGATCAATATGGCCCGGGAGCAAAAGGCCGCTGCGGTGATCCTGGTAACCGACGAGTTCGACCTGGTGCGCAGCTATGCGGCCGATCGCCGCCGCTGGGAAGAAGCGCTCGACCAGCTCTCGGCCGAACACGAAAAGTTCAAAAAGATAGCCAAACCCAGCCTCGAGCAGCTCAAGGCCCAGAGCAAACGGATCGAAGCGCTTATGCAAGAGGTCAGCAAATGGGGCAAGCGGCTGGAGGAAAGCCGCGACACGCTGTTGGCCTTCCGCGCCGGCGGCCCCAATGCCCCAAAGGACATGTTCGTGTTCCACTGCCGGCGGGAGGTGATCGACCGGGCGGTCAAGGCGTCGCTCGGTACCGATCTGAGCGAGATTGAGCGCTTTATCGACGATACGCTCAAGCCCCAAAGTCGTCATTTGGAAGGCTGGCGGATTACCGGCAAGGTCGATATCGTATCCCAGCAAATTGATCTGGCTAATGTAATCGCCGTCCTGGAAGGCGAAGGCCCAACGGCCGACGAAACCATCGTCATCGGCGCACACTACGATCACCTGGGACGCGGCAGCTTCGGATCGCTATCGGGCACCAGGGAGATCCATCCGGGGGCCGACGACAACGCATCGGGCACCGCCGGGCTGGTCGCGTTGGCTCACTTGCTGGCCTCACGCCCCGAGAAACTCAAACGTCGCATCGTGTTCGTGGCCTTCACCGCCGAAGAATCGGGCCTGATCGGCAGCAACCACTACGTCCAAAACCCGCCGTTTCCGCTGGAAAAAACCGTGGCCATGATAAATTTGGACATGATCGGTCGGATGTCGGGCGAGAAGTTGTCGGCGTTGGGATACAGTTCTGGCAATGTTTTTGGCGACTTGCTGGACCGGATAAACGAAAAGCACAAGCTAAAGCTCACCAAGTCGCCCCGTTCGCCCGGTGGAAGCGATCACTTGCCCTTCTTCCGGCAAGGCATTCCGGTAATCTTCTTCACTACTGGGATGCACGCCGACTACCATCGCACCAGCGACACTTTCGAGAAGCTGAACATCGCCGGAATGCGGCAGGTCGTCAACTTCGTGGCCGATCTGGTTGTGGAACTTGCCAATGCCCCAGACAGACCGAAGTTTGTGTCCGGCGGCGCCGCAGATCGACCAGCAACCGCCACACGCCCAGTACTCGGAATCGTCCCCGATGCCAGCCGTAATGGCCAGGCTCTGGCTGTAGCTGGCCTGTTGCCCGGCGGCCCGGCCGATCGGGCCGGGATAAAGCCCGGCGACGCCATTACCGAGTTTGCCGGCCAGAAAATCAGCGGCTTGGCCGACCTGGAGAAGGCCCTGGAGAAGTGCAAGGCCGGGCAGAAAGTGCGCGTGGTGATCCGCCGTGACCAGCAGACGGTGGAAGTGGAAGTAACCCTCGACCCACCGCCACAACCGGCCGCCGGTCGGCGCGAGCCGACGAGCATGACCATCCCCATGGTGGCGCTGGCGTGTTGAAAACCCTCTCATGCCGGGCGATTTGCAGCACGCCGTAGCTGCGCCGCGATTTTTTCCGGCACTGACAATCCGATGGGCGCCATGCTGCTATCCGCTGCCAACAGGAGTTGCGCCGATGATTGCACAGCCGTTGACGGACTTCTCCCGTCTTTGCGTACACACCATTACCACTAAGCCCTGGTCGATCGAACAGGCGGCATCGCGCTACTCGGCCGCCGGGGTGCGCGGCGTGACTGTCTGGCGCCAGTGGCTCGAAGGGCGCGACATCGCTGCCGTGCGCCGCTTGTTAGCCGACAATGGCTTGACGGTGGTTTCGCTATGTCGGGGCGGGTTCTTCCCCTCGGTCGATCCAGCCGCCCGCCAAACGGCGATCGACGATAACCTGCGCGCCATAGACGAAGCTGCCGAATTGGGAGCGCCGCTGCTGGTGCTTGTCTGCGGGGCCGATCCGCGACAGCCGCTGGTCGTTTCGCGCCAGCAGATTGCCGACGGCATTCGGGCAGTGGTCGATCACGCGCGGGCGTCGGGCGTCAAACTGGGTATCGAACCGCTGCACCCCATGTACGCCGATACCCGCTCGGCCATCAACACCCTCCGGCAGGCCAACGACATGTGCGATGCGCTGGCCGATCCGCAGGTAGGTGTCGTGGTGGATGTTTACCACCTGTGGTGGGACCCGGAACTGATGGACCAAATCCTCCGCTGCGGACGCGCCAGGCGGCTGCTGGCCTTCCATGTTTCCGACTGGCGCACTCCGACCGAAGACCTGCTGAACGACCGCGGCCTGATGGGCGAGGGCTGCATCCCGCTCCGCCAAATCCGCGGCTGGGTAGAACAACAGGGCTTCACCGGATTCATCGAAGTGGAAATCTTCTCCAACCGCTATTGGGCCATCGATCAGCAGCATTTTTTGGAGAAGATCAAGCGGGCATACCTGGAACATGTCTGAGGCCCCGCAACGGCCGGGGGCCAAACCACAGGCCTTAGCACGCCTCAGCGGCGCTCAGAGTATTCTGGAATATAACACGTGCATTGCTTAAGTGTCGAAGAGTCTGCGGCGTAAAGTGTGCGCGGTACGTGCTTCAGGCAGGGCAAGCCGGAGGGTTTCGCCCCGTCGTGTTTACATTTGTGGCGGCAAAGCGACGGCCATCCGCATAAACTTAAACTGCTCCATCTTAGTGCGTAACTACTCCATCTTAGTGCGTCCGCCCCCGCTACAGCTTGACATCCAACACAGTGGCTACATTTGGTTTGCCGCAGTAGTTCACGTTGCATTTGGTACGACAGCGCTAAGTTGCGACAAAACCACAATATCTTGGGGTGAAAGCACCAACAGCATAACAAATAGTAGTTGCCAAATGGCAACTTAGCGCTGTCGTGTTAGTTTCCGTGGTAGTCCACGTTACGGAGGCCTAGTGGACGTTATGTAGGTTAGTGCACGTTATGTAGGTGCACTCCAGTCTATCTAGGTGTAGTCCAGGTTGTGCAGGTGCAGTCCAATCTACGGAGGCATAGTGTACGTTGGAGGCCTAGTGTACGTCATGCAGGCGTAGTCCGCGTTACGGAGGCTGCTGCTATGTTCACCACGATTCTGGCGGTGGTGTTTGTGGGAACCGTGTTTTCGGCGGTAGCGGAATGTTGGGCGGCGGACCCGGCCAAGTCCGGCAGCGATGAACTGCGTGTGCTGCCCGAAAAGCTCGATGGCTCTCCTCCGCAACAGATGATGCACCGCTACCTGATGCGCTTGGCGCTGGAAGCGCTCGAGCGCCGCGAGGCAAACTTCGAGAAGTTGAAGACCGCCGAGGAAGTCCGGGCCTGGCAACAACGGATGCGCGAGTTCTTCCTTGCCCAGCTTGGTGAGTTGCCACAGCGCAGTCCGCTGAACGCGCGGGTGGTCGGGCGAATCGACTGCGATGGGTACCATGTGGAGAAGATCATCTTCGAGAGTCAACCACGCCATTATGTCACCGCGCTGCTGTACCTGCCCGATGCCAAACCACCATATCCCGGCGTGCTGGTCCCCTGCGGACACAGCGCCAACGGCAAGGCGATGGATGCCTATCAACGGGCGTGCATTCTGCTTGCCCGCAGTGGAATGGCCGCGCTGTGCTACGACCCGATCGACCAGGGCGAACGCTATCAACTGCTCGACGACAAGGGCAAACCGCTTTTCAGTCCCACGATGGGCCACTGTCTGGCAGGAGTGGGGAG
>Ga0209101_1001201_pt1 | contig 19777 bp, 16 predicted proteins | sample ConPoolayeCmetaG_FD_185481 | JGI IMG/M metagenome (GOLD analysis project Ga0209101, IMG submission 185481) | Hot spring microbial mat communities from California, USA to study Microbial Dark Matter (Phase II) - Cone Pool mat layer C metaG... ...
GGGTATAACCACCTCTCGGTTCGCAGCGCAGCATCAATTTTTATTGACAGGTTGCATAGATGTGGGTATAAGTGACGCCTGTTTTGCTGATACCAAAGGAGTGTCCGATGACCCATCCTACTATCAAAAGGATCGAGCAGCGGCAGATGCGTCTCGACCACTACTACATTCAGCCCGGTGATAAAGTTTCCGTCTATACCCGGATTATCGAGGGTGACAAACAGCGTATTCAGGTATTTACAGGGGACGTTATCGCCATCAAGAACGGCCGCGCGAATAATCGCACCACCATTACGGTGCGAAAATTTTCGAGCGGTTACGGTGTCGAGCGTATCTTTCCGTTACATTCTCCTCTCATCGAGAAGATCGAACTGGTGAACCGCGGTTCTGTGTCGCGCGGGAAACTGTACTATCAACGCAAGCGCCGCGGTATTGCCGCAAAGATCAAAGTCAAGACCGACTGGCAGTGACCCTTTTCGAGCGCTCGGTTCGTTTTGCGCTTTTTCTGATTCTCGCCGGTGCCTGCTCTTTCTTATACCCGAAAGAAAAACGTGATCTTCCAAAGCCAGCGATTTCTCTCGTCCGCACCGACGAAGGAATTAGCATCGAGATGCTTCTTTGCGGAGACGACGCCTATGGGCGGGGGTGGTTTTCTTTTTTCCATCTGGACGGCACAACCCTTTGTACTCACGGAACATTTCTGTACCCCCTTTCGACAACGCACATCGTTATTCCCCGGACACACGCACCGGTCATGCTACCTGCACCGTGGCGGCTGATAGATGGCGCCGACCGGTTGCTCCTCTACGACGAGAGCGCCTCATTTACCGAAGGAAGCAACGAGACAGGTCTCCTCCTTTCCGTGGGGCATCAGGGGTGCTATACCGACGAGAGAGGAAACCTTCATGCTCCCCGTTTCATTCATCAAAAAGGGAAATGGGAGGCCGTCGTACCTCTGAGAGAACTTTTTCAAGTCGAGATATTCCCCGATCAACGTTTCAGCATCACTGTGATTAGTGGCTCGCCTATCGTTTTGTCGGAAAATCTCGAATACTTTTTAGGCATCAAAGCAAAACACACCACCCTACGAGAGCAGAAACCACACCTCCTCATCGCCGAAGGGGAAGGCCTCATCTCGGCGATGGTTCCCCGTCTGCGATTCACGCCAGAGGGAGATACGTTCGGGCGGTACCTCATCGAAATACGGCGGCAAAATGAGAATCCTACTTCTACGAAAGAGCATCGTTACCGGGGGCGCACCATTACTGCTCGTCTCGAAACCTCGACATGGGGAACATTCCGATTCGAAGCAACTGTTCTCGCGGCCTTCATCACCTCCTCCGAAGAGGTTGATTTCCTTTCCTTCATGGAAAAGTATCTGCCAAAGCGCTACGAGGTAAAATGGTGAACCAGAAGGCATATATCCACGAAATCATGGCACGGGCGGTTGCACTTGCTCGAAACGCCGATTCGCTCGTCTATCCCAACCCTAAAGTGGGGGCTGTCATCTTCGACGACGAGGGAACAATCCTCGCCGAGGGATGGCACCGCTGTTGCGGCGGCGATCACGCCGAAATTGATGCTCTCAAACGTCTCAGTTGCAAGGCGAGAGGGCTCTCGATGGCGGTGACACTCGAACCCTGCAATCACTTCGGGAAAACGCCGCCGTGCACTCATGCCATCGCCGCAGCCGGCATAAAGAAGGTGTACATCGCCTCATACGAACCAACCGACAAGGCTCGGGGCGGTTGCGATTACCTTGCCTCACACGGGATTCCAACCGAGTTCGTTCCGGGATTCGAAGAAGAACTCGCCGAACTCAACCGTTTTTTTTACACCACTGTCGCCCACAAACGCCCCTGGGTAACTCTCAAAGTCGCCATGACAATGGATGGATTCGTCGCTCCGCTGGGAGGATCCCGGTTCCCCATAAGCGGTAAGGAGTCCCTGTGCGAAAGCCATCATCTGCGTGCCGAACACATGGGAGTTGCTGTCGGTGCAGGAACGGTAAACCGCGATGATCCACTCCTTACGGTACGCTACGTGGCAGGCCCCCACCCCCAACCCGTCATTTTCTCGGCATCCCTCTCTCTCCATCATAATCGGAAAATAATCGAGCGTCGTCCTATCATCTTTACTGAAGTGTGCGACGAGACGCGCCTCGCCCCTTTCCGAGAATATGGTTGCCGGATTGAGATTGTTCGCCGCGAAGAAGGGATTTCCTCGGCTCTGGGCATCCTGTGGGGAAAATATCGGATCAACTCCCTCCTCGTCGAGGGCGGCGCTTCGCTGTATGCCTCGTTTTTTACGGCGGGGATCAGCGATGAGGTTATCCACTTTATTGCCCCTTTTGCACTCGGTGCTGGAGTTTCCATCCGATCTCCATCGCATACCGGAACCCTAGAAATACCCCGTTTCTCCTTGCACCACATCGAGCGGTTGGGGGATGATGTGAAAATTACTTGGCGGCAGCAAAAGGATCGAAGCGAATGTCGAGGCCATAGTGCAGGTGAATGTTCATCGCGCTGATATTGCTTGACGCATCCATGAACGGGGTAACGGCTATTTCGTAACGCTTTCCACTCGTCACGGGGACAGAAAGAAAACTTTCATTGTGGAATGAAAGCCATTCTATGAGATCGTCGTTCTCGGCAACTGGTGTTGCTACGCCCTCTTCATAGAGTCGGAGAACGCTGTCCAACACCGTCCTGTGCCATTCCCACACCGGTGTTGTGAGGAGGGTAAGTACCCCGTCGCGCTCTGGCACAAAACGCCACCGGTTTTCGATGATGGGAACATCGGTGTCTATCCACCCAATATAGGTAGTGTCGGGGACCACCTCTCCAATAACTCTTTGCTCGGTGACAGCAGCGACCTCGGTCACAAACGGAGCCTCCGAGATGTCGAGTGTTGCCCCGCCCTCCGGTGTGGTGCAATTAGCAGCCATAACCTCGAAGAGGAGGTGCGACTGCCCTGACAAGCGGGTAAGGTAGAGAACCTGTTCCTTTCTTTGACGGGGAGAATCAAAGTGGAACATCGGCTTATTGTTTTCATCGAAGATGCGCCACACAGGCGCCGGGTGGGATGAAGAGAGGGAAAAGCGCACTGCGTTCACAAAGGGAGGAAAAGACCACGTTCCATAGCCGTTCGTACACTGTTCGAAAGAAAAAGATGTCGAACCGATGGATGACACACTGCTGGAAATTTCGTTTTCCTGGTAAGAGAAGGTGTACGGGATGCCCGTCCCTTGGACGAGAAAATAGATCGTCCCCGTATAGGGAAGGTAAGATTCAATGTGGTACTCGCGTCCCGGTTCGGCGGTCAACGAGACCTGGCGCAAGAGAAAGAGGGAGTAACCGCCTGCCTCTGGCGAGGAGGAAACTATTGCGGCCGTCACCAGTCCGGATGTACCAAAAACGATACGGAAAGAGCCAACTGCCCCACGAGTAGTCTCGATGCGAAAGATATCCCGGTCCGCCTGCCATTCTCCTTCGATGTTCCGCTCTTCTCCCAGTACTCCCTTGGTTCCGTTGGGATCGAACCGATTCGCGTAGGTGAAACGATCGTTCGGCTCGATCTCCTCCAGCAATTCATGATGGCGCAACGAGAGGTGGATGATATCCCCGGAAGGATCTTCTTTCCGAAGATCTTCTACTTTCCGCTCAACAACAAGGCGCAAGTCATGAACTCCACCAATGTGTTCGTACAGGTATGGGTCACTCTCGCCAGCGGCGGCATCTCGATCATCGGAACCAGCAACAATCTCACCGGTAAGACAGTCAACGAGCACCATTTTCTTATCGCTCGTTTTACGCTCAGACTCAAGCGAAAGCGCCATCATACCGCTGGCTGCCTCAACGCTCACGAAGCGAACGCCATAGGGAATGCGATCCAGATCGAGCGTCACAGGGGTACCGGTGGTAAGTTTCTCTTCAGTGGCGGAGATGTCGCACCCCCAGTGTTTGGTGACTCGAAGCCAGTAGCGCCCCTCTTCCCATTCTTCGAGACATTTTCTCCGCGATTTTGTTTCGCTTACTATCACATAGAGCGGCGACTCGAAGGGCTCATACACCTCAACTGTCACGCGATGCCCTCCACTGGGATAGATGGTACGAAGGGTCAGATAATTGTCAGCAACCGTTACGACCGGGTCGAACCCTTGCTCGCGCGTTTCGAACTCGATACGGTAAACAAAGCCGGCATGTCCCTGCACAGAGAACACATCATGATCGTCTCCGCTCGGGGAATTCCCACAGGAATCAATCGTTCCTTCGAGGACCTGCCCCTCTTCGAGAGGCATTGCTTCTTTCCTCGAGTCATTCGGCTCCGCTTCGGGATATGCAGGAACCGGCCACTCGACGGAACGAGGAGCGCAAGCCATTGCCACCCCCGTTGCAGCGAGCAGTATCAGCGCATGGGGGCAAGCCATTTTTCCAGCACCTCTCGCGTGAGAGGACCCATGCGGATATCGGAGACAACATGGTCACGGATGAAAATTGTCGCAGGAACACCAGTAATCATGAATTTCTCGAAGGTCGTGTCCAGTCCACGGTAGTTTTTCCATGGTGTATCCAACGCACGTAATTGGTCAGTGCGTATGGGATCCTTGAGCACCCCTATGATAGGAACACGCGAAGCATACGAGGAGAGGAGCGGAATCTCGGCGACACACGACGAGCACCAGGTCGCCCAGAAGTGGACGATGACAGATCCCAGAGGAAGCGACACCTCGTTTTCGGTTCCGCTTTCCAGATCGAAGAGGGTAAGACGCTCGACCTGACGGCCGGTGAGGAGAAGCGAGGGAGCATAAAACATGAAAAGGTTGTATCCTATGAGGATGGCAATCACTACCCCGACGAAAGCAACCAGCCACCGATCCCGCCGTCTGGTTTGTGCTGCCTCCGGCGCCCTCATGAGACTAATGAAAAAGACTCTGGTGTTCGACGAAGATACAGCGATTCATCACATAAGGAATACCCGCCGCCTTCAGTATCTCCTCTGCCTTTTGACCATATATGCCAAGTTGCGCCCAGAAAAAACGACACCCGCGCTGAACCGCCTCGCGCGCTATCTCCTCGAGGTACTCGGGGCGGCGGAAGACGTTCACGATGTCTATTACAATCTCAGGTGGTATCGCGAGGAGGCTGGGATAGCTCTTCTCTCCCCACAACTCGGCGATATTTGGATTAACCGGGATCACGCGATACCCCGCCTCGTTTTTGAGGTACTTTGCAATCCGATGCGAGGTACGCGCTGGATTGTCGGAAAGACCAACGACTGCGACAGTACGTGTTTCCTCAAATACCTTTTTGAGGTCAGCGTGATACACAGCAACCCTCCTGCACGTGCAATGCGAGGTAGTGTAACACAGCACCACTGGCGTTGCAATAAATTTTGTTTCAGGCTATAGTTTTTTTCGAACACTTCTTCCGGGAGGACTCATGTTTCCCAGAATTGATCCTCGCACAACGCGAGCATGGAAAGCGCTTGACGAACACTACGAACGGATGCAGTCGATCACTATGCGTGACCTCTTTGCCGCTGATCCGCACCGTTTCGAACGATTTTCCCTTCGCTACGAAGACCTTCTCATTGACTACTCGAAGAACATCGTCACCGAAGAAACAATACACCTCTTGGTAGCGCTCGCCAACGAGTGCCGCCTTCCAGACGCCATAACAGCGATGTTCGCAGGGAAACATATCAATGAGACGGAGGACCGCGCCGCTTTCCACGTTGCCCTCAGAAATCGTTCCAGCCGTCCAATGCTCGTTGATGGAAAAGATGTCATGCCGGATGTAGGGCGCGTCCTTGACAAGATGCGTGACTTTTCGGAGCGTCTCCTCACCGGAGCGTGGCGTGGCCACACCGGACGGCGTATCACCGACATTGTCAACATCGGCATCGGTGGTTCGGATCTCGGTCCTGTCATGGTGACCGAAGCGCTGAAACCATACTGGAAGGGTATCGTAAAACCGCATTTCGTTTCGAACGTTGACGCAACACACATCGTCGAAACCCTCAAACCTCTCAATCCTGAAACAACGCTTTTCATCATTTCCTCAAAGACCTTTACCACCCAAGAAACCATGACCAACGCTGCAACGGCGCGTCGCTGGATTCTCGATCACTTCAAAGACGAAGGATCTGTTTCTAAACATTTTATTGCCGTCTCGACGAACGCGAAAGAAGTTGCCGCCTTTGGGATAGACACGACGAACATGTTCGAGTTCTGGGACTGGGTCGGAGGTCGCTATTCACTCTGGTCGGCAATCGGGCTTTCTATTGTCTGCACAATCGGCTTCGACCGCTTTGAAGAACTTCTCGACGGTGCCTTTACTCTGGATGAGCACTTTCGTACCGCTCCCTTCGAGCGTAATGCACCGGTTATTCTCGCGCTCATCGGTATTTGGTACGGCAATTTCTTCGGCGCACACAGCGAGGCGATTCTTCCCTATGATCAGTACCTCCACCGCTTTCCTGCCTATTTTCAGCAGGGAAACATGGAATCGAACGGCAAATCGGTCGACCGAAACGGCCGCTTCGTAGACTACGAGACAGGCCCTATCATCTGGGGAGAGCCGGGAACGAACGGTCAACACGCATTTTATCAACTCATCCACCAAGGAACAAAACTGGTACCGTGCGACTTCATCGCTTTCGCTCAGAGCCACAACCCTGTGGGTGACCACCACGAAAAACTCCTTGCAAACTTCTTTGCGCAGACTGAGGCTCTCATGCGCGGCAAAACGGCCGAAGAGGTACGCACCGAAATGCGCGCCGCAGGGAAAAGCGAGCCAGAGATAGAGAAGGTGCTTCCCTACCGGGTCTTCACAGGCAATCGGCCGACGAACTCGATTCTCGTGCGAAAATTGACGCCTCGCACTCTCGGCATGCTCATCGCTCTCTACGAGCACAAGATATTCGTCCAGGGTGTCATCTGGAACATCTACAGTTTCGATCAGTGGGGCGTCGAACTCGGTAAACAACTTGCGAATAAAATACTTCCTGAACTTGCCGGCGATACCCCCATAACGAGCCACGACTCCTCCACCAATGGCCTCATCAACGCCTACAAGCAGATGCGAAAGTAACGATGAAGTACATCGGTGCCCATGTTAGTACCGCCGGTGGCGTAGACACTGCACCACGCAATGCTCACGCCATTGGAGCAGATGCCTTCGCACTCTTCACCCGCAATCAGCGACAGTGGAACCCCAAGCCCCTCACTGCGGCAAGTATCACCGCTTTCCGAGAAGCGTGCTCTAAACTCGGCTTCGGCCCTGCCCAGATACTCGCCCATGACGGCTACCTTATCAACCTCGGCCATCCGGACGACGAAGGACTCATGCGGTCACGGGCTGCCTTCCTTGACGAAATGAAACGCTGTGCCAATCTCGGGATCCGCTTCCTCAACTTTCACCCAGGAAGCCATCTCGGCAAGATAAGTGAGGAAGAGTGCCTCTCCCGCATCGCTGCGTCGGTAAACCTGGCTCTCGAGCAGGTAGCGGGCGTCACCGCAGTTATCGAGAACACCGCGGGACAAGGGAGCAACGTTGGATACCGCTTCGAACACCTTGCTGCTATCATCTCTCAGGTAACCCGCAAAGAGCGGGTAGGGGTCTGTCTCGATACGGCGCATGCCTTTGCATCCGGATATGATATCACGAGTGAGGCGGGGTATGAGGCGATGTGGGAAGAGTTCGACCATATCATAGGATTTCGGTACCTCTGCGGCATGCACCTCAACGATACCAAGAAGGGGCTGGGGAGCCGCGTGGATCGCCACGAACATCTGGGAGACGGTCTTCTTGGCCTAAAGGTTTTCGAACGCATCATGCGCGACCCGCGCCTCGAAGGAATACCGTTCATCCTCGAAACCCCCGATGAGACGCGCTGGGCAGAAGAAATCAACCTCTTGCGTTCATTTCTCTCATGAATGCACCGATTGCTCTCTTTGCCTACAACCGTCCTTCTCACCTTCAGCGCGCACTTGCCTCACTCAGGCGTAACACCCGCGCAGCCAAAAGTATCCTCTACCTTTTCTCCGACGGTTCTCGGACACGGGACGATGAAGAAAAGGTAGCAGCGGTGCGATCTATACTGCGCAGTGTGACGGGATTTGCTCACATCGAGCGGGTGGAGCATGAACATAACCGAGGGATCGCCTCATCCATTATCACGGGTGTAAGTATGGTACTTTCCCGGCACGGAGAGGTTATCGTCCTCGAAGATGACCTTGAAGTGGCTCCCCGATTTCTCGACTATATGAATGAGGCCCTCTCTTTCTACCAGGAGAATCAACGAATTTTTTCAATATCGGGGTATACACCTCCCCTCCGGTTCCCGCCTGACTACTTCTCTGACATATTTTTTCTTCCCCGGTGCTCTTCGTGGGGCTGGGCGACATGGCGAGACCGCTGGGAAAGGGTTGACTGGCAAGTACGCGACCGTGACCTCCTCACAGATCCCGCGATACGCAACTCCTTTGACCGTGCTGGCAGCGATCTCTCCGACATGCTCGAACAGTGGATTGTCGGCAAAGTAGACTCGTGGGCGATACGCTTCAACTGGGCGCACTTCCGGCACGACGCTCTCAGCGTCTTCCCCGTGATCTCTCAGGTTCGATCATTCGGCTGCGATGGGAGCGGACAACATCTTGGTACCACGCGCCGTTACGAGGTATCCCTCGACACGGGAGAACGTTTCCTTACCTTCGAAAAGGAAGTTCACGTGGATGATCGAATACTCGCAGAAGTGCGGCGCTTCTTTGGCCGGAGCATTCGGCGACGCCTGAAACAGTGGTTTCGAGGGGTAACCAACCAATAGGAGGATGGTATGCTGAATTTCAAACTCTCGCTTCCTACTGAGGTGTTCTTTGGGAAAGGACAGATTAAAGTAATCGGCGAACAGGTGAAGCGGTACGGTGGGAACCGTGTGCTTATCTGCTACGGATCTCGCCGCATCAAAGAACAGGGTATCTTCGATGTAGTAGCATCGCACCTCACCGAAAAAGGCATCTCGTTTTGTGAACTTGGTGGTATTGAGCCGAATCCGCGTATTACGAGTGTACGTGAAGGCGTGCGTCTCGTAAAAGAACACGACATAGATTTTCTTATCGCGGTAGGTGGAGGCAGCGTCATAGATGCGGCAAAAGGAATCGCCGCCGGCGCCTTCTACAACGGTGACCCGTGGGATCTCTACACAGGAAGAGGGAAGGTCTCTACTGCTCTCCCCCTCGCCACGGTGCTCACTCTCGCGGCGACTGGCTCAGAGATGAACAGCAACAGCGTCGTCTCGAATCTCGAAACGAAACAGAAGTTGGCGATACACTACGCCTGTGTCAAACCAAAGTTTTCCATCCTCGACCCCACTTATACCTTCACGGTGCCGCCCCTCCATACCGCCGCTGGCGTCGCCGACATCATGAGTCACGTGTGGGAGCAATATTTCAGCCCTACGCCCGGGACTTTCCTCCAAGACCGCCTCGCCGAGGCGATTTTGCAGGCGTGTATCACCTACGCACCTATCGCCATAAAGGAGCCAGAGAACTATGAGGCACGTGCCAACCTCATGTGGGCCTCGACACTTGCTCTCAACGAACTCATTGCCTACGGCAAGGTGACCGACTGGGGCACCCACGTCATCGAGCATGCAGTAAGTGCCCACTACGACGTAACACACGGTGTCGGGCTCGCAATCCTTTTTCCTCACTGGATGTCATTCGCCCTCGACGAACGCTCGCTCGACAAGTTCTTTGCACTTGCTACCAACGTGTGGAAAGTTCCGTTCGCCGCGGACCGAATGGAAGTGGCGCGCGAAGGAATTGCACGGACCAGGGTTTTTTTCATGAACCTCGGCCTCCCAGCGCGCCTGCGCGAGGTCGGTGTTCCCGAGGCGGCACTTCCTGCTATCGCCAAGACCGTCGTCGAGTTCGGTCCCGTGGGAACATACCGTAAACTCGGCGAAGAAGCGGTGCTAGAGATACTCAAGAGGGCATACTAAGGAACGCCAGCGACGATCTTTCTCTGTTCCCCCTGCTTCAGCACAGAAGATCGCGGAAGAAGGAGGGAAGGATCCGCCGAGAGATTTGCTTTTGTTTTTTCCAATCGCTATGCTGTGTAAGGTAACCACCAGAGACGGGGTCAGGTACCATGGAACTTATCAGCCAGCATGTGAAAGGCATCATGGAGGAGTGCAAGCGGCGCGCTCGTGTTGCAGGGCTCCGCTTCAGTGACGAGACACTCGAGTACATAGTCACGAATCGTGATCTGCTCGAACTCGCACCGAAGGTGATGATTCCGACCCTCTACGACTACTGGGTCCACGATGTCGAGGTGCTCAAGGAGCAGGGCAAATACAAACTCTATCCGACCAATCCCTACGAGACGGTTATCAACTCGCGTCCCGCCATCTCGTTCTACAATGACAACAACCCCGATTGGCTCAATGTGATGATATTCTACCATGTCCTTGCCCACATTGACTTCTTCCAGAACAATGTCCTCTTCAAGAACACTTGGGACGACGACTTCGTCGGACAGGCGCTCGCCGATAAGCGGCTCATTGCAAACCTTCGGAGCGAATATGGCCGGTGGGTGGACTATGTGATTGAGTTCGCCCGGAGCATTGACAACATCACCGGTTACTTCGCTGAAGTGGCAGAACGCGAGTATGTCGGCATCCTCGACCCCTCCGACCGTTTGGCATTCTATTTCGGGGAATTTTTGCAAGAGATTGTCAAACTGCCGACTACTGATTACTGCAAAGAGGTTGCACGCTATAATGACCTCCTCGACGAAAAGGGAGATAGCGCCGAGGAGACATTCTTTGTCGAGGTGCGTGAGCGCTACCCCGAGTTTCAGGCCAAATGGGAGCGGCGTCAACGTCAACAGGCGCACGAGCGCCCCTTCCGTGACCTGCTTCAGTTTGTCCATGACCGCTCCCCCTTCCTCAGGAAAGAGGAGAATCAGTGGATGCGCGCAGTGCTCCAGATCGTCCGCAACACGGCGCTCTACTTCCAGCCCCAGATTCGCACCAAGATTCTCAACGAAGGGTGGGCAAGTTACTGGCACGAAGAACTCTTCCTGCGTGACGAGCGAATCATTGGTCACGAGTCAGACTACGCCAAGGTAAATGCCGGAGTCACCGCAATCAACCGGGTCGGCCTCAACCCCTACGCTATCGGCCTACGGCTCATCCGCGAGGTCGAAGAGCGTGCCGAGCGGGGAATGATGTCGTGGCGCTTCCAACGTCTCACCGATGCCGTGGCCCGCGAGACGTTCAACGAAAAGACCGGAAAGGGAAAAGAGGCGATTTTCACGCTCCGCTCTTTCTTCAGCGACTTCATGCTCATCAACACCTTTGTTGACCAGGATTTTGTAGATCGTTACAACCTGTTCGTGGTCGGCAAACGGCTCGACGAAAAGCGCGGTGTCTGGCAGTACTATATCAAGTCGCGGAAGGCAGAAGACTATAAGCAGATGCTTCTCGACCACCTCTACCATCCGCCAATCATTACAGTGGATGAAGAGCACACCAATGACAAGAGCCTTGCACTTGTCCACCAGTTCGAAGGAAAACAATTGGTCAAAGAATTCATCCCCGAAGTGCTCGTCGGCCTCGAGTTCCTCTGGGGCGGCACGGTGACGCTGGAAACGACCGAGGTTGTGGTCAAAAAACCCGAAACCGAGGGGGCCGAGCCGCAGCGCGACTACCGCCGGGTCCGCTACCGCTGCGCCGATCGCAAGGTGTCGCGAGAAGAAATCTGAACAACATACCTAACCTATAGCAAAGTCAGGAGACCTGTTTCCTCTGCTCTTACACCATCGCGCGATAACTTGACACTCCCCGTCCTGCCTACTACAATCGCGACTGCCTTTTTGAAGCGAGGAGAAGCCTGATGGATTACAGTAGAACGCTCAATCTACCGGTGACCGATTTCCCGATGAAGGCAAACCTGCCAGTCAAAGAACAGGAGATACTCAAGAAGTGGGAAAACATCGGTATCTACCACAAGATTCTCGAAAAGAACCGCGACCGCATGAGTTTCGTCATGCACGACGGGCCGCCCTATGCGAACGGCCACATTCATCAGGGAACGGTCCTCAACAAGATACTCAAGGACATTGTCGTCAAGTACAAGAATCTACGCGGCTTTTATGCTACTTTCCTCCCCGGCTGGGACTGTCATGGACTCCCGATCGAACTCAAGGCAGACGAACGACTCGGTGGCAAAAAGGATACCATGTCTCCCGCTGCATTTCGCCGCGCCTGCCGCGCCTATGCGCAAGAATTCATCGAGATCCAGAGGGACGAGTTCAAGCGACTTGGGGTTTTCGCCGATTGGGAGCGCCCCTACATCACCATGTCGCGTGAATTCGAGTCGGCAATCGCCCACGAGTTTGCCCGGGTCATCGAATCTGGTGCTCTCATTAAAGCGAAGAAACCAGTCTATTGGTGCCCTTCGTGTGAAACGGCGCTTGCCGAGGCGGAGGTCGAGTATGAGGAGCACACCTCTCCTTCCATCTATGTGAAATTTCCGCTTCCCGGCGGACTGCCTGAACTACCGGGCGAGACGATCAGTTTCGTGATATGGACCACGACACCGTGGACACTACCGGCGAACCTCGCCATAGCACTCAACCCTCAGTTTACCTATGCCGTGGTCAAAGCGCGCGGTGAGGCTTTCATTATCGCCGACGATCTCAAGACTGCCTTCCTCACGGCGATCGGTGAGCCGCACGGCGTAACGGTTGCTACCTTCCTCGCCGAACGCTTCGCCGGCATGAAGGCGCGCCATCCCTTTATGGGGCGTGATTCGATCATCCTCTTCGGTGAACATGTAACGCTCGAAGCCGGCACCGGCTGTGTCCACACTGCGCCGGGGCACGGCGAGGAGGACTATGAAATCGGTGTTGCCCACGGGCTCGATACCTACGCACCGGTTACTGCCGACGGCCGTTTTACTGAAGAGGTGCCGCAGTGGGCCGGCATGCGGGTTACCGAGGCAAACCCGTATATCGTCGAGCACCTCGATAACAATGGCTTCTTGCTCAACAAGCCAGGCGAAACCATCAGTCACAGTTATCCTCACTGCTGGCGATGTCACTCTCCCGTCATCTTCCGAGCGACCCCCCAGTGGTTTATTTCTATGGACAAGACTGGATTGCGGGAGACGGCCATCCGGAATCTTGCCGATGTCGTGTTCATTCCAGCGTGGGGTAAGGAGCGTATTACCGGAATGATACAGAATCGCCCCAACTGGTGCATCTCGCGCCAACGTCTCTGGGGAAGTCCCATCATCGCCTTCTTCTGCAAGGACTGCAACGAGCAGATTGTGGACGCTGCCCTCGCTCACCGCGTTGCTGATCTCTTCCGCGAACATACTGCGGACATCTGGTACGAAAAAGGGGCGGCCTTCTTCCTGCCGAAAGACTTCGCCTGCCCGAAGTGTGGCTCGAAGAACATCGAGAAGGAGCGCGATATCCTCGATGTCTGGTTCGATTCAGGGGTCACGTGGGCGGCGGTGCTCGATGGGTCGAAAGGGCTCGAGTTCCCCGCCGACCTCTACCTCGAGGGATCCGACCAACATCGCGGTTGGTTCCAGTCGTCGCTCCTCGCCTGCTCGGTCACACGGGGAAAGGCGCCCTACCGGCAGGTGCTCACCCACGGCTATGTCGTGGACGGCAAGGGCGAGAAGATATCGAAATCGAAAGGAAACTTCATTCCGCCCGAAGAAACAATTTCCCAGTTCGGAGCCGAGATTCTCCGCCTCTGGACGGCAGCCGAGGACTACCGCGATGACATTCGCATCTCGAACGAGATTATCAACGCCGTTGCAACCGGTTATCGGAAGATTCGCAATACGATGCGATTCATGTTTGGCTTCATTGGCGACTTCGACCCGGCGCAATGTCCCTACACCGTTACCGATCTTTCCTCGCTCGACCGGTGGGCATTTCTCCGCTGGAAGGAGGTGCTTGCCCAGGTGATGACTGCCTACGACCGTTACGAGTTCCACCGCATCTACCACGCGATACTCAATTTCCTCACCGTCGATCTCTCGGCACTCTATCTCGATGTCATCAAAGACCGCTACGTGATGAAACGCGACGATCCACGGCGCCGCAAGAGTCAGCGAGCAGTCTATGAGATTCTCTCGGATCTCACCGTGACGCTCGCACCAATCCTCAGTTTCACTGCCGAAGAGGCGTATGGGTACTTACCAGGGACAAAGAAAGAGTCGGTGTTCCTTGCCGACTTCCCGGTGCGTCCTCTCACCGACGACGAGAAACGCTTGCTCGAACGTTGGGAGGTGCTTCTCACGGTTCGTTCGGGAATTCAGAAGATGCTCGAGGAATTGCGCGCCGCAAAAAAGATCGGACACTCGCTCGACGCGAAGGTGACGCTCTTTTGGGAAAACCAGCCTCTTCTCGACGATGAGTTCGCAAATCTCGAATCGCTCTTCATTGTTTCTGGGGTAGAACGTGCTGCCAGCCGCGAAGGGCTCAGTGCGCTTACCGATGTTCCCGGCGTATACGCCACAGTTTCTCCGGCGGAGGGGGAGCGCTGCGAACGCTGTTGGAAGCACCGGACTCTCGCCGACCGGACCACAGAGATTACCCGCATCTGCGACACCTGCTGGGAGGTTATCAAATGAAGATTCCACCGCTGGAACCGAAACAGGGCTGGTGGCTCTTGTATCTGACTGCTCCTCTTGTGCTGATCGATCAAGTCACTAAACGGTGGGCGATTTCCCTGAAAGGGAAGGAACCAGTTACCGTCGTACGTAACTTCTGGGATTTCATCTACGTGGAAAATCCCGGCTCGCTGTGGGGTATCGGCCGAGAATTTTCAGACACTTACCGTCTCGTAGTTCTTCGTATCTTCTCGAGCATCCTCACTCTTTTCGTCGTAGGACTACTCTTTGTGAAGACCGACAACCGCCGTCACCTCGCCGTCTACGCTCTCATCATTGCCGGTGCCCTTGGCAACCTGATTGACCGGTTTCTCTATGGCTATGTCATAGACTTCATTGATTGGCGAATCGGCGATCTCTACCACCACCCCACCTTCAATGTCGCCGATGCCGCCATCGTTGTTGCGATTGGACTAGTGATTCTCGATATCTTTCTCCAGAAAAGAACGAGGGAGACCTCATGAAACCAACACTTCTCGATCTCGGCTGGTTTTCGCTCTCGAGTTACTACACCATGGCGTTTATCGGCGTGATTGTCGGCTTCTTTATCCTCGATCGCGAAGCAGTGCGCACCCATCTCGACCGGAAAATCGCCTTCGCGGCGGGGATATATGCTGCGATCTTCGGCTATCTTGGCGCTCGGATACAGCACATTATCTTCGACGGTTTTTTCGAGATATACCTGCAACGGCCGATTGCGATGCTCTATTTCTGGAAAGGTGGTCTTGCCTTCTACGGCGCAGTTATCTTCGGGATGGCAGCGGTAGTTACCTACCTTTCCATTAAATGCCGGCCGATCGCCCGTTACCTCGATCTTTTTACCCTTCCCATTGCCCTCGGCCTTGTCATCGGGCGGATCGGTTGTTTTCTCAACGGCTGCTGCTTCGGCAAGATATCGGCGGGGTCCTTCGCCGTAACCTTCATCAAGAATGGCCTCTCGGCAAAGAAACAGTTCACCGACACGATGCTCTCAACTCTCCGTGAGACGCCGTATCCAGTCATTGTGACTCAACTCATCGAAGCAGCGCTTGGCTTTCTGCTCTTTCTTGCGCTCTTTTTCATGCGGCGGCGCATCACCAAGCCGGGAGTACTCATGGGGCTCTGGCTCATCGGCTATGCAGTGATTCGTGCGGTGATAGAGATATTCCGCGACGACGATAGGGGACTCTTCTTCAACGGCATACTCTCGACCTCACAGATTATCGCCTTCGTCACCTTCGTGATCGGCGTGCTCCTCATCACTTTGCCGGCCGAGCCGGAGGCGCCGGCCGTTCCGTCCACATCGGAGGATGCCCATGCGAACGGCCGCGGCGCGATCGGCGCTTGAACAGGCTGGTATCGCCTTCGTTCCTCCGGATGAGGCGTTGGCGTTTCTCTACGGCGCCGATACCACACTTTGTGAGCCATCTCCTCTCCTTGTCGTGCTTCCCGCTACAGAGAGGGAACTCGTCGAGGCGGTTCGCATTCTCGTCGATCACCGCATCCCCATGACACCGCGCGGCAGCGGCACCGGCACGACAGGTGCGGCGTTCCCCGAGCAAAGCGCGGTACTCTTCACTGGCCGGCTCACCGCTTGTCGCATCGATCCCGAAAACCATCTCGCCGAGGTCGAACCGGGGGTATTCGTCGGGGATCTCAAACGGGAAGCAGAAAGGCATGGGCTCTGCTACCCTCCTGACCCGGCGAGCCATGAATTCGCCACCATCGGCGGCACTATTGCCACCAATGCGGGCGGCCCCGCCACCCTTCGATATGGAACGACCCGCGATTACTTGCGCATGGTACACTTCGTGGATGGGACGGGAACGCTCCACAAGTGCGGCGCAGCAGTGCATAAGTATGCGATGGGATATTTTCTTCCCTCGCTCCTCTGCGGCAGCGAGGGAACACTCGGCGTCGTAACCCGCGCATGGCTCCGACTCACCCCGCTCCCGGCATTTTCTTCCTATATCGAGGTCATCGCACCCGAGCCTGATGACTTTCCGATCATCCGCATGCTTACCCCTGCCGCGATGGAGTTCCTCGACGAGCGAGCAGGAGAATTGGTAAGCGGTGTACAACAAAGTTATCTCCTCATCCGGCTTGACGCCGCCACCGAAGCGGAACTCACCACACAGGAGACACGCCTCACGAGCAGACTCTCACAACAAGGGCGTTTTTTCCGCATCGGACGCAATAAGAAGGATATCTGGGCAGTCCGCGAATCGCTCTCGCCGCTCTCTTACAAACTCGGCGAACGCAAGGCGGCGCTCGACATTGTGCTTCCTTTCTCGCGCATACCGGAGTTTCTCGTGTGGCTCAACCGTCGCCGCGCGACCCTTCCCAAAGGGATCGAATTGTTCTCGTTCGGTCACCTTGGCGACGGCAACCTCCATGTGAACCTCATGTATCCGAGAGAGGCAGAAACCGAGGCACATATCATTCAGCGTGATCTGGTCGTCCAGACACACCTGCTCGGCGGTATCATTTCGGGAGAGCACGGCATCGGTCTTACCCGGCGCGAGATGCTCCCGCTCTTTGTCTCGCCCGAGACACTCACGCTCATGCGGAATCTCAAGCGGGTTTTCGATCCCTACAACCTGATGAATCCGGGAAAAGTACTCTGAGGACTACCAGCGGTAGTTGAGAGTGGCAACGAAAGCCATCGGGTCAACCCAAGTGGCCCCGCTGATGAAGTTCGGACCCCGGGTGAGGAAATCGAAGTTAAGAAGCATGGTGAGGGTAAGTTCCTTGTAGAGAAACGAGGCACCAATGAACTTGCCGATATCGAAGGAGTTGTCGTAACTGGCCCCGGTGGCGGATGCGCCAGCGACGGTCGTCTTGCTATCGCCGACCGTGGCGATGATGTCTTTCCCGCTGCCTGCCTTAAGGGTAAACCAGTCGGTCACTGCGAAATCAACGGTCTGGGTGAAGTTGAAGAGTAGTTCGTTCCCGTTGGTCGTAGTCTTCGTGGTTGTGTCGCCTACCGTTACTTTGTGCTCCATGCCACCCCAGCAGTGATAGAAGAGGAAATTGCTCCCAAGGGTGAGCCGCTCGAGCGGCTTAATGAGAGCGCCGAACTTGAGCCCGAGGTAGGTGTTGTCGAGAGAGGCCGTGTTGTCCTTGAGATCATCGGAGGCTCCGGCATAGCCGAACGACAGTCCGCCGACGAGCGTCGTGTACTTCGTAAGATCGTACATCGCTCGGCCGTAGAGGGCGAATTCGGCGTTGCCGCTGTAGTTGTAGGGATACTCGTAGCCCTCGGTGCTCGTCTCATTCGATATCCACTGGTAGAGGAAATTGAGCCCCGCATCGGCACGCCAGCCCTGTCCTTTCTTCGAGACCGAGGGAGTAAGTTCTATCCGGTAGGTGCTGTTCGAAAGGGTGTTTTTCACACCCCCCACCTTGCTCTCGCGGCTGTACTGGTCGGCGTAGAGTTTGAGGTTGATGCCCCATGTCAAAGGCCCGGCGTCGCCTGAGAAGCCGAATCCAAAGATGTTCGAGAGGGGTGCAATGTAGTCATCGTCACCGATGGTATCGTACACGGTGCCACGGGTGATACCAACGATCTGGCGCGGGCTATTCTTGATGTAGTTCGCCTCGTTCGGGTCGTACTCGACGAAAACCTGCATGAAGAGTTTCCGGTCAAGGAGCGGGAAGACGACCCCGCCCAACTGGCCGTTGTTGTCAATGTAAACCCATCCCTTACCCAGCTCGGGTAGGACCGACGGCAGCCACTGTGCGTTCTCGTAGTCAACGAAGATAGGCAAAATGGGGGTGTTGCCAAAAATGGTGTAACTTCGGTAACCAGTCTCATACGCCGGACGGTTGATCTCGGCGAAGAGCATCGTGCTGATTAGCACCACCATAACAAGAAAAAATTGTCTCATGGATGGAACCCTCCGTTTTTCATAAGGTAACGAATATCGCTCATACTAAAGCAAAGGCAACGGGAAAAAGCAAGTATGTGGTAGCAAAGGGAATTTGTCCCCTCTAACAGCAAAGGGAAAATGTCCCCTGTGTTTGCTGTGGAGGAGGAAGAGATGGAGGAGTGTATCAGGATGAGTAGGAAAGAGGTACAGCGGTTGATGGTGTTGGAAAAAGGGACATAATCGCTTTGCAGAAAAGGGGACATTTTGACTTTGCTTCGACACAAATCTTGCTTTCACAAAGGTTCGAGTGTATTCGATGCCTACGTCTCAGAAAGATCTTAGACGGCTTGATTCGAGTAGCAAAAAATTCTCAAACAGATACGGTTTCGTTATAATCCATCCGTAAAAGTGACAACAAAGGAGGAGGAGTGCTTCTTTCCTTAGCGCTTTTTGCGTTTCTTGATGTTACTACGTATCATTGTGACGATGAGTTTTATCTTCTTTTCGACAGCGGTCACTCTACGATAAGTTTCTCTTCTTTTCGTTTGAACGAACCAGAGCGTATCGTGATAGAGATAACAGGTATCAGTGGAGCAAAGATGCCTTCCCCCTCGCCAGGAGCGACGGTACGAAGAATAGAAAAAGACGTGAGTGGAGAGAGAGTTAGATTGGTTTTTTATATTGAGCCGGGAAGCGCCTACACGATCCTGCACCGGAAAAATATGCTTCTCGTCGGCTTCCGACAGGAGTTGTTTGTAGAAGATGACACCATAGAAACAATGGTGACAAAAATAGAACAACGTATCAAGGAAATAGAAAAACAACGGTTGCTTGCCTCTACCCCAGAGGTTGGTACAGAAAAACAGACGATACCTTTGCCGGGAGGACAAAGTATTGATAACAAGGGGATGGTTTCTCCTAATAAGGGAACAGCAGTGTCTCGGGCAACAGTAGTAAAGGGTACGCCAGTAGGGGGAGAGGAAACGCTCGTGGCGATGCTTGCTAAGGATCGGGAGAAAGAAAAGATACGTGCTGAGGAAGAGAGGAAGCGGCGCGAGGAGGAGGAGCGGCGCCTTGCGGAGATGAAGCGTGCCGAAGAAGAGAGGAAGCGGCGCGAGGAGGAGGAGCGGCGCCTTGCGGAGATGAAGCGTGCCGAGGAAGAGAGGAAGCGGCGCGAGGAGGAGGAGCGGCGCCTTGCGGAGATGAAGCGTGCCGAGGAAGAGAG
>Ga0209101_1001202_pt1 | contig 19776 bp, 8 predicted proteins | sample ConPoolayeCmetaG_FD_185481 | JGI IMG/M metagenome (GOLD analysis project Ga0209101, IMG submission 185481) | Hot spring microbial mat communities from California, USA to study Microbial Dark Matter (Phase II) - Cone Pool mat layer C metaG... ...
CGATAAACCCTTCCAAAGACTCCAGAGAACCGTCGGGAGCATAAATGCCCACCCCGCGTTCCCAAACCCAACGCTCCTGTCCCTCGGCATCCAGAATGCGATACTCGATCTCGTAATGGCGATGAGCCTGCACCCCTTCTTGAACGGCCTCCCACATCCGTTGGCGGTCGTCGGGATGAATCAGATCACCATACGCCACCACGCGGCTTTCGATCAACTCTTCGGGGCGATAGCCGGTCAGTTCAAATGCGCCTTCGCTGACAAACTCCATCGGCCAATCCGGTTGGTTGAGGCAACGGTAAGCCATACCGGGCAGGTTGCTCATCAACGTAGTCAATCGACGTCGGCCGGCTTCCAGTTCGGCCGTGCGTTCCGAGACCTCGGCTTCGATCCGCTCTTGAATGTGCCGTTGGGCGGTAATGTCCATAAAGGCCACCACACTGGCAACGACCTTGCCTTGTTCGTCCAAGACCGGCGCGCCGTTGACCTGGAGCAACACGGACGTGCCATCAGGGCGGCGAACTTCCATATCATTGACCTGTGCGCTTTCGCCATACAGGCCACGCACCACCGGCATTCGCTCCGTGGGATAAGGCTCGTCGGTGCCATAGATGTAGGCCGCATAAACCTGTCCCAATTCATCGCGGGTTGCATCGGGAGCGATTCCCCGCCCCAACAGTTCCTGGGCACGTCGGTTGGCCAGCAAAGGCCGTCCGCCCGGTGCTTCAATGACAAAAACACCCACCGGAACGCTATCCAGAATGGTCTGCAAGGTACGCTGCTGAACAGACAATTCACCGACCAGGCGAACGTTCTCACGGAGCAGCCGCTCTGCCTCTCTACTTACCGCAAGGTCATGCCATGAAGCATAGAGAAGCATACGGCCATCGACCTCGACGCGCCGTAAGATGACCTGGACCTCGAAAGGCTGGCCATCGGCACGCAAATGCTGCCACTCAAAACGTTGGAGCTGCCCGGCAAGGGCAGCCTCAATGTAAGCCTGTGCCGTCTGGGCCGAATCACGGCCATCGGGTTGTACCGGTGGAGAGAAAGCAAGGACGCTTTGGCCGACGACTTGCTGGCGTGTGGAACCGAACAGGGCCAACAGGGTGGCATTGCATTCGATAAAGCGGTCTCTTTCGAGCAAGGCCAAAGCATCTGCCGCCTGTTCAAACAAGATGCGATACAAGTCGTGTGCTTGACTCATTCGACTTCCTCCGCACCACCTCGAGAGCGACCGTCATCGCCCGATGTTGCCGGTTGCGTGCCGATCGCTGCTTCCAGCGCTTCCAAACTGCTTATACTCACAAAGGTTCGCCGCCCCCAAACCTGGCCCAACTCGCGGGCAAGTGTGCGCAACACCCCCTCAACATTGGCCTGATTGCGCAGACGAGCGGCAATCTCGCGCAATTGCTGCTCGCGCCGTGCGCGAGCCTGGGTTTCTTGCAAACGCTGAATCGATTGTATCACCACCGCTGCCTGGCCGACCAATACCGTGATACGGCGCAACGACTCGGGCGTAAACTTGCGGGGCTGGCTAAATATCGCGTTCACATAACCGATCCAACTTCCGCCCACCACCAGCGGCACAAAAAAGGTACTGCGACTTCGAAATTGTTTGCCGTACAAGTTTCGTGCGACCTCGTCCATACGCTGATCGGTCCACACGTCCTCGATGATCGTCGGCTGATCGGGCCGCAAAAGCCTGCTGGCAGATGGAAAAGCCCGCAACGGATAGCGCGGCAACGTCGCCGAAGCATCGAGTTGGGTCCAGCGGGCTAGCACCTGCGACCATTCGGGCACATCATCGCCTACCCAGGGACGGTTGAACAGGTTGATGCTGACGTTCAAATCGGCTTCGCCGATTTCGGTATGGGCACGCAGCACCTCCAGAACCTGGTCGAATGTTTGTGCCGCACTCAAGGCTGCACTGGCCTGATACAACACGCTGGCTTCGGCCAGTGCACTCTGTGTCTGCACCGAGAGTCGTGCTCCCTCCAGAGCCTGAGCGACCTCTGCGGCCACCAGTTCGACCAGTTCCAGGTCTTCAGGTGGAAGCGGGCTGGTCGGGTCGTCGAAAACGCCCAAAACGCCAACCGTTTCGCCGCCGGGCACGGCCAGCGGAGCAACGGCTACCGGTTCTTCAAAGGTGGTCACAACCAGTTGACCGGTATTGATTGCTTCGCCGATTTCGGGCACCCATAGCTGATCGGCTGGGTGCGTTTCGACGCCGTCATACAAGTAGCCGCCGGGCAACGCACCTTGCTCACGGAAAACCTGCCACCCCTGCTCGCTGATCTGGCGGTAAAGGGTGTTCAACTCTTGCAGCCGCTCTTGCATTTCGGCCTGGATGCGCTTGCTTTCGGTGATGTCGGTTAAGATGTCGACCAGGAAACGAGGCCGGCCACGCTCATCATGGAGCGCAAAGAGGTTGTGCAGGGTCGGCACCAACCGCCCACTGCGTGAACGCACAACAATTTCACCCTGATAGGATTCGCCTTGCATCACGCGCGGCAAAATCTCTTCTTCAAGCCGCCGTCGTTCATGCTCTGCGACATAATCCAGGAAAGACTGTCCCAAAAAAGCATTCAATTCAGATTCACCCACGATCTCGAGCAAGGCCCGGTTGGCATAATACATGCGTCCATCCAGCGTGACAATGCCAATGCCCTGCCCTGCATTTTCGACCAGCAAGCGGAAGGTTTGTGCCTCTTGAATCGCCTGCGTGTTCTGAATGGCAATGGCAATCTGACCACACAATCCTTCCAACACCAGTTGGTCGTCCTGATCCAGCTCGCCGGCACGGTCACTCTGTACGTCCAGGATGCCCAAAACCTGCTCACGCCAGCGGATGGGCACGGCCAATTCACCACGTGTTTCGGGCAAATTGGGGTTGGGCTGCCAGTTGGGGTCACTGCGCACATCGGTCGCCAAAACCGATTGTCCGATTTCGGCCGCCATTCCGACCAGCCCAACACCACGCGGCAAATAGTGTCCGGCGGCCAGCATCTGCGCGCCCACCTGACCATAGCCGGCCACCAACACCATCGCCTCACGCTCCGGATCGTAGCGGAAAATTTGAGCGTGGTAATACCCAAAACGTTCTTTGATCAACGTGACCACGCGCGCAAACAGCTCGTCCAGTGAAGACGCCATGGCAATCTCTTGAGCCACCTGTGTGCTGAGGCGCACTTCTTCGGTACGCCGCACGTACAATTCGATACGTTCACGATCGCGTTGTATGTTGGCGGTGATGTCGGTGTGCGTGCCGACGAGATGAGCAGCTGAACCGTCCGGATTTCGTTCGATCACCTTGCCAATGCTGTGAATCCAGCGGTAATCGCCGCTTTTGGCCTTCATTCTAAAGTCGAGCTCAAAATCAACTCCTTGCCGAATGTAACTCTGGATTTGTGTTTCTACCGCTTCTCGCTCTTCGGGGTGCAACAAAGCGGCCCATGTTTCATAAGCCTGCGGCAACTCGTCTGCGCCATAGCCCAGCAGTGCAAACCAACGCGCATCCAGGTACATCTCACCACGCTGAGGACGCATTTCCCATACGCCGGCATTGGCGGCTTCCAGGGCCAACGCCAGGCGGGTCTCGTTTTCGCGCAAGCGGGTTTCGGCCAGTTTGCGCTCGGTGATGTTTTCGGCGGTTCCCAGAACGGCCCAAATCTGACCGTTTTGGTCGCGCAGAGGGATTTTGTTTTGCAGGCTCCACCCTTGTCGGCCATCCTTGAAAACGCGCACACTTTCCCGGTTCAAGATCGGCTCACCGCTCTCGATGACCGCCCGGTCATCGGCCTGGAATTGTTCGGCCATATCGGCCCACCAGAGGTCGTAATCGGTCTTGCCGACGATTTCGGCCGGCGAATTCAGATGTGCATCGCGCGCAAAGGCGGCATTGCACCCTAAAAAGACCAGATTGCGGTCTTTCCAGAACACCGTCTGCGGGATGTTGTCGATAACCGCTTGCAACATTTGTTGAGCAGCACGGGCATTTTCCAGCGCTTCCACGCGCTCGGTCACGTCGATCGCCGTGCCCAGAATGCCCACCACGTTGCCCTGGTGGTCAAAAAGAGGCACCTTGTTTGTTTCCAGCCAGACCCGCCGGCCGTCGGCCTGAAGCTGTGGTTCCAGGATGTGCAACTTGGGCGTGCCGCGTTCCATCACTTCCCGGTCATCGCGGACAAATGCGTCGGACTGTTCGCGTGTCCAGGCCATATCATAGTCGGTCAGGCCGATAATTTCTTCAGGGTCTTGAAAGCCGGCCGCTTGGGCAAAACGTTTGTTACAGCCCATAAAAACAGAATTGCGGTCTTTCCAGAAAATCATCTCCGGAATGGTGTCGATGATCAAGCGGAGCATCTGCTGAGCTTCTTGCACGGCCTGCTCGATCTTGCGCTGTTCGGTGACATCGCGCTGAATGGCCACAAATTGCTCAACCCGGCCGTGCCGATCGAGGATGGGTGAAATGCTCAATTGGGCGTTGTAGAGCGTCCCATCCTTGCGGCGGTTGACCATTTCGCCACTCCAGGGCTGCCCGGCGGTGATCGTTTGCCACATCTGGGCATAGACCGCTTCGTCCTGCATTCCGCTCTTGAGAATGCGCGGGTTCTGCCCCAAGGCCTCGGCAGCCGAATAGCCGGTGATCTGCTCAAAGGCCGGGTTGACAAACACAATGTCGCCCTCCAAATCGGCAATGATCACGGCATCGCGGGTTGCCTCAACGGCGCGGGCCAGCCGCTCCAGCGCAATTTCGGTTTCTTTGCGCTCGGTGATGTCTTCGTACATTCCCAACACGGCGATCACTTCTCCGGCAGCATTCTGGAGAGGAATTTTGCTGGTGCGCAGCCACCGCTGCTCCCCGGTCGGCGTGATCAACGGTTCCTCATAGTTCAGCCTGGGTTGCGCCGAAGAAATCACCGTCAGGTCATCGGCACGAAAACGTTCGGCCTGAGCGGGGGGCGAAAAGTCATAATCGGTCTTGCCGACCACAGCCTCCGGATCGGGCAAGCCTTTGGCAGCCGCATAGGCCCGGTTACAGCCCAGATAGGTGAGGTTGCGATCCTTCCAAAAGACCGTCTGCGGAATGTTGTCCATAATCAGGCGCAACATTTCCTGCGAACGAGCCAGAGCTTCCAGAGTGGCAACGCTTTCCAACAATCCCCCGATCGAAAGGCCGTATAGCCTGAGAATTTCGACAATGTAATCATCCCACCCGCGCTGCGAAAGCAATTGGTCGGCAACGAGCACGCCGAGGACATTGCCCTGTTCGCCCACTACCGGCACCGAAATGTGCCACCCTTCCGCCACCGGATGGCTTAGATGGTCGCGCAGCGTCTCGTAATTGACTTCCTCGGTCAACGCACCGGTGACCATCTGCCACCAACCCGAATCCGACCCGACCTCCATTCGCGCCGCACGTTCATCGCGGGTTTGCCCGTGCTCATCGGTGCCAAAAGTGCCCCTGAAATGTCCCGGCGGCCCATCATTCAACCAAATGCTTAGCCGGTCAATGTCGAGATACTTGCGGCCCAGTTCGACGGCTTGCTTGCAAAGCATATCGGCATCTCGCTCGGCCGAAAGCAGCACGGTTAGCTCGGTTAACGCCCGCAATTGCGCCAAACGGCGACGGGCCCGTTCTTCGGCCAGTTTGCGCTCGTCGATGCTCTGAACCATCCCTTCGACAAACTGCCCACGCGGGCCGGAAACCAGGCCGGCCGACAAAGAAAGCCATATTGTTTGTCCGCCAGGCCCACGAAAAGCAATTTCCTGCTCGGACACCGGACCCTTGTTCAGCAAATCGAGCAGCCGATCCCAGACGGCCGGGTCTTGATAAAGCGCCTTCAACCCCACCTGGTTGATCGCGTCGAGTGAATCATAACCGAAGAGGCGCAGGAAGGCCGGGTTGGCCTGGATGATCTGTCCATCGAGTGTGGAACGAAAGATGCCGGCCGGCGAACGTTCAAACAGGCTGCGAAACTCGCGCTCAGATTGAACCAACTGGACGGCGATCTCGCGGCTAACCACATCGCGCAACCTGGAAGTGGCCAACCCCAAAAAACGTGCGTCATCGGCCGAGTCGACCAACGGCCAGATGATTTCTTCATACACATTCAGGGCCTGGAGCAAAGCATCGGCGGCAAACCCCTGAGACAGCACCTCTCTGGCCCGCGTTTGCAAAAATTCGGCCAACGGGGAAATATCGCGCGTTTCCAGGCCGCCGATCGTCAGGCTGAGATAGGTTTGCGCGAGGCTCCGTTTGAGTTGCTCGGGAACATTCGCGTAAAAGGGCACGGCATTCAGGCCATGCACAAATTCTTCGGCCAGGCGATCAAACTGGCGCTTGACATTTGCAGCAAGTTGTCCCATCGATTCACTTCCTTTATGAATCAGAAGTTTCGGAAACCGACGTGCCCTGGGCCAATGCTTCTGTGCTGCCCAGACGCACAAAGGTACGTCGCCCCAGTGCGGCACCCAGTTCGCGCACCGCACTGCGAACAATGACATCGGGGTCGGTTGAACCGCGCACCCGGCCGACGATCTGGCGCAAGATTTGTTCTCGACGAGCACGTTGTTGCACTTGAGCAAACAAACGGGCGCTTTGCAACGCGGCAGCCACCTGGCCGACCACACTGAGAAGCAAATCAAGGTCTTCGCGGGTATAGGCATTCAGATGATAACTTTGCACCGAGAGTACGCCGCTTACCTGTTCACCGATCACCAGGGGCACGTACATCAATGACCCCGACATGCGCGTCGCGTCGCCCAACGGAGCAAATTGTCTGCTTTCCAGCTCTTCGGCCGTGCGCAAGACCAACAAGGGTTCGCCGGAGTGAATGACCTGATAAAGCATAGAACCCGGGTTCAAGCTCACAGGAGGTTGATCATATTCTCGGCCGCCATCATAAAAGAGCGGAAAATATGCCTTGTTTTCATTGCGGTCATAATCGGCCATGAAAAAGACATCCACATCGAAAATGCGCTTCAATTGCTCGTAAACGGTGCTCAGCAACGTTCGATAATCGAGCAGGCCCGAAGCCGCCCGTCCGATCTCGTTCAACACGGCCAATTGCTGAATGCGCTTTTGTGTTTGTTCGAACAAACGGGCATTTTGAATGGCCACCGAAGCCTGGCCGGCAATGGCGATCAACAGGTCGCGGTCTCGTTCGGTATACGCATAGGGCCGGTGATAATCTTGAACGCCGATCAGCCCCTGCACCTGATCGCCCAGCATCAACGGAACACCCAGAAAAGATTGGGCCGGTTCACCGATCGCTTTGATCTCGTGTTCGGCCATCCACCGTTGGACATCGGCAGGAATCAGCAAGCTCTGGCCGGTACGGACAATATATCCCGAAATGCCCGCGTCGGCCGGAATGGCCGAAATTTGCCGGTCGGCAACCGATTCGGTGACGTTGAGCGGAAAAACGATTTGTTCATTAGCCCGATCGTACAATCCCACATAAAAATTGGTGGTGTTGATCAATTGCGACACGCCCCGATAGACCTGATCGAGCACCTGATCCAGGTCGAGTTGAGCGGTTAAACTTTGTGCCAATTCGTACAACACGCGCAGTTGTTCGGCGCCGGCCCGTGTCTGCTCCAAAAGTTGCCGACTCTCGATGTAACCACCGAGTCGGCGGGCCACGTCACCGAGCAGGGCGCTTTCTTCGTTCAAGAAATCGTATGCCTGGGTGTAGGCGACATAAAGCTGCCCTACCAACGTGCCACCGATGCGCAGGCCCTGCACCATCTGATTCGGCAGGGTTTTGGCTTCCGGCGCGCCGTAAACCTGGCCGTTAAATTCGATGGCCACCCGACATTCGTCGGGATATTGCATCGCCGCAGGGATGCGCGTCGTTGCCCAGGCCAACAGCTCTGGAACAGGCGGATTCTGGTCGAGCCGACGGCCGATGTCGCTCAGGCAATCCAATTCACGCACCCGTTTGGACATCAGGATACTGGCCCGTTGTTGTTCATCGAGCAAACGCTGGTTCTCCAACGCCTGGGCCATTTGCTCCAACACCGCCTGCGCCGTGCTCAGCTCGCCTTCGCTCCAACTGCTTTCGCCCTCACGGGAAAAACCGAGCACCCCCAAAATCTCGCCGTAAAATTTGAGCGGCAATGCCAGGGTTGAGCCAAGCTCGTCTTCTTGCGTGATCGGCTCACCGTTTTGAATTGCTGTCACCATTGCCGGAAGCCAGGCCTCGGTAGCCACCAGCCCTTGCCCTTCAACCAATTCATACCCAGGGACCGAAACCTGTTCTTCAAGATAGGTTTCCCATCGCTCGCGGATGTATCTACGCTGCACGGCCAACACCTGCTGCAAGGCCGCATCGAGTTCATGACGGACGCGCTCCACTTCTTCGCGCGCCCGCACCTGTTCGGCAAGCATGTCACGCAAGTCTTCGATCATCATATCCAAACCGATGGCCAGATCGGACATCACCTCGATCCCTTCTGGAACCTCGACTTGAATGTCGAGATTGCCCAGCGCCACCAATTGGATCACGTCCAGCAATTTGCGTCCCTGCTCCTCAACCTGTGCGGCAAAGGCCGGATCGCTCCGTCGATAGGTTTTATCGATCGTCTCGATAAAGGCCTGCCACTCTGGAGGTATCCGGTCGACCGACCCAAAATGTTCTTCGATCTGACGCTGCAACAGACTGTGCATAGTCTATTCCTCCGGCCCAAGCGGCCGTTTCATTCTTTCAGCCAGGCCATCGCCTGTTCACGGGTATCAAAAAAACGCACCTGACCGTGCTCGCCCACAACCTGGAGAATAAAGCTCCCCAATGTGCGCATATACTGACCACTTCCGATCACGGCGGTTTTGCCGACACGAATGTCTGCGGTGCGAAATTGCGTGATCAAATATTTGCGCGCACCGGGCAAAACTTTGTCCAGTCGCTGTACATCGATCAAGAAATGCACCGAGTGTGCTTCGGTTGCGGCATCGATAAAGGGTTGCACCTGCGCAAAATAGGCTTTCATCTCGGCCTCGTCGACGTAACCTGAAAACGTTACATTCAGCACACCCTCACGGGCGACCATTTCATAGGCCATTTTTGTTGCCCCCCTTCATTGCCCAGCTTTCAGCCAGGCAAGTGCATCTTGTTCTGAACCGAATAATCGAACCTGCTTTTTGCCGAGCATCCGGAGCGTAAAATCGGCAATCAGGGTGACATAACGATTAGCACCCACCACAGCCGTTCTGACCATACGCCGTTCTGTGCCACGGAACAACTCGATAAAAGCTTTGCGCGTCTTGGCCGAGGCTTTGCCGACGCGGCTCACATCCACGAGAAACAAGATCGTTCCATCTTGGGGTGTGCGCTCAACTGCCCTTTCATACACTTGAAAAGAAGCGGTTGCGTCCTGTTCTTCAACATCCCCTTCAAAGGACACCCAAATCACGCCATCCTCTCGCTCTCGAAAATCAAAGCCCATCTATGCCTCCACTACCGATATGGGCGAATGTGCAATGGGTCATTGGTCAATCGGTCGTTGTCCACGACCCAGTTGTACAATGGTTCTGGACGCCCCCAACAGGCGTCCCAATTCTTCCAAAGCAACCCGTAAAATCGCTTCCCGGTCGGTGGCGCGATAAATGCGCTCGGCAATGGTGCGCACCAGGCGTTCGCGTTCGGCCTGGAGTTGGGCCTGTTCAAGCAACATGGCCGTTTGCAGAGCCATCGCCAATTGATCGGCCATGATCTGAAGTACGGTGATGTCGGTTTCCGAAAAAGCCGCTTCGCGCGTGCTTTGGATGGTCAACGCGCCGATTGTCCGTCCGCGGGCGATCAGCGGCAGAGCCATTTCGGAGCGAGTGCGCGGCAGCAATGGGTTGTCAAAACGGTACGCTTCAACGCCGACATCCAAAGCAATGCGTGCACGCCCCAGGGCAAGGCACTGTCCGATCATCGAGTTTCCGCCGATTTCCAGTTTGTGGCCTCGAGCCACCATTTCTCGGCCGGCCTCACCGGTACCGGCCCGCAGCACGGCCCAGCGGCCGGCTTCGCCACTCCACTCTCCGGTTTCGTCGACCATAAAGAGGCCAACGTAATAATAATCGAAACGTTCGCGGATCAACTCAACCGAACGGCGGATCAGGTCTTCCGAGTTCAAGATGCCGATCGCGACACGTGAGACCTGAGCAGCAGCTTGTAATTGTCCGCTGCGGAGGTCCAGGTCGATCAACAATTGTTCGCGCTCGGTCACATCACGGCAAAAAGCCAACACACCCCAAACCCGCCCCTCGGCATCGCGCAGAGGCGTTTTAAGGGTGTTATAGATACGTTGTTTTCCATCAACCATCACGATATCGCGCGGAATGATCTTGGGCAGACCTCCGTCCATCACGGCACGGTCGTCGGCCCAAAAACCGGCAATGCCGCGTTCAGGGTCTCCACGCACCAATGCTTCCGGAAAGCCCAAATCCAAATCGTTCTTGCCTACAAAATCGTCGGGCTTTAAATGGAGAGAATTGGCATAGCCCTGGTTCACCAAGACGTAGCGGTGCTGTTGATCTTTGATGAAAATCCAGTCCGGTGTCGCGTCAATGATCGAACGGAGAAGCCGTTCTGATTCTCGAGTCTCGGCCAACAGCCGTTCACGTTCCAATTCTGCGGCGCGGCGTTCGCTGATATCACGTGCCGTTGCCACCAGACCGACCGGTTTGCCGCCCTGACGCAACAAGGCCACAGCCATCCAGGTTGGAAAGGGGGTGCCGTCACGCCGAACGTGCCCCACTTCGCCCTGGTTGTTGCCCTGTTCGAGCACCTTTTTGTTGAACGGTTCAATTTCTTCCTTGAGCTGCTCCAGGCTGTGAAAGGTTGAAAGGTGTTTGCCGATCAATTCGTCCGGTGTGTAGCCGTGCATTTGGGCCCAGGCGGCATTCACAAACTGGATATAGCCATCCAGATCGGCGACGGCAATGCCGTCAATGGCCTGTTCAACCGCCATCGTCAATCGCTCAAGCTGAATCAGGGCACGTGTGCGTTCGATGTACCCGGCAATCCGCTCGGCAACGCTGCGGATAAAAGCCGACTCGGAAGCGACAAAAAGGCGGCGTTCACGATAGGCAATATGGACACGTCCCATCTCTTGACGATTGAGGAGAATGCCGTAGGCAATTCGCGTTGTGCTGGTTGTCGCCTCACGGGAACCGTACACCCGGCCATCAAATTCAATTGCAGCCAGGACCAGCTCGGGATACTGCATCGCCAGCGGCAAAAGCTCAACCGCCCGCGTCAAGAATTCGTGCACCGGCAGGTTACTTTCTGCCAGTTGGCCGATGGCCTGAAGGGTGCTCAGTTGTTTGTTCTGCGCTTCCAATGCGGCGCGGGTGGCATAGTCCTGTGTCACATCCCACTGCACGCCATAAAAGCCGGCAATCTGTCCATCACGCCGATCAAGAGCCGTCACCGAGCGCATAAAATGCATCCGCCCCTCGTGATCGAGTTGTTGCATCACGCTATCTCGCGGCTGCGCACCGATGCTCAAAATCTCGGCCAAAACGCTTTCCAACATCGTCACATCTGGAAACAATTGGGCAAATTTAAAGCCTTGCCGGAGGATCGCTTGCCGATCGGCAAAACCGTTGGCGCGGGCAAAGGCATCGTTGGCGTCGATCAACGAAAGATGTTCTCGCGCCAGTTGGACGATTTCGGCCCGATCGTCACGCATCCAATCGACCGTCTGCCCTTCATCAAAAACAAAATGATAAAAGCGAGCGTCGAGGGTGTTGATCAGCAATTCTTGGGGTGAACAGGCCAGCGGATCAGGCATCTTGTGTCCCTCCTTGGGCCTCACGGGCCTGAGCAGACCCGATCAGGGTGTCCTCGGTGCCCAGACGGATCGCCACATGGGTGGCGCCGACGGCGCGTTGAATTTCTTGCGCAGCGGTGCGCAGCAGGGCATCCAGATTGGTCTGCAAGCGAACGCGGTCGGCGGTGCGGCGCAATGCGGTTTCGCGTTGGGCATTCCGTTGCGTCTCTTCAAAGAGTCGACGTGTCTCGACGGCCTGGGCAACCTGCAAACTGACATCGCGCACCAGTTCGATCTCTTCCCGGCTCCAGCCGCGTCTTGATTCACGCCGCAAGCCCAGAGCGCCGATCACTTGTTCACCGAACAAAAGCGGGACGGCCAGCTCGCTGTCCGCCGATCCTTCATCTTGGACCTTGAAGGCCACATCGCGCCGCTGCAAAGCCTCTTTCATGATCGGCAGCCAGGCCTGGTTGTTCGGGCCTGCCCGTCCCGGCGCATACAGATAACCACTCACCGGTGCAGTGCTGACATAGCTTTCCCACGCTTCGCGGACGTACCGGCGGATAGTTTCTTGAGAACGAGCCAGGGCCTGCTGCGCGGTAGCAAACGCACGGGCGTTGTCAATCGCTCCGGCGACCTGGTCGGCCATCGTTTGCATTGTCGCAATATCGGCTTCACTGAATGCCGCCACCCGGCTGCTCTGAATGGTGATCGCCCCCAGCACCTGCCCGCGTGACACGAGCGGCAGGGCCATTTCAGAATGCGTGTCCGGCAACAGCGGGTTATCAAAACGGTGTGGCTCTTTGCCCACATCCAGGGCAATGATCGCCTGACCGCCTTGCACACAACGGGCAATCATCGAGTCGGGGTCATCGATCCTGAAACGGTGCATCCGCTCAACCATAATTCGTCCCGGTTCCCCGGTACCTGCCCGCAAGACAACCCACCGTCCCGGTTCTCCCGTCCATTCACCGTGCTCATCGACCATGAACAAACCGACATAATAGAGATCAAAGTATTCCAGAATCAAGTTAACGACCTGCCGCTCCAATTCGAGCGGATCCAGCACGGTGGTGATGGTCCGCGAAAGACGGGCCACCGCTTCCAGGTTGCGCGTACGCGCGCTCACACGCTCTTCCAACGTGTTGCGGATTTCTTGCAACTCGCGGTTGCTGACCAGCAAGGCTTGCTCGTCCCGGCGTGCTCGCTCAAGGGTGGCCGCGATCTGATTCACCGCCACACGGAGCAAAAGTGCCACCAGGGCCAAAGTCAAAGCATGGGTGACCAAATCGGCGGTCCCCACTCTGATCATTACATTGACCTGGTACACACCCAATTCGCCAAGCACATACAGGCCGATCATTGCGATTAGCGCGAGTGCACCAACCCCTAGCACGCCGCCACCGCCCAGCAAAAGCCCGGCCAGAACGACGATCAAAAAGTAGGCCGAGATCAACGCGGCGTGAATACCTTGTCCACCCACATAGATCATGGCCGTGATCGCCAGCCACAGAATGCCACACAAGAGCACAGCAGCAAGGCGAACCCTTCCTGTGCGCATCAAAAAGAGCAGACCCACACAGGCAACGATCAGTGAACCGGCAAAGATCAGCATGCTCACCCAATTTTGGCGCGAAACAGCCAACATCAAGACAAGGCCAACCACCATGAAAGCCAGCAAAATCAACAAAATGGCATTGAGCAAGTTGGCATTTCTGGTTTTGACTTCGTTGTCCGCAAATTGCGGGGGAGCAAACCATCGTGCGAATCGTCCAATCATTTATACACCTCTTGTTCACCGATCAACCGGGTCTCCGGCCCAAGGCGGACGACCACTTCGGAGGCCCTTAGCTGCTGACTCAACGCCTCGCCGGCAAAATGCAAAATCTCTTGAACGCTTTCTGCCGCACGCACCCGCTCAATGATCTGACGAACCAGTTGCTCACGGGCAGCACGACGCTGGGTTGTGTCGATCAGGCGTTGGTTTTCGGCAGCCAATAACAACTGTTCAACCAGTGTCTGTATCAGTTCGATCTGGTCTTGTCTCCATTTTCCCGGCCCGACATCGCCCTGTTGTATGCCGACGGCCCCCAACACCCGATCGCCCTGAACCAGGGGCACCAACAATGTACCATCCTCAATTTGTAGCCCTTCCCCGGCTGCCGCCAGGGCCGATCGCACTTCGGGCAGCAGGTCGTATCCCAACGGACGCAGCACCTCACCCACCCGCTCATAACCGGTCACATCACGGGTGCGCAGGTATTCGGCCCAGGCCTGTCCCTGATAGCGACGCTGCACGGCCTGCGCACGCTCCAACGCTTCTTGCGCTTCGGCAAAGGTACGCGCGTTTTGCACGGCGATGGCCAATTGATCGGCCAGGCTTTGCAACACCGAAATCTGGGCCTCGTCGAAGGCAGCTTCTTGGGTGCTTTGCACGGTCATTGCGCCGATCACCTGCTTTCCATAACGGAGCGGCAAAGCCAGTTCAGAGCGCGTCTCCGGCAACCAGGGATTGTCAAACCGCACCACCTGATCCCCTTCCCTTTGCCTGATGCCGGGTTCTCCGGTAGCCACACATCGTCCGATCATCGATTCGCTGCCTACCGGAAACTGCCATCCTTGAGCGAGCATTTGGCGGCCCGCCTCGCCGGTGCCGGCGCGCAAAACGGCATTTCGGCCGGCCTGATCCACAATAAACAACCCCACGTAATACAGGCCAAACTGCTCACGTACCAGGTCGACCACCCGCGGCAACAATCGTTCGATATCAAGCTCTGAGGTGGTGGCACGGGTAACTTGGGCCACCGCTTCCAGGCCGCGCGTGCGTTCGGCCACCCGCGCTTCCAGATTGCCGATCAACTCGCGCAATTGAGCGGTCATGGTGTTAAAAGCCACCGTCAACCGCCCGATCTCATCTGCCGCTTCCACCGGCGCTTCAAGGCCATACTCACCGGCGGCCACCCGTCCGGCAACCGCGGCCAGGTTGCCCAACGGCCGCGCGATATCTTGGCTGAAAAAGAGTGAAACCGCAACCACCAAGGCCACTGCGGCGGCGGTCAAGCCAAGGTTCAGCCACACACCTGCGCGTGAACCGGCGGCCACATCTTCCAGGCTACGTTCAACCATCAGCACCACATTTAAACTATCCAACCAGACTGAAACGCCGATGACCGGCTCGTCATAATATCCCATATAGTCATTGGGAAACTGCGTCCACCGCTCAACAGCGGCTTGTGTGCCGCGCGTGCGCATCAATCCACCCTCATCACGATGAAGAAGCGGGGTCAAGACACGATAATTTGCATCGATCAAAAAGGTCTCTCCGGTTTCTCCCAACCCTGGCCTGGATTGAAGGATCTCGACCAGACGATCCAACCGCGCCTGTCCAACCATTACGCCGATCAATTCGCCATAGGTATCCAAGACCGGCCTGGCCACAAAAAGCCGCATCGGCAGTGCCGGGTCTTCTGGATAAAAGGTGAGCGGCGACAGGTACGGCCCTTTGAGCCCTTGCACAAAATAATCTTGATCTGGGTGCACCTGCCCCTCATTAGTTCGCCTGGTTGAAAGAACGATCTTGCCGTTCAGATCAAGCACAAACAGCTCATCAAAGCGTCCGGTCCGCTGGATGACGCGCTCAAAGCGGAGACGCAGTCCATTACGCGCTTCGGCAGGATTGGACAACGGATCATTGATGATAACCGTGCGCAAACGTTGAACTTCGTATCCTTCGGTCACCATCGCGTCCAGGTCGAGCAACAAATTTTCGGCCCAGGCATTGATCTCGCTCTTTTTAAGTGCCGCCACCGATTCGAGCTGAGCCAAACTCTGTTGGCGCACATTGCGCAAGCTAATCCATACCGAGACCGCACCGCTCGTCACCGCGATCAGCAAAACCACAACCACAAAGGTCACCACCAAACGCAGCCGGATCGACGTGATGCGCCGATAAACAAGCCATAATTCAAACAACACCAGTCCGAGCACACCGGCAACGATCACATAAACCAGAACAATCCAAAGCGGATTTTGGGCGACATCGAAACGGGGCCATAGCGGGTGAGCGCGCAAGCGGGCATCGAGACCCCAGGTGAGCAATGCCGAACCAACGCCAAATGCCAGGCTCCACAATGCACGACGCCGCCAGACCAATTGGGCCAACACAAAGGGCAAAGTCAATGCAACCAGTGCAAAGCCCCAGATAACTCCTGACAAAAACAGTATCAGAAGAGGCATAGCAAAGCATGGAATGAGGATCGCCAAAAGAGCTGCCTGGGTTAAACGCCGTTTTCCTGCCAGCCGACGGACAAAGAAATACCCCAGGCCGGCCAGCAATACCAGCACCGCAGCACCGATCACCCGCCAGTCAGAGGTGACAATGAACATGACCACATTGAGCATTGCCGAGATCAGCGTTGCCAGAGGAAGCCAAAAACCGATCAGCCTGAGCGTTCGATAAATCTGCTCGTCGGTCCGTTCGTTTCCAACAGTTGAGAATACAGCGGTTTCTTTTCGGTCGGTCATAGTTCCTCCGGTACCCACTGCACAAAAGCACGGGCGGCGCCAACCGCGCGGGCGATTTCTTGCAGGGTCGTCTGCATCAACTCGTCCCAGTCCAGCGCAGCACGCATCCGATCGGCCACCTGACGGACCAGTCGCTCGCGGGCTGCACGACGCTGAGTTTGATCCAACAGACGCAAGTTATCGGCAGCCAGAGCAAATTGTTCTCCGATCGTTTGTGCCAGAAGCAGATCTTCCTGACTCCACAAAGATTCGTCACTTTCACCGGTTAATGGACGGCTAAAACCCAGTGCACCTACCACCAGACCACGTGAAAAGATCGGCAAAACCAATGTTGTTTTGCCATCCCGATTGCGCACCAGCGGCTGTCGGTACGCGATTGCCTCGGACACTTCTGGTAACAGTTCTCCGGACAATGAATGCAGGCCTTCTGGCGTGCGAAGAACTCCCTCTATCTCCTGTTCCTCTACAAATGCGTCCCAGGTCTGAGCAAAATAGCGTTGCTGAATTCTCTCAAGCGCTTGGGCTGTGCGCTGAGCCTGCGCCAAAAGCTGTGCGTTCTGAACGGCTAAAGCCAACTGGTCGGCCATAATTTGCACGACATCGATATAAACTTGTTCAAAGGCATTTTCTTGCATACTTTGCACTGTAACCGCCCCAACAACTTGCCCGGCCACGCGCATCGGCACGGCCATTTCAGAACGGGTATCCGGCAAGAGGGGGTTCTTGAAACGCAAAATCTCTTCGCCCACATCTTGAGCCAAGATCACACGGTTGCGGGCCACGCATTGCCCGATCATCGACACCCCACCCACTTCCAGGCGGTGGTTCTGGGCCAGCATTTGCCGTCCGAATTCGCCCGTCCCCGATCGCAAGACGGCCCATCGGCCGGTTTCATCCAACAGAAAAATGCCCACATAATACAGGTCAAAGCGCTCACGTATCAGATCAACCACCTGTTTCAGCAATTCATCTGGATCGTGCAGGGTCGACACAACGAGCGAAACATCGGTCGCCGCCTGGAGCAACAAAACACGCCGACTCAATTCGGCCGTTTGCTCTGTCACACGCTGATCCAACGAGATACGAATGGCTTGCAACTCGCGATTGCTTTCATTTAACCTGATTTCTGCTTTCCTCCGTCGAAGCACATTGATCGTCAAGGCCGTCACGATGATGATCAAAACAACCAGGCTGGTGCCAATCACCCAAACCAGCACTTTGTACGTCTCGTAAAAAGAAAAGGGGCGATTGATCACCACGCTGTCGGGTGGCAACATCGAAGGTTTGATCTTCCAACGGGTCATTTGTACATAATCAAACATCGGCCGGCTGCTCACCTGATGGACAACGGGAATCTCTCGTGGCTGTTCACCTCGCAAAACACGCAGCGCAATTTGCGCCGCCCGTTCCCCTTCGGTGTAACCACTGGTCAACCAGCCACCGACAATGCCCAAGCCCAGGCTAAAATCCCATGAACCGTACACCGGCACGGCGCTGCTCTCGGCCACGGCACGGGTAAAAACATCGTATTCGAAAAATTCGTCGGCCTGGTCTCTGAAAAAAAGGGTCAACAGCACCACACTGTCTGTCGGCAATTCGCCTAGTCGACGCCGAAGTTCGGCCATGGTCACGTTTTCCAGGTAAATAAATTCAATCTGCGGATACTCGGGAACGATCTTGACCATCTGCTCATGAATTCTTTGACCGGTCACGGTCATATCATTCACAAAAGCCACCCGCCGGGTTTGGGGATGAAGTGCGAGGGCGAGATCGAGTGTCTTGCGCAAATCTATCTCTTCACTTACACCGGTAAAACGCTCATGTCCTTGCAGACGAGCATCGTCAAAAAAGTTGGCTCCACAAAAAACTACGGGAATGCCAGGAAAAAGATCGTCGGCATACTTGAATAGAAAATTGAGCGCAGCATCATCCGAAGAGATGATCAGATCGATCCTTGTATTAGCGTATTTTTGCTTATATAATCTGTAAACACTCTCAAGATATGCAGAATCGGAAATGTGTTTGGTATCCAGATATTCAACTCGCAAATCTATGGCCTGACCTCGAAATGCCGATTCGATCCCGCTCAAGATATCATCCGAAAATTTGTAGCCATGATGATAAGAATTGAGATAAAACACCTGCCAACGTCTTTGCTGGGCATACGTCAGACGATTTCCCCATCCCCCTAAAGCCAAGAACAAGATACTCAACAGCCAAATAATCTGCCCCATCTTTCTTTTGGAGGAATATCGCGCTTTACACATCTCTCTACCCGTTCTTCTGATCATCTTGAGTTACCTCCGACGATACCAGCTGCACAAAGACTCCTGCAGGACCCAATACACTCAACTCCTCTACGGTGGTCTGGATCAATTCCTGAATGGTTAAAGTGCGTCGCATTCGGTCAACGACCTGGCGAGCAAGCTGCTCGCGCGCCGCACGACGTTGCGTATCCCAATACAAGCGTGCGCTTTCCAATGTCACACCGAGCTGATCGGCCAGTGCACCGACCAGTGCCCGTTCCTCTTCTGTCCAAATTTTGTCTGCAGAAGCCCGACGCAGGTTGATCACGCCGATGGTCCGATCGTGCATCCGTAGCGGGACGGCCAACACCGCCTCATCCTGATTGTCCATCACCGGCTGACCGGATTTCACCGCTTGAAGCACTTCCGGCCGCCATGCGCCCTGTGCAGGCACAACCTCACCTCTTTGATAGCAGTATCCTTCTACCCTGCCGGCGTGTAACAATTCACGCCAAACCTGCTGCGAGATTTCACCATAAGCACGACGCATCTGTTCAAGTGCGGCCTGGCTTTCGGCAAACAACCGCGCATTGTCCAATGCAACGGCCACTTGATCGGCCATGATCTGCAAAACGGAGAGCATCGTTTCGTCAAAGGCATCAGGCCGATCACTTTGCAACGACATAGCCCCGATCACCTGACCGCGCGAACGCAACGGCAGGGCAACCTCTGAGCGCACGCTCGACAATTCGGGCACGGTCAAACGCACGGCATCCTTTTCGGCTTGCCGGGCAATACGTGGCCGCTCGTTTGCGATACACCAGGCGATCATCGAAGGTTGACCTTCGAGAGGCAATTGATAGCCGCGCGCCAAAAGCGCTCGCCCGATTTCGCCGCTACCGGCACGCATTACGGCCTGCCCACGATGTCGATCGACCGTAAATAGGGCCACATAATACAGCCCCAACCGCTCGCGGATCACTTCTACCACCTGCTGGGTCAACTGATCTGCATCCAGAAGCGAGTTTACGGCACGACCGATCTCGGTTGATGCTTGCAAGTAACGCGCACGCCGTTCCAGCTCGGCAGTACGCGCGGCGACACGCGCCTCCAGACTGCCGATTACGTCGCGTAGTTGGGCGGTCATTTTGTTAAACGCACGCGCCAACATACCCAACTCGTCTTCGCTTTCCACTGCGGCTTCCTGTGTCAGGTCACCGGCGGCAACCGCGGT
>Ga0209101_1001205_pt1 | contig 19760 bp, 14 predicted proteins | sample ConPoolayeCmetaG_FD_185481 | JGI IMG/M metagenome (GOLD analysis project Ga0209101, IMG submission 185481) | Hot spring microbial mat communities from California, USA to study Microbial Dark Matter (Phase II) - Cone Pool mat layer C metaG... ...
GGGTGGCCCTGGGCGGGGTGGCGAGCGGCGGAGACATGGAGCACGCGGTAGAGGCGCTGTCACGAAACGAACTGGCAAGCGTCATCCGCGTGCTGGCCGACGACTTGCTGGAGGGGCGGGCCCCCGGGACGCGGGGCGGTGAGTTGGCCGAGCTGGTGAGCGAGGGGCTCATGGCGTGGATGGGCCTGGCGCCCGGCTGGCAAGGGGGGTACCGCCAACCTTTCCAGCTGAAGGGTTTCACCACGACGGCGCTGACCGTAAAGGGGAGGGGTCGGCGCCTGGCGTTCCTTGAGGAGGTGGTGGGCAGCTACCTGCGCGAGCACCGCGAGTTCGATGTTCGAGGGGAGGCGGTGTTCGCCGGCTTTGGGGTGCGGGCCCCCTTGTGGCAGTGGGACGACTACAAGGACACCCCGATGGCGGGCCGGGTGGTCCTCGTGCGGGTGAACGATCCGGGCAGTATCCACCCCGATCTGTTCGAGGGCAGCACCCTGACCTACTACGGGCGCTGGCGCTACAAGATCGAGGAGGCGGCCCGCCAGGGGGCGCGGGGCATCTTGCTGATCCACACCGACGCGAGCGCCGGGTACGGCTGGCCGGTGGTGCGCAACTCCTGGGGGGGTGAGAGCTTGCACCTGCCCGCCAGCCTCGCCAACGGGTTGGAGTTTGCCGGTTGGATCAGCGAGGCGGCGCTGCGCCGCCTGCTGGCCGGCTCGGAAATCGACCTGGAAGCACTGTACGCCGCCTCCCAGCGCCGCGACTTTCGCCCGGTGTCGTTGGGCTTTTCCCTGCGCATGGCGGGGCGGCAGGAGTACCGCACGGTGACGGCGCACAACGTGGTGGGGGAAATCCCCGGCCAGCGGCGGGAGCGCATCGTGCTGGTGGCGCACATCGACCATTTGGGCCGCGATGAGCGCCGCGGGGGAGACCAGATCTTCAACGGCGCCATCGACAACGCCGCGGCGGTGGCGGCGATGCTGCTGACCGCCCGCATCCTCAAGGAGCATCAAGCTTCCCTCACTTACTCGGTGACCGTGCTCGCCTGCCAGGCCGAGGAGGAGGGGCTGCTGGGCTCCACCCACTACGTGGCCGAAACCGACCGTGCCAGCATCGTGGCGGCCATCAACTTCGAGTCCACGCCGGTGTGGGGGCCCAGCCGCAGCGTCATGGGGGTGGGTGCCCGCTACTCCACCTTGGAGGACCTCCTCCACGGGGTGGCGGCGCGCGCCGGGGTCAGTTACAGCGAGTTCTCCATGGCGGAGCAGGGTTTCTTCTTCCGCTCTGATCAGTTCTCTTTTGCCCGCGCCGGAATCCCGGCCCTGTGGATTTCGGCGGGCGAGGATTTCGCCTCTGGGCGCAACCACCTCAAGGAGTTCTTCACCGGTGCGTATCACACCCCCGACGACGAGTTCGAGCCCGCCTGGGAGCTGGAGTCGCTGCGGCAGACGGTGCGCTACGCGGTGATGCTGGTGGAGGCCATCAACCGCGCCCCCGAACCGCCGCGCTGGAAGCGACCGCTGGACTTTCCCGTGGAGTAAGGGGGTGGGGAGGTGAGGCGGTTCGGTGGTTTTACCGGTGCGGGAGTGGCAGGGAGGTCATGGGGTGAGTGGGAGCGCCGCCACCCCGGCTGGAGCTGTTGTCGGGTGTGCAACCCGAGCGACCCGGAGTCCGTATCATTTCTGGTGAGCCGGTGAGGCGGATGCCTCGCTGCCCGAGGAGGACACTCCATGAAACGACCATTGGCTGCGGTGCTGGTTCTCGGCTTGGTCGCGACCTTTGCTGCCGCCGCGGACATTGAGGATCCTTTCATGTGGCTGGAGGAGGTGGAGGGCGAGCGCGCCCTGGCCTGGGTGAAGGAACAGAACGCCAAGACCACGGCGGCGTTTGAGGCGCGACCAGAGTACAAGCAAATCTACGATCGCACCCTGGCCATCCTGGATTCCGCGGAACGCATCCCCTTCCCGTCGCTGTACGGTAGGATCGTGTACAACTTCTGGCAGGACGAGAAGAATCAGCGCGGCGTCTGGCGGCGCACCACGCTCGAGTCGTACCGCTCGCCGGCACCTAGGTGGGAAACGGTGTTGGACATCGACGCCCTCATGGCCGCCGAGAACGTACCGTGGGTCTTCAAGGGTGCCACCTGCCTGCCGCCGGCCTACCGCCACTGCATGGTGGCGCTGTCGCGGGGAGGCGGCGACGCGGTGGAGTATCGAGAGTTCGATACCGACTCCAAGAGCTTCGTCAAGAACGGCTTCTTTCTCCCCGAGGCCAAGTCGCGGGTGGCCTGGAGGGACGAAAACACCCTGTGGGTGGGTACGGACTTTGGCCCCGGTTCGCTCACCACCTCCGGATACCCCCGCCTGGTCAAGCTGTGGACCCGGGGAAGCCCGATTGGTGAGGCCAAACTGATCTTCGCCGGCGAGCCCACCGACATGGCGGTGAGCGGCTACACGGCTTTCAAGGGGGAATATCGCTACGACGTGGTGGTACGCACCCCCGCTTTTTTCCGCGCGGAAGTTTTCCTCCTTCTGGGTGGGCGGCTGGTCAAGTTGGACCTGCCCGAGGACGTGGACCTGCGCGAGATGTTCGCCGATCATCTGGTGTTTTCCCTGCGCTCGGATTGGACGGTGGGGGGGAGCACGTACAAGGCCGGTTCGCTTCTGGCGGCGCCGCTGGATGCCTTCTTGCGCGGCTCCCGGCGGTTTCACGTCCTCTTCCAGCCCGACCCTCGCTCCTCGTTGGGGCAAGTGACCTCCACCCGCGATCGCCTGCTCGTCACCACTCTGGAGAACGTGCGCGGCCGGCTCGCCTCCTTTACCCTCAAAGACGGCGCATGGGTTCGGGAGGAGATCCCGCTGCCTGGCCTGGGTACCGTGGGGATCTCCACCGCCAGCGACGAGGCTGATCTTTACTTCTTTACCTACCAGGACTTTCTCCGGCCCGCCACGCTCTTTGCCGCCACCGGCACGAAGGGCGAGGCCGTCAAGACCATGCCCGCGTTTTTCGACGCCAGCGGGGTCGAAGTGGTGCAGCGCGAGGCGACCTCCCGGGACGGCACCCGGATCCCCTACTTCCTCATCACCCCCAAGGGGTTTAAGGCCAACGGGAAGGCCCCCACGTTGCTGTACGGCTACGGTGGCTTCGAGGTGCCGCAGCTGCCCCGCTACAACCCCACCGTGGGGGCGGCGTGGCTGGAGCGCGGCGGCGTGTTCGTGGTTGCCAATATCCGGGGCGGCGGCGAGTTCGGTCCGGCGTGGCATCAGGCGGCGTTGCGAGAAAATCGCATGAAGAATTTCGAGGACTTCATTGCGGTGGCTGAACACCTCATCGCCACCAAGGTCACCTCGCCGCGCCACCTGGGGATTCTCGGCGGCTCCCAAGGGGGGTTGCTGGTGGGCGCTACTTTCACGCTTCGGCCAGAGCTGTTCAACGCCGTGGTGGCGCAGGTGCCGCTGGCCGACATGCGGCGCTATAACAAGTTGCTCGCCGGTGCCAGCTGGATGGCCGAGTACGGCAACCCCGACGTGTCGGAAGAGTGGGAGTTTATCCGGACATGGTCGCCGTACCACCTGCTGCGCAAGGACGCCAGGTACCCCACCCCGTTCTATTGGACCACCACCCGCGACGACCGCGTGCACCCCGCCCATGCCCGCAAGATGGTGGCCAAGATGCAGGCGCTGGGACATCCGGTGTGGTACTTCGAGAATATCGAGGGCGGGCACGGCGCGGGTTCGGTTAACCCGCAGCGGGCGCACATCACCGCCCTGGAGTACGCGTACCTCTGGAAGATGTTGAAGTAGCAGAAAAGCCGCCGCGCCCGTGGGCGCCTAACCAGGGTCCGGCGCGCTGGGTGGGTGGCCTCGCCCGGCCGTGGGACCTGGGCTTTGGGGTGCATAAAGGCCGGCGCCCTTCCACCGGAGGGGCGTCGTTGCTCACCCCCTCACTGCCCGGCGCCGAGGGAGAAGGAGTGTGTACCATGGCGCCCCATGAGCGATCAGGGACGGGGCCGTCGGTTGCTGAGCCGCTGGTGGATCCCCTCCACCTACTTCGCCGAGGGCTTCCCTTACTCGCTGGTGCGGCAGCTATCCACGGTCTACTACAAGGACTCCGGCGCCAGCCTGGAGGCAATCGGGCTGACCTCGCTGTACGGCCTGCCGTGGACCTTGAAGTTCCTGTGGGCGCCGCTGGTGGACGCCTACGCCACCAAGCGGCGCTGGTTGCTGTCAGCCGAAGGTGTCCTGGTGGCCTTGGTGGGTTTGATGGCGGTGGCCGCCTCCCTGCCCGCAGCGCTGCCGGCGGTGGCCGTGGCGTTCCTGCTGGTGGCGGTGGCCTCGGCCACCCACGACATCGCCATTGACGGGTACTACCTGGAAGCGCTGGACCGCACCGAGCAGGCCCGCTGGGTGGGGTTCCAGGCGGGGGCCTATCGCCTGGCGCTCGTTGCGGGCGGCGGCGGGATCATTTATCTGTCAGGGAAGACGTCCTTTGCCTTGGCCTTCGGGGTAGCGGCGGTGGTGTTGGCGGCGCTGCTGGCGCTGCACGCGGCGCGATTACCCCGGATCGAGACGCCGCGGCGGCCGGCGCGGGAGATGCTGGCCGCCGTGCTGACCCCTTGGCGGGGCGTGGTAGCGGTACTGGCCGCGGTCGCGGTGGTGGGGTTCATCGCCTGGCTGCAACGGCCCGAGGCGGTGCCGGTGCGGGAGGCGCTGGCTCGCCAGCTGCCCCGCTGGATCGTAGTGGTCTTGCTGCTGGTGCTGCTGGTGTTGGCGGTGCGGGCCCCGGCGCTCAAGCGCCGCCTGTACGCTTCGCGCTCCACCTACGCGCTGGCCTTCGTGGATTACCTGGACCAGCCCCGGGCCGGCGTCATTTTGGCCTTCGTGGCGCTGTACCGCTGTGGAGAGTCGTTTCTCCTCAACATGGCGTACCCATTTTTGCGCGACGTGGGTGTGGACCGGGCCGCCTATGGGGTGGCGTACGGCACCTTTGGCATTGCCGCGTCCATCGCTGGGGGCCTGATCGGCGGCGCGCTCATCGCCAAGTACGGCTTGAGGCGCTGCATCTGGCCCTTTGTGCTGTCGCAAAACGTCTTGAACTTGCTCTACGTGTTCATGGCGTGGCACTATAGGGAGATTTTCCAGCGCCCCGACCTCGGGGTGGCCGATTTGGATCTGGTGACCGCACTCATCGTCGTCGAAGCGTTCGGGGCGGGGTTGGGAACGGCGGCGTTCATGGTGTTCATCATGCGCACCACCAGGCCGGACCACAAGGCGGCGCACTTCGCCATCGCCACCGGCATCGCCACCGTCTCCGCCACCCTGGCCGGAGTGTTCTCAGGCTTTCTGGCCGGAACGCTCGGCTTTATGTGGTTCTTCACGTTTACCTTTGCGGCGACGATCCCGGCCATGGCGCTGATTCCGTTCCTGCCCCACCTGGAACGGTCGCCGCAGCAGCTCCCCCAGTCGCGGCAGGGGGAGCGGTGAGCGCCGCGGTGGGCGCGCCACTCACTCCCACTCGCTGTTAAGCAAGTGCAACTGGCCGGAAAAGGTCGCCAGGCGCCGGCGAATCTCACGGCTGCCGGCGGCCAGGCGGTGGCGTCGGGAGAGGTGGGTGAGCACCAGGTGGCGGTTGTGCAGGGTGGCGGCGCGGGCGGCCAGGTCGTCCAGGTGGGTGTGGCCGAAGCGGGCGGCGCGCTCGCGGTCTTTGGGCCGCAGGAAGGTGCACTCGGTGATGAGAACCTCCACTGATGTCAGCCACGGGTGCCGGTCGAAAACCCGGGGGTCGGTGTCCCCCAGGTAGGCGAGGAGCGGCAGGCGCACCTCTTCGGTGATCGTCTCCCCGGCGGCGCGGCGGTGGGCCAGCTCCTCGCCGCGGAGGCCCGCCAGGTCGGGCCGCAGGCGCTGCCGCGTCCACCACAGGCAACACCCCAGGGTGGGGACCCAGTGGGTGGTGGTGAAGAAAACCAACTCGAAGGCGGGACGGAGGGGAAGGGTAAAGCCGTCGTAGGCCTCAAGAATTTCGACCCCGTACCCGCCGCCACCCTCCAGGGCTGCAAAACGTTCCAACAACCCGGCGAAGGCTTTCCCCTGGGGCGCCGGCACCACCAAACGACCCGGCGGCATCCCTTGAAGTTGGCGCTGGCTGGCCCACGCCGGCACCCCCAGGATGTGGTCCAGGTGGCCGTGCGTCACGCACACGGTGGTGGCGGGCACCAGGGCACGGGCGGGGCGGCCGGCATCCAAAGCGAGGCGCAGCTGCGGGAGCAGCAGCACCGTACCTTCGCCGGCGCGCGACCCGCCTACCAGCAGCAGGGAACCCCACGGGGTAGGGAGCTGCAGTCGGTGCACCGCGGCAGCATGGCACGCCGGCACGGTACCCTGTCAACATCCGCTCGTCTCGTGCGTCTTGCAAAGGCGTGGCGAGCGTGCTGCGATCGGAGCTGCCAGCGGTGAGGGACGACGAGTCGGAGCTGGTGGAGCGCGCCCGCGGCGGCGACCGCGAGGCAGCGGCGGCGCTGCTGGAGCGGCACGAGCTGGCGGTGTGGCGGGTGTGTCGCCATCTGCTCCCTCCCGGGGAGGACGTGGAAGCGGCGGTGCAGGAGACGTTGACGCGCGCCCTCGCGAAACTCCGGCACTACTCTGGGAGCGGCAGCTTCGGTGGTTGGCTGACCGCCATCGCGGTCAACTACTGCCGCGATCGCCTGCGGCGGCGGCGGCTCGTGCCGTTTCGGCCACTGGAGGTGGACGCCGAGGACGAGAGCAACCCCCTCGCTGTGTTACCGGCGCCCGAGCCCGACCCCGAGCGCGCGGCGATGGGACGGCAGGCGATGGCGAGGGTGCACGCGGAAGTGGCGCGGCTGCCCCGGCGGCAGCGGGAGGCTTTCGTGCTGCGCTTCTTCGCTGGCCTCGAGCTGGCCTCTATCGCCGCGGCGCTGGGGGTGGACGTGGGCAGCGTCAAGACGCACCTGCATCGGGCGGTGCGGCGCGTGCGCGAGCGCGTACAGGAGGCCATGCCATGAGAACCGAGCATCTCAGCGGGGACGAGCTGGATCTCCTGCTCCTTGGGGAGGAGGTAGCGGCGGCCACAGCCGAACACGCCCGCACCTGCCTGATGTGCCGCCGGCGGGTGGAGAAGTTGAGGCGGGCGATGACCGCGCCCCAGGATCTGGACCCCTCTCCGGCGGCGAGACGGCGGGTGCGGGAGGCCGCTCTGGCGGCCTGGGGAGCACCGCAGCCCCGGCGCCGGTCGCCGTGGTGGTGGGCGGCGGCGGCGGCGCTGGTGGTCGCGCTGTCGCTGCCGCTGCTGCGGTTCGGCGGGGCCGGAAGGAGCGAGGTGGATGCGGCCGCGGTCCTCGCCGAGGTGGATGCACTGCTGGCCGCCGACCCGGTGAGTACCGCCTTCTCCTCCGAGCTGGTCACCGCCTTGGCGGTGGAGACTGCAGGGAACGGGGCGGGGAGCAGCTCATGAGTAGGGCATGGGCCTTTTTGACGAGTGGGATGGCATTGGCAACGTTGGCACCGCCGCCGGCACCGGCCCAGGCGCTGGAGGTGCCGCCCGGACGGTGGTGGGATCGCCCGGCGGTGGTGCGCCTGGTCGGCCTGTCGGCCGAGCAGCAGCGCGCCATCGAGACGATCACCGTGACCCACGCGCGGGCGATGGTGGACCTCAAGGCCAACGTCGAAAGGGCGGAGCTCGAGCTGCGCGTCGCCGCGGAGCAGGAACCGTTCGCGGCGGAGCGCGTGCGGGAGGCGTTCGGTGCGCTGCTGCGAGCCCGCACCGCGTTGGAGAGCGAGCGGTTCGAGATGATCCTGCGCATCCGCGAGGTGCTCAGCCGCGAGCAGTGGCAGCGCTTGCGGCGGCTGGCGGAAGAAGCGAGGGCACGCGGAGCGCTGGAGAGGGAGCCGGGTCCCGGTGGAGGCCCACCGGGGGGCCGGCCCCTGCGCCCGCGTTTTCAATGACGAACAAAGCCGTGAACGGGAGAGGAGAAAGGAGACAAAGCATGAAGAACTTGCTGGTTGTACTTACCGTCGTGGCCTTGGCGCTACCGGCGGCGGCAGAGGTCGCACCGCCCCGGCTGGGAGCGCCGCCGCCTGCGCCGGATCCGGGCTTCGGGGAGCTGGCGCTCGATAACGCCCAGGCGGCCCACATTCCGCCTGAGCGGGCCAAGGAGATCGTCATCCGCACCTTAGGGCTGACCGAGGCGCAGCAGGCGGAGTGGAACACGATGCTGGCTAATTTACGGGCCACCCTGGCGCCGCTGCGCGAGGAGCTCAAGGACGTGGAAGAGGCGCTGCGCGACCTTCTGCGGCAGAGCAACCCTGACCCCACCAAAATCGGTGAGCTGATGCTCGCCGGCAAGGAGCTGCGGGAGCAGATGGGCGCCGCCCACCAGGCCTACCTGCAGGCTTTCGAGGGGATGCTGACCGTAGAGCAGAAGGCGAAACTGGGTTTTCTCCGCCGTGCCCAACAGGTCGTGCCGCTGCTGCCGGCGTTCCACCTGTTCGGGTTGCTACCCCCTGCCCCCAGGTAATTTCGTCAAGACCGCGGTTCACCCTTGGGGGGACGGGCGCTGGGGCCCGTCCCCTTTGTGTTGCTCGGGTGGCGGGGGGCGGAAGATGGTCGGCAACTCACGCCCTACCAGCAGCATCGACACGGACGGTCACGGACACTGACACTGACACGGACACCGGCACGGTCACTGACGGGCACGGACACCGGCACGGACACTGACACGGACACGGGCACGGATACCGGCACGGACACGGACACGGACCCGGTCCCGGACCCGGACCGGGCCGAAGGGGGTAGGGCGCCGCTACTGGGTGGGCGATGGTGCCGGGTGCGCCGCCGGCGGCGAGGGGGCTCCGGCCAGCTCCACGGCGCCCTCCACCAGCCAGTGAGTGAGGAGGCGGCGGACGCGGTAGAACTCCACGTGAAAGTGGCGTTCGCATTCGGCCGCCGTGGTGCCGGCGGTGACCTTGGCCCACAGGGCCCGCATGAAACCCACGTCGTGCTCGTCCGCCGGCCGGGTGGGGCGCTGGGAGCCAACCCGCAGGGGTGCATCGTCCGGGAGGAGGGCGCAGGCGCGCCGGTACTCGTCCAGCCGGCGCATCCCCTCCATGACCACTGGGAGCACGGCGAGGGGGCCGTCCTCGGCGGCGGCCGGGGCAGACACCTCCTCTTGGACAAACACGAAGCGGGCCAGGGAGAGCACCAGGAGTTGGTACACCGCCGCTTTGCCGATCAGCGGCCCAGCCGTCGCGCCGGCAATGCTCCCATCGCAGAAGTGGATGCTGCCGGCGGGTGTCCCGCTGGCCTCCAACAAAGTCAGTACGCCGGTAAGGCGCGACTCCCCCAGGTTCTGCAGCAGGGATGGCAAGCCGAAAAGCTCCAAATCGCCAGAAAGGGTGGGCGGTGCGGCTTCGCTGGCCGGCGGGGATTCGACCCCGGCAAGGGCGCGCGCTGCCGTCTGGGCGAAGGGCTGGCCGGGGAAACGCTCGACGATGGTGGTGAAGAGTTCACGCACCGCGGGTGAGCGTGTACCAGCGAGCAGCGTGACCAGCCCATCGATGGCACCTACCTTGCGCCCGGAGGAGAGGGTGACCCCCAGCACCTTGACGGGGAGTTCTTCGCGCACGGCGGCGATGAGGCGCTCCACCAGCTCCGCGTCACCGGACAGGTCTTGCTGACCCAGCTCGCTGGCCCGCCCCAAGGTATTGCCCAGGGCCGGCTTGCGTTTGAGGGCGTGGGCGACGACGCAACGCCGGGCCGGCTGCGAGGTGGAGCGCGCCAGCGCTCCCACGGCGCGGTCCAGCAACCCCAACACCTCCGCTGGTTCGTAGGGGATCGGGCGCACGCCGGTGGCGGCGTCTTCCAGTTCCGCGACGCGGGCGATCATCGTCGCTTCGGCGCGGGGGGTGCGTATCTGGCCGAGCAGCGCCAGCGCTTCGCGCACCACTCCCAGGGGGCTGCCGGGCTGAGAGAGGGGGATTAGCACGTCGAGATCGTCATCGGGCCGCTGGTCGGCGGGCGGGGGGATGCGTCGCAGCAGGTAGAGAAGGTTGCGCTCCAGCTGCCAGGGGACCACGTTGGAACCGTCGGTGGCGTGCCGCAGGGTGTTGAGGGCCATCCGGCGCGCCTCCTCGCCGTGGGCGACCAGGAGGGTGAGCAGGTGGCGCCGGCGCTCGCGACTCTCCTCCCGCTCCAGTTTGGCCAGCAGCTCGGCCGGGGAGAGGTCGCTGAAAAACCCCAGGGCGCGTCGCAACAGGGGCACCTTGTCGCTGTCCTCGGCGAAGGCTCGCAGCTGGGCTGGGGCGAGCAGGGCCTCCCCCCGGTTCTGTAGAGCCCGGGCCGCCTCGGGGGCGACGCGGTGCCTGGTCACCATGTCCTGCGCCAGCTCCAGCATGGTCACCGCGCGCCCGAGGGAGCCGGCGTTGAACTCCTCGGCGGCGGCGTGGACCAGCTCCTCAAAGCGGCGGGCGGCTTCCACGTTGTCGTTGGCCAACTCCAGCGCCTTGCGCATGACCGCGGCCGGACCCTGCCGGGTGGCGCTGTCCATCGCCTCGGACGGTGGCGCCCAATTGGGGAGGCGGCTGCCCAGCAGTCGGAGCACCCGTTGGGGTGAGGCGGGCGCACCCAGGCGATCGAGCCCCGCCAGCCGCTGCAGGAGGTCGTCGTGGCTGGTGGCGCCGCCCACCGCCTCGGCCACCGCCTCGGCGAGCACCGCCGCTTTGGGAGTTGTCGGCGACGGCGCCGGCTCGCTGGCCAGGCGGTGCAGCAGCAGCTCGAAGCGGCGCAGGCCCCGGGCCACGGCTGGCGACACGGGGGCTGCCACCGCCGCGGCGGGTGCCGGCGACCGGTTGCCGGCAGCCATGGCCGAGCGCAGCACCGGCGCGCGTGCCTCGTCCTCATCGTCCCCGTCGGCCACCCGTTGGTGTACCACGTCCACCGTGGCCGCCAGGACGGTCTTGGAGTCGTCCAGGTGAGAAAGGTCATCCTGCAGGTGGGGGCGGTCTTCGAGCGGGCAGATGTCTAGGAGAACGCCGGCAAAACTTTTAAGGAAGGTCTCCATCTGAGCTCGTGGTACGAGCTGTAACTCTTTGAGCACGTGAATTTTCTTGGCAGCGTGAAAGAGGTAATCGGAAATCGGGAGGGAGGTGGAACGCCGGTACTGGGCGGCGACCCAGGCCCGGATCTCCTCGCCCACCAGGGCCGGCGGCAACCCCAGCAGGTGCTCGAACGAGTCAGCGAAGAGCATGGGGGGCACCTGGTCGGAGAGGTACTGCTGCAGCATCACCAGGGCCTCGCGAACCTCAGCGGGAATATCAACTTGACCGTCGTGCTCCGGAGTGTTCATGCGAGGTGCATTGTAACCGTTTGGCCGGCGGGTGTCGGGGTCCCTGGCCGGTGGCCCTCGGAGGGGGGTGGCCAAAAACGCCGCCTGTCTTGAAGGACGCACGCCACAGGCACGTCGACGGCAAAGCCCGCCAGCACCAGACCTACCGGTACATCTCCTCGATCAGGTGGGCGAACTCCTTCTCCACCACGCGGCGCTTGATCTTCACGGTGGGGGTGAGGTGCCCGCCTTCGATGGACAGCTGCACGGGGAGCACGCGGAACTTGCGGATCTGCTCAAAGCGCGCCAGGTCGTTATTCACTTCGGTGACCACCGCGTCATAGAGGGCCACGACGTCGGGGTGCGCCACCAGCGCGGCCGGATCGTCGGCGGGGATGCCCTCCTTGCGGGCGTGGGCGGCCAGCGCCTCCAGGTTGGGCGAGATTAGGGCCACAATGAAGGGGCGTCGGTCGCCGATGAGCACGGCGTTGTCCACCCAGGGCGACTGCTTGAGGCGGTTCTCGATGGGCTGCGGCGCCACGTTCTTGCCCCCCGCCGTGACGATGATGTCTTTCTTGCGGTCGGTGATGTAGATGAAGCCGTCCTCGTCAATGCGAGCGATGTCCCCGGTGTGGAAGAAGCCGTTTGCTTCGAACACCTCGGCAGTGGCTTCGGGCTTGTTCCAGTACCCCTTGGCGACGCTGGGGCCCCGCACCAGCAGCTCGCCGTCCTCGGCCAGCTTGACCTCGAGATTGTCCAGTGGCCGGCCGATGGAACCGAGGCGGTTTTCCCCGGGTTGGTAGCCGTTCACCCCGATGGCCGGGGAGGTCTCGGTGAGGCCGTACCCTTCCTGCACGAAAATGCCGGCGGCGTGAAAGAATCGGTTGGCGTACAGGGGCAGGGGCGCCGCTCCCGAGATGATCCCCCTCACCCGCCCCCCCAAAGCGGCACGGATCTTCTTGAGGACCAGCGCGTCGGCGAGGCGGTGGCGAAGCCTCAAGGTGGCGGGCATGGGCGAGCCGGCGAGGCGATGCTCCGCCGCCTCCCACCCCACTCGCAGCGCCCAGTGGAAGAGCTTGCGGCGCAGCGGCGGTGCCGCGGCGATGCGGGAGTGCACGCGGTCGTAGACCTTCTCAAAGACCCGCGGCACGGAGCAGAAGGCGGTGGGCTTGATAGTGGCGATGAGGTCGCCCACCGTGGCCACGGTGCAGTAGGCGCGGCGGGCACCCACCGCGAAGTAGAGGTACCCGGCGCAGCGCTCGAACACGTGACACAGTGGCAAGAACTCCAGCGCCAGGTCGTCGGCGCCCACCGGCAGGCGAGGAAGGATGTGCAGGGCGTTGGAGACGAAGTTGCGGTGGGTGAGCATGACCCCCTTGGGTTCACCGGTGGTGCCGGAGGTGTAGACGATGGTGGCCAGGTCGTCTTCGTGGACCTCGGCGGCGCGCGCCCAGAAGGTCTCTTCGGCCTGCGGCACGTCCCCGGCGGCGATGAGCTCCTCGAGGCTGCGTACCCCAGGGGCACATACCCCCTCAATCTGGATCAAGTGTTTGAGGTCGGGGCACGCGCTGCGCACCGCGAGAAACTTCTGCATCTGCTCGGCGTTCTCCACCACCGCCGCCACCGCCCCGGAGTCCTGCAGCTGGTAGGCGATTTGGGCGGGCGTCAGGGTGGGGTAGACGGGGACGTTGACGGCGCCGGCGGCCAGGGTGGCGACATCGATGATGTGCCACTCGGGCCGGTTCTCGGACAGGATGAGAACCCGGTCGCCCCGTTGCACGCCGAGGCCAGGCAAGGCGTTGGCCAGTGCCACGGTGCGGCGGTGGAATTCGCGGGTGGAAAAGGTGCGGGATCCACCCGGGACGAAGTGGGTGACGAAGTCGTCCCGCGCGATGGCGATACTGTTGCGGTACAGGTCGAGAATGGTTCGTGCGCTCATCGCAACCTCCCTGAAAAAAAGTCCTGGACACCGCCGCCAACTGACACTGCGGGTCAAGGATACACGAGCAGCTGTGTCTTGATTCCTTGCCCAGGCGGCTTCAGACTGGTGGGGCCATGAGAGAGCTGATCCTCATCGTCGACGACGAGCCGGGAATTCTTAGCACCCTTGCGCATATCCTTCAGGATGAGGGGTTCGATACCGTCGCCACTGGCAGTGGCGAGGAGGCGCTGGAGATTTATCGGCGGCGGCGGCCGGCGGCGGTTTTCTTGGACATTTGGCTGCCCGACCGCGACGGGTTGGAGACGCTGGCGGCGCTGCGAGAGATCGATCCCGAGGCCCGGGTCATCATGATCTCCGGCCACGGTACCGCCCGCACCGCGGTCAAGGCCATCAAGATGGGTGCCTTCGACTACCTGGAGAAGCCGCTCTCCTACGACCGCACGGTGGAAACCCTGCGCGCCGCCCTGGCCGACCTTTCGGTGCCCCGTCCGCTGAGCACCGCGTTTTTGGAGATGGGTGCAGAGCGGGCAGAGCTGGAGCGGCCGTTGGCGCCGCCGCCGTTGCTACCCACCGTGCAGGAATCCTCCGTGCCGCAGCGCACCGTCGCCGCGCCCGCCGTCATCTACGGGCTGGGCCTGCACTCCGGGGCGCGCACCGGCATGGCTCTGCAACCTTTACCTCCCAACAGTGGTGTGCATTTCCTCACACTGCCCTCGGGCACAGCCATCCCCGCTCACCTCACCGCCGTTGGCGACACCGAGTACGCCACCACCCTCACGGGCGGAGGGGAGGAGATCCGCACCGTAGAGCACCTCCTCTCGGCGCTGCATGCCCTGGGAATCACCAACCTCCTGGTCAAGGTCCACGGTGAAATTCCGGTGCTCGACGGCTCCGCCCTGGAGCTGGTGCGCAAACTGGAAGAGATTGGCGTGGTGGAGCAGGATGCCCCCCGCCGCGAGGTGGTCATCGACCGGCGGTACGCCGTGGAGGGACCCGGGGACAAGCTCCTGGTGGTCGAGCCGGCGGAGCGCCTGGAGGTGTCGTACCACCTCCGCTACCCGCCCCCCATTGGAGAACAGCACTACCGTTTCGTCCTCACCGGTCCTCAGGCCTACCGGGACGAGATCGCCCCGGCTCGCACCTTCGGCTTCATGCGCGACCTCAAGATGCTCAACGAGTTGGGCCTGGGTTCGGGGGGGCGGCTCGACAACTTCATTCTGGTGGGTGAGGACGACGTCATCAACACCGAGCTGCGCTGGCCGGATGAGTTTGTCCGCCATAAGATCCTGGACATCATCGGCGATCTCTACCTGTTGGGCTACCCCTTGCGGGCCAAGGTCACCGCTCGCTTCACCGGTCACCGGGACAACATCGCCATCGCCCGGGCGATCGCCGCGGCGCAGGGGTAAGAAGCCGGCGGCGCCAGAGCTAGACGAAGTCGGCGCAGGAGAGAAAGAAGCCGCACCCCGGGGTGGGGCAGCTTAACTTGCACGAGCGCTCGCGCAGAATCGCCCCGCAGTTGGGGCAGAGGCGCACGGGAGGGGTGGCCGTACGGGAGGAGGGCGGTCCACCGGGCGGACCGGGTGTTCCCACGCAATCATCCTCCCCTTTCACGACTCCTCGACCTCCCCTTCGAGATGGGGGAAAGTGGCGTGGTCGTCGTGCTGGAGATCGCCGTAGAGAGCGGCGATGCTCCGCTCGAGGTCGCAGAAGGCGGCGAGCACCTGCGGGTCAAAGAAGGTGGGCCGTACCCGCGCGTCGCCGTGCCGCATGGCGCGCAGCGCCTGCTGGTGGGTCAGTGCGGCCTTGTACGGGCGATGGGCGCGCAGCGCGTCGTACACGTCCACCACCCGCACGATGCGTGCTTCCAGGGGGATGTCGTCGCCGCGCAGGCCGTCCGGGTACCCCGAGCCGTCGTGATTCTCGTGGTGGGAGCGGGCGATGCGCCGCGCCATCTCGAGATGTTGGCCGCCGGCCAGAAGGCGCGCCCCGTTGACGGTGTGGCGGCGCATGATGGCTTGCTCCTCAGGTGTGAGGTCCCCCTGCTTGAGCACCAAAGCCAGTGGAACGGTCATCTTTCCCAGGTCGTGTACCTGCGCCGAGCGGGCAATCCACTTCACGAAGTGGCCTTCGCACCCCAGCGCCCGCGCCAGCTCGCGCGAGAAGGCGCCGACGCGGCGGACGTGGGCGGCGGTATCCGGCTCGTAGAACTCGGCGGCCAGCGCCAGCGCCTCCAGGGTGCGGAAAAACGCCTGCTCCGCTTGGCGGGCCTCGTAGCGCAGCCGCTCAAACACCCGCCAGGAGCGAACCGTGGCGCGCAGCAGGGGAAAATCCCAGGCACCCACTTCCCAGGGGTAGCCGGCGGTAATCACCACCCCCTCCTCCCACCACAACCCGACGAAGTTCTCGGGCACCGGGTCGATGGGGAAGCGTAGGAGCTGGGCCAGAGACACGGGCATGGGGGTCTTGGACGCGTACTGGCCTCCGCCTCTCCCGAACGGCGCCAGTGCCGCCTGTAACTCCCCGGTGGAGAAGAATGTTGCTCGCTGATGCCAAACGTCGTGATCGAACTGCCACGCGGCACCTACGATTCGTCGCCTCACCGTCTGGCCGGCCCACGCGTAGCGGGGGTGATTGGCAGCGTGAGGTGAACCGCCGAGCAAGTGGCGGGCCATACCGGCGGCAACCTCGACCGCCTTCCAGTCGGCAAGGCTCTGGACGGTGAACGATTCGGCGAACTCTCCCAGTCGGTCGAGCTCCAAAAACGACTGGAACAGGCGGTCGGACAGCCGCTTGGAGCGCAACAGCGAGCGCACCCGGGCGACCAGCTCGGCCTCATCCACCGGTTTGGTGAGGAAATCCTCGGCCCCAGCTTCCAGGCAGGTGAGGCGATCCTCCCGGGCCGTCGAGGCGGTGAGCACCACCACCGGGATGCGGGAGAGCGTTTCGTCGCGCCGCAGTCGCTCCAGCACCTCCACTCCGGGCATATCGGGAAGTGTGAGGTCGAGCAGCACCAGGTCGGGGACCGACGAGGCGAGGGCCAGCGCCTGCCCGCCGGAACCCGCGGACACCACCTCGAAGCCGTGGTGCTCGAGCCAGCCTCGCAGGGTGGCGACCACCACCGGGGAGTCGTCGACGACGAGGATGCGTTCCATGGTGGACCCTGACTGTCAGTCTACCGTACGTTGCCGGGGATGCGCCCAGGGTTGGGCCAAGGGCGGAGACGCTGCGACTAGAGGGTGCGCCAGGGGGCCGACCCTCGCCGGCCGAAAGCGCGGCGCGGCTACAATCTGCCACCGTGATGCGCGCGGTGCTGCTCACCGTGGTGGTGTTGGGGGGCGCGGCGGATGGCTTCTCCGCCCCCGGCCCAGCGCCAGCTCCCAGCCGCCGGCGTCCGGCGGCTCCTCTCACCCTGAACTGGCACGTCGAGGGTACTGGTGGCGCCGTGGTTTCCCAGCGTGAGGGCGATGGCGAGGTCAACCCCGCGTCGGTGGTCAAGGTGGCCACCTCGCTGTGGGCCCTGGAGCGTCTGGGGAGCGAGTTCCGCTTTGAAACGCGCTTTTATGCCCGGGGCGAGGTGCTGCCCCAGCGGGGCGAGGTCAAGGGTGATGTGGTGGTGCAGGGCGGGGGTGACCCGGACTTCCACCTCGAGAACGCCTTTCTGGTTGCCCTGGCGCTCAACCAGGCAGGGATCCGACGGGTGAGCGGCGCGCTCATCGTGAGTCGGACGTTCTGGATGGGGTGGGAGAACGGGTCCGCGGGACGCGACAGCGACCCCATCCGCCGCGGCCTGGCCATGGCCGGGCGGCTGCGGAAGGCGTGGGATCCCCGCCGGTGGACACAAGCGGAGCGCGCTGCCTGGAGGTCGTTTGCCTCCCGCCGAGGGTTGGACTCGAGCGCACCGCCCCGCGTGGAAGTGGTGGGCGGGGTGGGGGCCGACGGCGAGCAGCGCCTGGGCACCCTTCTCGTGGTGCACCGCTCTGCGGCCTTAGTGGAGATCCTCAAGCGATTCAACGCCTATTCCAACAACGATATCGAGCGCTTGGGAGAAATCCTCGGGCCTCCGGAAGAGCTGGCCGGCCTGATCGCCGCCCGCTGCCGGGTACCCCCCAACGAAGTACGCTTGGAAACGGTGTCCGGGTTGGGCAGTAACGCGCTCTCGCCGCGGGGCGTGGTGGCGCTTTTGAAAGAGTTCCGCGCCACCTGCGATCGGTTGGGGTTGAGGGTGGCCGATGTGCTGCCCCAGGCGGGGTGCGATCCGGGCACAGTGACGCGCTTCTTCCCCCGCCTGTCCAGCGGTGAGGCGGCCGCCGCTTTGGTGGGCAAGACCGGCACCTTGATTGCAACGGATGGCGGCGTCAGCGTGCTCGCCGGCTACCTGTCCACGGCTTCCGGGGAGCTGGTGTTTTGCGCCGCGGTGCCCCGGGCCGGCGGCCGCCTGCTCACCGCCCGGCGCGCCGAGGAGCAATGGGTGCTGGATCTACTCGCCTCCCAGGGTGGGGCGCGCCCGCTGCCGTGCGGCTCACCGGTGCGAGAGCCCGACGAAAACGCCACGGTGATCCGGGTCTTTTGAACGCCCAACGCAGACCCGGCGGGCCGATCAGCGGCGGGAGGCGTCCCACCGTGGGCAGCGGCTCTCCCACCCTCAAGCACTGACGCCCACACGGATTACGGGAACCAATCCTGACCCGGACACGGTTTTGCGCTTAGAATCGCAAGCCCGGACGGTCACGGTGGTCGGTGGGGGTCAGGCACGGTCGCGAACCCACTCAGGGAAGCGGGGCGTGTGGCCCGCCGGCCCCCGGGGCTGGCGGGGGCGAGCCGGGAACATCACCTCTCTTTTCGACGCACCTTCACTCGGGGAAAAGGACGCTGATGCTCTCGCGGCGGTGGATGCGGCGAATCGCCTCGGCGAACAGGGGCGCCACCGACACCACGTGCACCTTGGGGGAAAACTCCACCGGCTGGTTTTCCACGGTGTCGGTGACCACCAGCCGCTGAATGGGGCCGGCCTCCAGGCGCGCCATGGAGGAGGGGGCGAACACGGCGTGGGTGACGGCGGCGATGACGGCCCGGGCGCCCCTGGCCAGGAGTGCCTCGGCGGCGGCGTTGAGGGTGTTGGTGGAGATGGTGAAGTCGTCCACGATGAGGGCGGTGCGGCCGCGGACCTCGCCGATGATCTCCACGGCTTTGACGGTTTCGTCATGCCCCTCGCGCACTTTGTCGGCGATGACCAGGGGGGCTCGCAGGTGCGAGGCGTAGCGCCGCGCCTTCTTGGCGAAACCAGCATCGGGGGCGACGACGACGAAATCGGCGGGCAAGAGGGCGCGCACGGCCGGGCAGAGGACGGGCAGAGCGTAGAGGTCATCCACGGGGACGCGAAAGAACCCCTGGATTTGTGGCGCGTGCAGGTCCATGGTGACCAGACGATCGGCCCCGGCGGCTTCAACGGCGTCGGCGCAGACGCGGGCGCGGATGGACACCCGCGGCTCGTCCTTCTTGTCGCCCTTGGCGTAGGAGAAGTACGGCACCACCGCGGTCACCGAGGCGGCCGAGGCGCGCTTTAGGGCATCGATCCAGAACAGCAGCTCCATGAAGGTGTCGTTGGCGGGGAAGGCGGTGGTCTGCACCACGTACGCGCGGCGGCCGCGCACGTTGGTGAGGACGCGCACGAACAGGTTCCCTTCGGAAAACCGCAGCGTCTCTCCCGGGGCCACGTCAATGCCGAGGGCGGCGGCGATGCGGGCGGTGAGGCGCCGGCTGCCCGACCCGGCGAAGAGCAGGATGGCGTCGTCGTCCCGCTGCAGGTCGACGGGGGTGTCTGGCTCTTCGGGGAAACCCATGGCGACCGAGTCTAGCATCGCCTACCACACTCGCCACGACTCGCGGCCGGCCCGAGCCGGGGCGGGAGGTTCTGAGGGTTTGCTGGGGGATTCGCCATCCGGTGGTGGCGGGCCGGTGGCGCTGGCGACTCGCAGCAGGACACGCAGCGGGCCCACCAGTGGGTGTGCCTCCTGAACGTGGAAGTACACCTCGCGGCCGCGAGGCGCGCGGCGCACCACGCCCAGCTCTGTGAGGGTGGCCAGCTCCCGTTGGGCGGCCTGCAACGCCACGCCACTGGCGCGGGCCAGTTCACGCAAGTAAAAAGGTTGGGATTCGGGGTGAAGGAGCAGGGTTTCCAGCACGCGCACGCGGGAGGGGGGCATCAGTCGATGGAGCATGGAGTCATTGTATACGAAAACAAGACGTAAGTATACATCTGATGAAACAGACCGACGCGGCGTGAAGCGCCGGAGGAGCGCCGGGCGGTGGTACGCTGCCACCATGAGTGGATTGGGGTGCCGGGGCCGAGGGAGCGAGGGTCGCAGGTGAGGGCGGTGGATCGACTGGGGGCGTGGGTGCTCGGGGGAGTTCGGACGGCGTACCTCCTCGTGGGTTTTCTTTACCTGTCGGCCAAGATGCTGTGGGTGGGACGACACCAAGGTCCGC
>Ga0209101_1001206_pt1 | contig 19756 bp, 15 predicted proteins | sample ConPoolayeCmetaG_FD_185481 | JGI IMG/M metagenome (GOLD analysis project Ga0209101, IMG submission 185481) | Hot spring microbial mat communities from California, USA to study Microbial Dark Matter (Phase II) - Cone Pool mat layer C metaG... ...
TATCTCCCTGCCGCATTTCCGCATCGGGCGCGCCGGCGGGGGAGCAGGGCGCGGACGGGCGTCCGGCGGTCGTGGCCGCGCCCCGCAGCGGGCCGGCCGCCGGGCGTGCAAGCGGCTGAGCGTCCCCTCCGCGGCCCGCCGCGGCCGGCGTCAAGTTTTCGGCTTGTAGTACCGGCCGCGGAACTGGGCGACCGGGTATTTGGCGGCGTTCTTGGCGAGCTTGGCATCCAGGGCTGCGGCCAGGTCGATCCCGGCCACGTTGGCCAGTGCGAGCAGGTAACAGAGGATGTCGGCGACCTCGTCGACGATTTCGCCGCGTTGCCGGGGATCGGCCAGCACGGAGGCGAGCTCGTCGCTGCGCAGCCACTGAAAGTGCTCCATCAGTTCGGCCGCCTCGATGGCGATCGACATGGAGAGGTTCTTGGGGTCGTGGTAGGGCTGCCAGTGGCGCTCGGCGACGAAGGCGGCCACACGGGCCCGCAACTCGGCAACGGTCGTCTGGGCGTCGAGCATCGGAGGTCTCCGGCGCGGCGTGCGGGCCGCGGGCCCGGCGGTCTAGCCGCGCGTGTTGCGGAGCAGGGCGAGCACCTCGGCGCGGGTGGCCTGGTTGGTGTGCAGGATGCCGCGCAGCGCGGAGGTGACCATCACGCTGCCGGACTTCTTGACGCCGCGGCCGGTCATGCAGGTGTGGACCGCCTCGAGCACGACCGCGCAGCCCTTAACGTTGAGCTTGTGCGCGAGGACGTCGGCGATCTGCGAAGTGAGGCGTTCCTGGACCTGCGGTCGCAGGGCGAAGACATCGACCAGGCGGGCCAGCTTCGAGAGGCCGAGCACCTTGCCGCCGGGGATGTAGGCGATGTGGGCCTTGCCCTCGAAGGGCATGAGGTGGTGCTCGCACATGCTGTTGAACGGGATGTCGCGCAGGACGACCATCTCATGGTGGTCCTCGTCGAACACGGCCCGCAGGTGCTGCTCAGGATCCTCGTGCAGGCCGGCGAACAGCTCGGCATACGTGCGGGCGACGCGGGCCGGGGTCTCGCGCAGACCCTCGCGGTCGGGGTTCTCGCCGATGGCGAAGAGGATCTCGCGGACGGCCCGCTCGATGCGGGGCTGGTCGATCGGGGGCGAAGGCGACGGCATCGGGGTCCTCGCGCAGGTTCCGCGGCGGCACACGCCGCCGGCGGCATGATAACGCCCGACGTGGCCGAGCGGCGATCGGCGCGCCCGGGGTCTACGGCGCCGTCACCGACGTCGCGACGCTCTGCAGCCGCGCGGTGGCCTGCCGCAACTGCCGGGCCAGCAGCGCCAGCTCGCGGGCCAACCGCTCCGGGTCCGGCCGCACGATCGCGCCGGTGATGCCCGGCAGCGTCCAGCCCGCATAGCCCGACCGCGGGTTCACGCCGAACACGAGGTTGCGGTGGAAGGGGTCCGCCGGCGGGTCCGGGGGCACGTCGGGCGGCCGGGTCAGCAGCGGCTCGATGCTTCGCAGCGCGGCATGCACGCGGCGCCGCAGGTCGGCGGGTGCAGCGTCCCAGTCGGTGGCCGCGACCCGGCGCGTCGCTGCATCCGCCGCCCCCGCGAAGGCCGCGACCGCGGTCTCCAGCTCGGCGAACGACACCTCGGACAGGGCCGCGACCGCACCGGCCTGCTCGCGGGCGGCCCGCAAAGCGCCTTGCAGGACCGCAGCGTACTCGGCGTAGTCAAGCGGCGCGACCGGCGCGTTGGCCAGACGCAGAGCCAGCGTCGCCGTGAGAGCCGCCACGGCGCGGCGGCGGTGGGCCTGCGGGTCGGCCTGAGTCTCAAGGAAGTGCAGCGTGTCGTACGCCGAGTGATAGTTGCCCCACCGCCCGGAGAAGCCGCACGCGACCGCGGGGAGGCCGAGGTGCAGCAGGAAACCCTCGTGGTCGGAACCGCCGCCCGGCGCGCTCACGACCGGGTGGTCCGGCGGAGCCGCCGGCGCGGCGCTGCGCGCGACACCCTCGCCCGGCCGGCGTGGCGGACCGCTCGCGGCCTGTGCGCGCCAGGCGTCGTAGAGCGATGTGCCGTCCGCAGCGCCCGGCGCGGGCACGCCGCGGGCCGCATCGCGCACCACGCCGGCCAGCGACGGGCTGGCGGTGGCACCGAACTCGGGCCCGCAGACGGCGATGTCCTGATTGATGTACGCCACGACGCGGGCGCTGAGCTCGGTGGCGTGCTCCTCGACCCACTCGGTCGAGCCGATGAGGCCCCATTCCTCCGCGTCCCAGGTTGCGAAGACGAGGGTCCGCCGCGGCGGCTGCCCGGCGCGGGCCAGTTCGGCGCAACCCCGGGCGGCCGCCAGCACGCTCACCACCCCCGACACGTTGTCCACCGCTCCGCAGCACCACGCGTCGCGATGGGCGCCGACCACGACCCATTCGTCCGGATCCGTGCGGCCGGGGAGGCGGCCGAGGGTGTTCACGATCCGCCGCAGCGCGCCGTCGTGCGTCACGCGGAGCCGCACCTCGACCGGGCCGGGCCCGACGTGATAACGCCACGGCAAGGCCCCCTGCCATGCCTGCGGAACTTCCGGCCCGCGGAGATCGCGCAGCAGCTCGGCCGCCTCGGCGGCGGCCAGCGGCAGGCTGGGGATGCGCGGCAACGCCGGCGACTGCGCGGGCGGGATGCGGGCCACGCCCGGGCGCGATACGCGGCCCGGCGCGGTCGGATCGCCGCAGCGCGTGTTCAGGCTCCCGCGCTGGATGCCGCCCGCGGGGCGCATCGGACCGGCGGGGAACGGGTCGCCGCGGAAGTAGCCGTCGTCGTACGGGTCGGAATACAGCAGACAGCCCAGCGCCCCGCGCCGCTCCACGTTGCGGACTTTCAACCCGCGGAAGAGCTCCCCGTAGCGGGCGAGGGCGATGCAGCCGGTCAGGTCGACGCCCAGTTCCGCCAGCCGGTCGAGATCCTCCTCCCGGGCGTAGTTCACGTAGACCAGCGGCCCGCGCACATCGCCGGCCGCGGCGTAGCCGTGCCAGGCCGGCCACTGCGTCGGGTCGCCGCTCTCGGGCACCTCGGCCAACGCCGGTTCGCGCAGGGCGAGGGGGCGGGCCGGGGGCGTGAGCCGCTCGACGAGGGCCTCAACCGGGTGTGGGAGGTAAACTTCGTACTCCGCCGTTTCGACGGCCAGACCCCAGCTTCGCATTCGCGTGAGGACGTATTCGGCGGTGGCGGCCTGTGCCGGGGTCCCGGCGACGTGCGGGCGGTCGGCCAGGGCGCGGGCGAGGTTTCGCAGGTTCTCGCCGTCGATGAGCGTGCGCAGGCGCTGCTCCAGCGTCTGCTGAGCGGCGGCGGAACGGGGGCCGTATCCGAACATGGCGGTCTCGCGCGGGGTCCGCAGTGTGCCGCGGCGTGGCGGCGCGCCAGCGCAGCCCGGGGGAGCATACCGGGGCGGCGCGGCCGGGCAAACGACCGCGGGCGGGTCCGCGCGAGGGACACGCCCGCGGCGTGGTGAGCGTAACTGGGTGGTTGCGCCGGTGGCTAACGAACGATCGGGACCGACGGCATGAAGCAGCCGACGCGCTCCCGCTGAAGCACCGTGAGCTGGGTCAGCGCCCGCCGAAGCTCGCGGACCTGGGCGGGTGCGAGGCGCCCGAGCAGGGGCAGGGCGGCGCGCAACAGCGGGTCGCGCCCCGCGACCGCCCGCACTTCGAATTCGTCGTCGCCGTCCTGGCCGCTCAGCTTGCTGAGCACTGCGAGGAGCTGCCCGAGCTCCGAGGCCTTGGGGAGCACGTAAACTTCGTAGTCCCGGCCGAGGCCGGCCCTGCCGGCCGCGAGCTCCAGCGCCTCATGCAATCCGCCGAGCTGGTCGACCAGGCCGAGCTCGAGGGCCTGCTGCCCGGTGTAGACGCGGCCGCCGGCAATCTGCTCGAGGTCCTTCTTGAGACGCTCGCCGCGGGACTTGAGCACGCGGTTCTTGAACTGTGCGTAGACGTCGTTGATGAACCGGGTCATCGCCGCGCGCTCGTCGTCGGTCCAGCGCCGGGTGGAGGACATCAGGCCGGCGCGGGCGCCGCGCGCGAAGGCGGTGGTGGTGATGCCGAGCTTGTCCTCGAGCAGGCCCGCCAGCACGAGCTTGCCGCCGACCACGCCGATCGAGCCGGTGATCGTCGAGGCCTCGGCGAGCACCGTGTGCCCGGGGATCGCCACGTAATACCCGCCGCTGCCGGCGACGCCGCCCATGCTCACGATCAGCGGCTTGACGGCGGCGCAGCGCGTGGCCGCCTCCCAGATGATGTCGCTGGCGAGGGCCGAGCCACCGGGCGAGTCCACCCGCACGACGACGGCCTTGATCTTGTCGTCCGTGCGGGCTTTCTCGAAGGCGGCCCGCAGCGTGGTGCTGCCGGCGGAGGCCTCCAGGCTGAGGGGGTCTTCGTCGCTCTCGCCGGTGACGATGGCGCCCTCGATGTAGATCAGGCCGATGCCGGGCGCGGTGGGTTCCGCCACGCCCTCGAGCAGCCGCGTGAAGAACTCGAAGAAGGCGAACGGATTGCTCATGTCGAGCTTTTCTTGGGGCTCGCGGTCGTATTTCTTGAGGACCTTGACATCCGCGCCGAACTCCCGGCGGACCCGCTCCGAGAAGGTCGCGAACGAGCCCACGGCGTCCACGAGCTTGCTTTGCAGGGCCTCGGCGGCCGTGAGTGGCGCGCGGTCCACCAGCCGGCGCACCTCCTCCGGCGCCAGCTTGCGGCCCTGCGCGATCAGGGCGATCCAGCGGTCGTACAAGCCGTCGAGCAGCCAGTTCATGTTCTCGGCGGCTTCCGGACTGGGCGCCGTCCGCGTGAAGGGCTCGTGCGCGCTCTTGTAAGCCCCGCAGTGCAGCATGTCCATTTCCAGCCCGAGCTTGTCCATGAGCCCCTTGAAGTACATCAGCTCGGACTGCAGCCCGACGATGCCCAGCTCGCTGTTCTCCGCCAGGGTGATGTGGTCGGCCGCGCACGCCAGGGCGTAGGTGCTGTTGTGGGCCTCGTCGAGATAGCACAGCACCGGCTTGCCCCGGGCCCGGAAGGCCTGGAGGGCGCGGGTCATCTCCTCGATCTGCGCGAGGTTCGCCTCCGGCTGCTCGATGATCAGCAGCAGGCCGGCGATCTCGCGGTCGGTCGCCGCCTGCCGCACGGTGGTTACCCACTCGCGCAGATTCGTGATCGGCTGATTCTGGAACATGGCCATCAGGCCCGCCGCTCCGGTCGAGCCCTCCGTCAAGCGGCCGTCCACGCGCAGCCGCAACACGGTCTTGGCCGCCAGCGCGTCGCGCGCGGCCGCCAAGCCGACGACCACCAGCAGACCGCCCACGAACGCCCATCTTGTCTTCGACATGCTTGCCTCTCCTGAAACCGCGGCGCGCCGTTGACCCGTGTACACTCGGCGCCGCCTCCTGCCTCGAAGTATAAAGCGGGGTCCGGCTCGCGGCTGTCGGGCTTTGTCAGAAGTTGTGTCGCGCCGGCGGCGGTCGCGGCGGGCGAGCGCCTCAGCCGCGCTGCTCCAGGGCGCCCATCAGCAGGTCGCGCATCTCCCGCAGAAAGCGCCGCCGCCCGAAGGCCGCCGCGTGCCGACGCATGGCGGCGGGGTCCCAGTCGCGGGCCAGCGCCTGGTGCAGTCCGCGGACCAGCGCATCGACCGTCTGCGTGGCGACGAGCACGCCGGTGACGTCGGGTACGACCGTCTCCGCCGCGCCGCCGACGCCGTAGGCCACGACCGGGCAGCCCTGCGCCATGGCTTCCACCGGCACGATGCCGAAGTCTTCCTCGCCGGGGAACAGCAGCGCCGCCGCGCGGCGGTAGCAGTTCCGGATCGTCTCATCCGGTTGCCACCCCAGCCAGGTCACGTCCCCGGGCGCAGTGGCCCGCAGCCGCGCGACGTCGGGACCCTCGCCGATCACCACGAGCGGACGCCGCACCGCCGCCGCCGCCGCGACGGCCAGGTCGAGCCGCTTGTAGGGCACGTGATAACCCACGCACAGCAGGAAGTCCTCGCGCCGCGGCGGCCGCCCGCCGTCCGCGTCCGGCAGGTCCACCGGCGGATACACCACCCGCGCGTCGCGCCCGTAGTGCCGGCGCACCCGGTCCGCGACGTGGTGCGAGTTGGCGACGAAGACGTCCACGCGCTGCGCGGCGGCGCGGTCGGCGGCGCGCAGCCGCGCGCAGAGCGTCGGCCACAGCCGCCGCAGCAGCGCCGGCAGCGTCCGACCATACTCGTCGGCGAGGTCCCAGACGTAGCGCATCGGCGAGTGGCAATAGCAGACCACGCGGCTGCGCGCGTCGGGCACCATCGCCTTGGCGAGGGCGGCGTCCGAGCAGACGACCAGGTCGACGGGCGGCAGACGCATGCGGCGCGCGGCGTGCGGCATCAGCGGCAACAACTTGGGATAGTGCCGCCGCGCGCCGGGGCAGCGCTGCAACCACGAGGTGTGCACCGGACGGCGCGCCAGGGACCAGTCGCCCAGACCGGCCGGGTCGTGCACCAACGTGAAGATGGGGCTTTCCGGCAGCAGTTCTCCCAGCGCAGCGAGCACGCGCTCGCCACCCCGGCGGCGGACGAGCCAGTGGTGGGTGAGCACGGCCGAACACGTCAGCGGCGCGACGTCGTCGTCCGCGGCGGCCGGCGAATCAGTCGGACGCATCATCGGGCGTGAGAGCCGCGCAGTCCGCGGGCCCGGAAACTACTCGCGCGGGTCGCGGTCGCGGATGACCTCGAAGTCGACGCGGAAGCCGCCCGGCGCGTCCGGGTCCTCCACGAAGGTGAAAATCAGTTGATCGCCACAACTGAAGTCAACCCCCAGAAGTACTTCGCGCCCGCGCGCGGTGCCGGCCGTGGGGAGCGATGCGGCCGGCTCGTCTCCCGCCGGTGCGTCGGAGAAATGGACGACTTCTGCGAACTGGTTGGGATCGAACGTGGCCAGGTTTTCATCGGCCCGCGTGATGACGACCCGCCGCACGAAGTCCTCGCCCGCGATGGCGACGTTGCGGCGGCACGGTATCGAAACGGGCGCATTGGTCGTGAAGGCTTCCACCCGGGCCTGTTGAAGCGTGACGGGCCCCGGCGAGCGGTCCCAGGCGTCGTATGAACCGAACGAGAACGCCGCCCGAGCGCTGGTCGTGTTGACGAAAACGACCGAGACGTTCCCGGTCTTTTCCTTGGTCAGGTTTCGAAAGGTCACACCGGAGCAGCTCAGCGGCCCGAGTGCCACCAGGGCGCCTGCCAGCACCACACCGATCGCCGCGCGTTTCATGAGGACACCTGACTCCTTTGCGCCGAGCGGGCGCCCGCTGCGGCAGGCCGCATGCGTCGACCGCAACCGCAACCCTGCCGCTGGACGAATCTTACCGGCCGCCCGGGTGGCCGACCACAATGCCGGCGTGGGCGGCTTGACCGCCCCGACGGTCGGCGAATAATACTGCGGGGCGGTTCCGGCCGAACCGTCGGCCGCCTGCTGGACCGGACGGGATCTCCGGGCCGATAAGTTTATCGGCGAGTTGCGTGCCGGATTGTCAGCGGGCAAGAGCCGGATTGTCAGTGGGCACGAGTCGGGATGTCAATGGGCCAGAGAGGTTCACCGCGATGCGGACCGCCGGACTGCTACTGCTTGGGCTGGGGCTGACCTTGGCGGGGGGTACGTGCCTGCCGCTGGTGGACAATACGGCCCGCGAGCCGCGCGAGGGGACGAAGCTGATCGTGTCGCTCACCGCGCCCGACGCGGCTAAGACGGTGCGGCAGGGGGGTACGGTCGGCATCCGCTGGACATTCGTGAATCTCACCGGCAGCAGCGGGACCGTGACGATTGTGGCGGAATCGCGCACGAACTTGGCGCGCACCACGCTGACGTCGGCGGCGGCGTCGGGGCCGCGGGGGCAGGGCGCGTACACGTGGGATACCACGGGCTTTGATGGGCCGTATTCGATCGTGGCCACGATCACGGGCGGCGGGCTCGAATACTCCACGACGAGCGTGGGACTGGTGACGGTCGACGCGCCGCCGAAGTTCACGTTCGAGGCTCCGACAGAGGACGTGGCGTTCACTCCCGGTGAGAGCGACGAGCTGGCGATTCGGTACACCGGCAGCGATAACGAAAGCGGTAAGGTCAAGCTCGGGCTGGACGTCGATACGAATCACCGCAACGAGAACGAGATCATCATCAACGAAGACGACCTGCCCAAGAAGCCGGAGGCGAAGACGTACTACTGGAACGGCAAGTCGAAGTCCGGCGAGGTGGTGAAGGCCGACACGTACTACCTGTTCGCGCGGCTCGAGGATGCGCGTAACGAGCCGACCTTCGTCACAGCGACGGCCCGGATCAAGGTGCTGGAGGCGCCGGGCGAGGGGGCCGCCGTGACCAAGCCGGATGAGGATGCCAATTTCCTGACGACCGACGCGACGTTCCGGATCGAATATCGCATTGATGATGAGGACAACGACGTCCTGGTCGACGTGAAACTCGACACGGACGACAACAATTCCAACGGCAACGAGATCACGATCTTGGCGCAACAGTTCGTCGCGAAGGGCACCGAGCCGCCGCCGTTCGACTGGGACGGCAAAGACACGCAGGATCCGCCGGCGCCCGTGGCGACCGGGATTTACCGGCCGCTGATCGTGATCAGTCGTGAAACGGGCAGCCCGCAAACGGTCCGGGCCGACGGGCTGATCTTCCGGCGCGACACGGAAAACCAGCCGCTGATCGGGCTGCTGGAGCCGGCGACGGTCCGGACCGTGAACCCCGGCGAGTTCTTGCTCATCAAGTGGCGGGACGACGACCCGGACGGTGACGACGACGAGGCCCAGTCCGCGAAGATCAAGGTCGTGATCGATGAGGACGGCGACCCGGCCACCACGGTGAACCAGAAGGTGATCCTGACGGCGCGAAACGCCGCCGGGGACGGCGTGCGGGACACGTTCCAGTGGTCCGTGAGCGCGGCCGGTCTCGATCTCGGCAAGATCTACTACATTATCGCCTACATCGACAAGGACGGGGTGGACCCGCCGGACTCGTGGTCGGTGGCCGGCGGGCGCCTGATAATCCGCGACCCGACTAGTCCGTAAGATACTTTCCTGTATAGGCTTACGTTCTCTTTCCGCCTGCGGGACCAGGGCCCGCGGGCGGTTCCGTTGATAGGTACGCTCTTCAGTCGCACCATTTGCATGTCGACATAAACCGATGTATTATGCTTCAATCAAGTGAGGTTCCGGCTGGAGTTTCCGGTACCTCACGAAGCCACTGGAGCCCCCTCGATGTCTCTTGCTCGTGTGCCCCCCGCCACCCGCTGTCGGATTACCGCCATTCGGGGGCAGCACCGCGTTGCGTATCGGCTGATGGAAATGGGTTTGGTGGAAGGCGCGCAGGTGGAGGTCGTGCGCCGGTCGCCGCTGGGCGACCCGTTGCAGGTCCGGCTGGGCGACTACGAACTGGCGCTGCGAGCGAGCGACGCCGAGCTCATCGACGTAGCGGACATCTGAGGCCGGCGATGCCCCGCTCCTGAGAGTCGCCCGCCGTGGACCTCGCCACACCCTTGCCGCACGACCGCACGGACTCTTTGGCCGCCTGCGACAGCCCCGCGCCTGCCGCGGTGGTCGCGCTGGTCGGCAATCCGAACACCGGCAAGACGGCGCTGTTCAATGCGCTGACCGGCTTTCACCGTCACGTGGCGAACTATCCCGGCGTCACCGTCGAGGTGGCGCGGGGTCGCATTCGCGGCGCTGCGCGACCCATCGAGCTTCTCGACCTGCCCGGCACCTACAGTCTCGCGGCGCAGTCGCCGGACGAGGCGATCGTGTGTCAGACGCTTTGCGGGCGCGCGTCCGGCACCGCGCCGGCGGCGATTATTGCGACGCTCGACGCGTCGAACCCCGCGCGCAACCTGTATCTCGTCAGCCAGTTGCTCGAACTCGAGTTGCCGCTGATCATCGCGCTGAACATGGTCGACATCGCGCGGCGGCGCGGGCTCGAGGTCGATGCGGCGCGGCTCGCCGCCCGGCTGGGCGTGCCGGTCGTGCCGGTGGTCGCGGTGGAGCCGGCGACGGTGGCACCGCTGGTCCGCGCGCTCGAGCAGGTGCTCGCCGCCCCGTCGCGGCCGACGCGCCGCGCGGCGCTGCCGCCTGCGCTGGAGGAGGCGACCCGGACGCTGACGGCGATGGTTGGGGACTTGCGGCCCGGCGAGGCGGTGCGCCTGCTGGTGGATCGCGACGGTTGGCTGCGGCGGGCGCTGGGGCCGCGGGACGGTCTGGACGCCGCGCTGGCGGTGGCGCGGCAGCGGCTGGGCCGGGAGTGCTTCGACGCGGCGACGGCGGAGGTGCGGGCGCGATACGCCTGGGTGGACGGCGTGCTGGACGGCGTCGTGCGGCGGATGCCGCCGACCGGCGAGACGTGGACGGCACGGATCGACCGCGTGGTGACACATCCGGTGGGCGGCGGCGTCACGCTGCTGGGCGTGCTCTATGCGGTCTTTTACGCGATCTACTGGGGCGCGGCCCCGCTGGTGTCGGCATTGGAAAGGCTATTTGGCTGGGCCGGGGCCGGGGTGGCGGCCGTCGTCCCGTCCGGACCGCTCCAGAGTCTGCTGGTGGACGGTGTGATCGCCGGCGTCGGCGGTGTGGTCGGATTTCTGCCGCAGATTCTGATCCTGTTCCTCGCGCTGGCGCTGCTGGAGGACTGCGGGTATATGGCGCGAGCGGCGTTCATGGTGGACCGTCTGATGCGGCCGGTGGGCCTCAGCGGGCGGGCGTTCATCCCGCTGCTATCGGCTTTCGCGTGCGCGGTACCGGCGATTTTGGGCACGCGGGCCATCGCGGACCGCCGCGAGCGGTTCATCACGATCCTGATCGCGCCGTTCATGAGCTGCTCGGCACGGCTGCCGGTGTACGTCCTGTTGATCGGCGCATTCGTGCCGCCGACGGCGTACCTGGGCGGCTGGCTGCGGCTCGACGCGCTGGTGATGATCGCGATGTATCTGGTGGGCGTAGTGGTCGCGATTCCGGTCGCGCTCCTGCTGCGGTACAGCGCCTTTCGGGGTCCGCCGGCGGGCTTCCTGCTCGAGATGCCGAGCTACAAGCGGCCGCGTTTGCGGGCCGTGGCGCCGCGCGTGCTGCATGCGGGGCGCAGCTTCCTGGTGCGGGCGGGCACGATCATCCTGCTGGTCAACGTGATCGTCTGGGCGCTCGGCTATTTCCCGCGGAGCGAACGCGTCCGCGCGGCCGTGGAGGCGGAGCGGGCGGCGCAGGGCTGGGACGACGCGACGTACGAGGCGGCGCTGGCCGGCGCGTACTTGCGCGACAGTTACCTGGGCCGGCTGGGCCGCGGGCTGGAGCCGGTGCTGGCCCCGCTGCACTGGGACTGGCGCATCGGCATCGGCGTGATCGCGTCGTTTCCGGCGCGGGAGGTGATCGTCGCCACGCTCGGCACCATCTGCAATCTGGGACCCGAGGACGACGCGGAGAGCGCGTCGCTGCGCACGCGGCTGGCCGAGCTCAAGTGGGACGGCACGGACCGGCCGCTCTTCACGCTGCCCGTGGCGCTGTCGCTGATGGTCTTCTTCGCGCTTTGCGCGCAATGCGCCAGCACGCTGGTGGTCATCGGACGGGAGACCGGCTCGTGGAGCTGGCCCGTCATCTCGTTTGTGGGGATGACGCTGATCGCGTACGCCGGGGCCTGGGCCGTGGGCGCGGCGGCCCGGGCCGTCGGCTGGTGAGCGCCGGGCGCATGCCGCGCGGCGCGGTCAGGCGTGCAGGGCCCGCCCGTCCACGGCGAGCGCCGCTTCCTTGAGACACTCCGCCAGCGTCGGGTGCGCGTGCGTGCAGCGCGCCAGGTCTTCGCTGCTGGCGCCGAATTCCATCGCGACGACCGCCTCCGCGATCAGCTCGCCCGCGCGCGGCCCGATGATGTGCACGCCGAGAAGGCGATCGGTCCGGGCGTCCGCGAGCATCTTCACGCGGCCGTCCACCTGCCCGAGGGCCCGCGCCCGCCCGTTGCCGCGGAAGTGGAACACGCCCTTGCGGTACGCCCGCCCCTCGGCCTTGAGCTGCTCCTCGGTGCGGCCCACGCTGGCGATCTCCGGCTCGGTGTAGCACACGCCGGGGATCGTGTCGTAGTTCACGTGGCCGTAGCCCGTGAAGATCCGCTCGACGCAGGCCAGGCCCTCTTCCTCGGCCTTGTGCGCCAGCATCGGCCCGCGGATCACGTCCCCGATCGCATACACGCCGGGCGCGGACGTCGCGAAATGCTCGTCGACGGGGATCCGCCCGCGCTCGTCCACCGTCACCCCGACGGTTTCGAGGCCGAGGTCGTCCGTGCACGGCACGCGGCCGACCGCCAGCAGCACGCGGTCGCATTCGAGCGGGGCGCTGTTCTCGCACTCGACCACGCACCGGCGGCCTTTCACGCGGGCCGCGGTGACGCGGGCGCCGAGCTGGAACTCGAGCCCCTGGCGGCCGAGCAGCTTGAGGGCCTCGTCGGCGATCTCCTCGTCCGTGCCGGGCAGGATGCGCGGCAGATACTCCAGGACCGTCACGCGGGCCCCGAGCCGCCGCCAGACCGAGCCGAGCTCCAGCCCGATGTACCCGGCGCCGATGACGACGAGGTGCTCCGGCACCTTCTTGTAGGCCAGAGCTTCCGTGCTCGTGCCGATGCGGTCGCCGTCCAGCTCGACGCCGTCCAGTCCCGCCGACCGGCTGCCGGTCGCGAGAATGATGTGCGGAGCCGCGAGCTCCCGCACGCGGCCGTCGGTCTCCGTGACGTTCACACGCCCGGGCCCGGCCAGGCGGCCGTGTCCGGTGTAGCGCGTCACCCGGTTCTTCTGGAACAGCGCTTCGATGCCCTTGGCCAGGCCGGCGACGAGCTTGTCCTTGCGCGCCAGCAGGGCGGCGAGGTCCAGGGTGACGTCGGCGCACCGCACGCCGTGCTCGGCGAGCTCGGTCCGCGCCGCGACGTAGCGTTCGCTGGACTCCAGGAGGGCCTTGCTGGGAATGCAGCCGATCCGCAGGCAGGTGCCACCCAGGGCGGGCTCGCGCTCGACACAGGCCACGTTGCGGCCGAGCTGGGCGGCCCGCAGCGCGGCGACGTAGCCGCCGGGGCCGGCACCGATGACGATGAGGTCGTGTTCGGTCATGGCATCTCCGGACCGGTCCGTGCGGCCGGGATCTGGTGAACCGCCGCGGGCGGTTCGCGGAGCCGGGATTATTTCCGATCGGGGGGTCGGTCGCCAGCGGGGCGCTCGCCCGGGCGCGGTGCGGTCGACGCGGGGGCGCCTGGGGCGCCGTCGCGGCGCAGGGCGCGGTGGCGAACCGGCCGGCTGCCGTGCCGCACGGCCGTGGTCCAGGCGTCGCGAGGGGCTCGCCCGACGCCGCTCCGGCGGCGGTGCGGTCGCTGCCCGGTTGCGCGGGAGTTCGGGGAAGCGGCGGGTGCGCGGCGGCGCACCGCGACCGACCGGAGCGCCCGGCGGCGCTCGTCGTTCATGCGCTGCGGAGACGCGCCCGCCGCAGCGCGCGATGCAGCGCGGAGACGAGCAGTCCGCCGCCGGCCAGCAGCCAGATCGTCCCGGGCTCCGGGACGCGGGGATGGAACGCGAGGTTGTCGAGCCGCAACGCGTTGGCGAAGTCGGCGGTGGCGTCGTTGCGAATCTCGAGCCGTGCGATGCTCGCCCGGTCGGCGCACGCGGCGAAGAAGGATTCGTAGTTCTGGTACTTCGGGTCTGACTCCCACACCCAGGCCGTCAGGGCGAAGTGGCCCATGTCCGTGGCGGCGGCGTGCTGGTCGCGCACGGGGGCCGCGCCGGACAGCTCTTCGAACGTGATGGTGACGGCCGGTTGTCCGATGAACGCGGGGTAGGCGTCGCGCAGGCTTTGGAGGGTTTCCGGGGCGCGGCCCGCCGAAGCCGGGTCGAACCACACCGGCTCGCCAGAGGCGGGGATGACGAGCGTGCCGAGCAGCAGCGCCGGCCCGACGACCCAGCGGGTCGGAAAAGCGCGGGCCTTATGGAGCATCGTCGCCTCCCGGGCTCTCGCCCGATAAGCCGCGTTCGGCCCGTGACCGGCCGGGCGGTCCCGCTCTAAAGGTTCCATTCGCCGCCGGCCGGGTCAAACGCCGGCCCGGGCTTGAACCGTTGGCGGCCGATTCGGACTTGCAGGTTGTGGGGCGGGCGGGCTAGACTGCCGGGCCTGGCTCTCACGCGGCCTCGGAAGGTCCGAGGCGAGGACCAGCAGGACCCTTCCCCCCTTTCCCCGCACGAGCAAGGCAGGCGCGTCCGGCCGGTGACGGCGGGGGGCGGCGGCCCCGGAAACGCAGGCTGGGTCCCAGCGGCAGGCGAAACGCGACACATGGCAGATCCGACACTACTGCGCGAGATCGAGGTTACCGACGACGAGATCAATGCGGCGCTGCGCGACGCGCTGGGCGAGAGCGGCGCCCAGGACGTGATGGCGCAGGCGGTCCGGGGCGACATCGGGGGACCGCAACTGGACTTCAACACGATTCTCAAGGCCCGGGTCGTGAAGATCGGTGCGACGGAGGTCGTGCTGGACGTGGGCCTCAAGAGCGAGGGGCTCGTCGCCTTGGAGGAGTGGGACGACCCCACGCAGGTGAAGGTCGGCGACACCGTGGAGGTGCTGGTCGAGGATTTCGAGACCGAGAGCGGGATGATCATCGTCTCGAAGCGCCGCGCCGACCGCATTCTGAACTGGCAGCGGATCGTCGAGACGACGAAGGAGGGCGACACCTGCCGGGGTCGCGTGCTGCGGAAGATCAAGGGCGGCCTGCTGGTGGACATCGGCGTGCCGGTGTTCCTGCCGGCGTCGCAGGTGGACATCCGCCGGCCGGCGGATGTGGGCGAGTACATCGGGCGGGAGATCGAGGCGAAGATCCTCAAGATCGACAAGGAGCGGCGGAACATCGTGATCAGCCGCCGCAAGCTGGTTGAGGAGGAGCGGGCCAAGGCCAAGGCGAAGCTGCTGGAGGAGATCGAGGTCGGGCAGCTCCGCAGGGGCGTCGTCAAGAACATTGCGGAGTTCGGCGCGTTCGTGGACTTGGGCGGGATCGACGGCCTGCTCCATATCACCGACATGTCGTGGGACCGCATCGAGCACCCGAGCCAGCTCCTGAAGGTCGACCAGGAGATCGAGGTCAAGATCCTGGCGATCGACAAAGAGCGGGAGAAGATCGCGCTGGGGCTTAAGCAGAAGGAGGAGAACCCCTGGGAGAAGGTGGCGGAGCGCTACCCGGTGGGCGCGCGGGTGCGCGGCGAAGTCGTGAACATCATGAACTACGGCGCGTTTGTGAAGCTCGAGCCGGGCATCGAGGGGCTGGTCCACATCTCGGAGATGAGTTGGACGCGGCGCATCAACCACCCGTCGGAGGTCGTCAACGTCGGCGACCAGATCGACGTGGTCGTGCTCGAGGTGGACAAGGAGAAGCAGGAGATCTCGCTGGGGATGAAGCAGACGGAGGTCAACCCCTGGACCACCGTCGCGCAGAAGTATCCGCCGGGCACCGTGGTGGAGGGCACCGTCCGCAACCTCACCAACTACGGCGCGTTCGTGGAAATCGAGGAGGGCATCGACGGGCTGTTGCACATCAGCGACATGAGCTGGACCAAGAAGGTCAGCCACCCCTCGGACGTCGTGAAGAAGGGCGACCGGCTGCGGTGCGTCGTGCTGACCGTCGATCAGGAGAAGATGCGCATCGGCCTGGGCCTCAAGCAGATGACCGAGGACCCGTGGCTGCGGGCCGTCCCCGAGCGCTATCAGCCGGGCATGGTCATCCGCGGCAAGGTCACGAAGATCACCAACTTCGGCGTGTTCGTCGAGCTCGAGCCCGAGCTCGAGGGCCTGCTGCACGTTTCCGAGCTCGCGGACCACAAGGTCGAGGACCCGCAGAAGGAAGTCCAGATCGGCCAGGAGATCGACGTCAAGATCCTGCGCGTCGACACGCTCGAGCGCAAGATCGGTCTGTCCAAGAAGCGGGCCGAATGGGCCAACGAGCCCGACGCCGAGGGCGACGACCGCCGGCGCGAGCGGAAGCAGCGCCGCGGCGGGCTGGGCGACGAGTCCGGCGGCGGGTACGGCAACGTCTTCCGCGAGCGCGAGCACGACTAGTCGGGCGTCCGGCCCGTGAGGGAGGTCGGCGCTTCGTCGCTGTTACGGGTTGCGGCCGCCGGGGGCGGCGGATGGGGGTGAGGCGGTGCTGGCCTGAATTCGACCCGTGGCCGGGTCGTACACCCAGGCGGCCGGCGGCGCGTCCGGGGCGGCGGCGTCCGAACCGGCCAGGCGGATCACGTTGCGCGGGTGCGGCCGGCCGGGGGACCCGCGCGGAACGAACGGGTTCTGGGGGATTCCGCGGCTGAGATACGGGCCGAAAACGAAGGGTGCCCCGCCCTGCGGCGACGTTCGCCCGTCGCGGTCGCTGTGCTGCGTCAGTTGCGCGATCAGCCGCTCGACGCTGGGCGTCGGTTCGTCGGCCGTGACGCCCGGGTAGACGCCGTGATCGCGGTAATACTGCTCGATCGCGACCCGGAGGATGCGCAGGTTGTTGCGGAGCTCGACCTCGGCCGGACTCGGCCCGGCCGCCCGGCCGGGTTGCGGCACAGACAGCAGGGCCACGATGGCCAAGATGCCGACGATGACGATGATCTCGAACAGGCTTAGCGCTGTGCGGCGGGTCATGCTCAGCTCCCCACGCCCCGGCCGGCCGCCGCCAAGCCGGGCTCGAGCAGATGGGCGAACCGCAGCACAAAGGACTCGTGCTGGCGCACGCGGTACCGCCGGAAGGCGAGCTCAAAGGCAGCGGTGACGGCCGTGTCGGTGATACGGCCGGCGTCCAGGCGCAGCATTTCGAGCGCGGTCTCGCAATCGTACGCGCGGCGGTAGGGGCGATTGGTGGTGAGCGCGTCGAAGATGTCGGCGACGTGGATGATACGGGCGCGGAGCGGAATTTCCTCGCCGCGCAGCCCGTGCGGATAGCCGGAGCCGTCGGGGTTCTCATGGTGATGCAGCACGGCGTCCAGCACTGGTGCGAACTGCGCCACGGGGCGCAGCATCTCGTGACCGATCACCGTGTGCCGCTGCATCGCGGAGGTCTCGGACGGCGTGAGCAGGCCGGGTTTGTTGAGGATCTGCTCGGGGACCCCAATTTTCCCGATGTCGTGCAGCAACCCGGCCCACTCCGCGGCCTGCTGGTCACGCAGGGGCAGTCCCAGTTCGCGGGCCGTGAGCCGGGCCAGCTCCGCGACGCGCGCCGAGTGGCTCGACGTGTAGTTGTCCTTCGCGTCGATGGCGTTCACCAGCGCGCTGACGGTCTGCATCACCGTCCGTTGCAGGCGGGCGGCCATGTCGACCGTCCGCAGCGCGGGGGCGGCGTACGTCAGCAGGGCGGACACGATCCGAACGTCCTGGTCATCGAAGGCGGCCCGGCCCGCGCGCCGCAGCACGACCAGCGTCCCGACGCCGCCGGCCACCGGCAGCGGCGCCAGCAATACGTAGTGCTCGGCCAACAGCTCACGCTCGTCGGGCGCCAGCTCCGGCACGTGCACGTGGCGTTCCTGCTGCGCCGCCGCACAATGTCCGGCCAGCGCCTGTTGCAGATGGTCGAGCGGCAGACGCGCGGTGTCGCCCGCGTCCCCTTCGGTTCCGAGCGGCTGCCAAGTACCGGCCGACTCGAGATACACGGCATCGGCGGCCACGGCCCTCCCCACATGCCGCGCAAGAACTGCGTTCAGGCCGTCGGCGTCACGCTGGCGCGGCAGCACCTCGGCCAGGCCGCACACGCTCTCGATCTGGAGGCGATACCGCGTCAGCTCATCCGGCACCGCTGACGCCCGCACCTCCGGGCTTTCGCCGGGCGACGACGGCCGGGCCGGCGCGGGGCCGTGGAGCGAACCGACTCGAATCACCGCGTCCTCCGGGACAACGACGGCCGGGCGGTACTCGGACCCGCAACGCGGGCCGCGCCGCGGCCGATCCGTGCGATTCATCGCCCGACGCCGGCGGGGGCTTGCAACCGGGGCGCGGACGGGGGCTCCGCCCGGTCGCGGCGGGCGAATCTGGGACGTGCCGGTACGAAAATGTCACATAACGGCGCTGTCCGACCGGTTCGGAGCGCCGGGACCCCGCGTGGGCGCGGCGCGGGCGAGGGCTAGGGCGCGGCGCGGACGGGGGCTAGGGCGCGGCGCGGACGGGGGCTAGGGCGCAGCGCGGACGGGGGGGCGCAGCGTGACCGGACGAGCACGCGGGCGCGCGCACACTCAGGAGCGTTGGCGTAACCAAGCGATTCGCCGTCTGCCGACGCTGCGACGCCCAGGGCGGAGTGATGTTCGCACGCTCAGCAGCGCTGGCGGAACCAGGCGATGGTGCGGGCGAAGCCGTCGCGTCTGGAGACTTGCGGCTCCCAGCCGAGGAGGGTCCGCGCGCGGGTTATATCTGGGCAGCGGATCCGCGGGTCGTCGGCCGGCCGCGAGACGAACCGGATCTCGCTGCGGCTGCCGGTCAGCTCAAGGACCTCACGGGCGGCAGCCAGGATCGTGATCTCGGCCGGGTTGCCGAGATTCACCGGCGCGGTGACGTCGCTTTCCATGAGGCGGACGAGACCGTCCACCAGATCGCTGACGTAGCAGAAGCTGCGGGTCTGCGAACCGTCGCCGTGGACCGTGAGCGGTTCGCCGCGCAGGGCCTGCACGATGAAGGTCGGAAGCATGCGGCCGTCGTCGGCCCGCATTTGCGGACCGTAGGTGTTGAAGATGCGGGCGATGCGAACGGCCAGACCGTGCTGCCGCGCGCAGGCGGTGAGCCAGGCCTCCGCGAAGCGTTTGCCCTCGTCGTAACAGGAGCGCGGTCCGATCGGGTTGACGTGGCCCCAGTAGGTTTCGCGCTGCGGGTGCTCCTGCGGGTCGCCGTAAATCTCGCTGGTGCTGGCCTGGAGGAAACGTGCGCCGGCGCGCCGCGCCAGCTCGGCGAGGTTCCACACGCCCTGCGAGCAGACTGCCAGAATCTCGAGGGGACGCGGACCGAAATCGATCGGCGAGGCCGGGCACGCCAGATTGTAGATGCGGTCGCATGTGCCCAGCGGCGGCAGCGGACGCGTGATGTCGTGCTCGATGAACGAGAACGCGGGGTGGGAGACAAGCGCGGTGAGGTTCGCGCGGCTGCCGCTGGCGAAGTTGTCGAGCCCGACGACCGTGTGGCCGTCGCGGAGCAGCCGCTCGACCAGGTGCGACCCGATGAACCCGGCTGCGCCGGCCACGACGATTCGCATGCGGGGCTCCGGATGCGCGCTGGGCGGCCGTCACCGCGGGCCGCCGGGCCGCGCGCGAAGTATGGCCGCGGCGTGGGGGCGCGGAAAGTGGGCGCGCCTCGGAGAGCCCAGTTCGCGGGCTGGCGGCCAAGGTCAGCCGGGGGGGCACAGGCTGGGGCCAATGGAGCCGCTTCGGACGCTGCCGCGAGCGCGGCTGGGAGCGCTCCGGTCAGATGCCCGCCCGGACGGCGGCGCGGCGGCGCGCAACATCGTGCGCTGCGAGTGGCGCGGCGCGCTCACCTGCGACGAAGCCCCGAACGGCGGCGCCGGCTCCGCGCCGCCCGTTTTCGCTTCACGGCGGCTGTCGGGGGCGGCCGCCCGCGCGGCGCCAGCCACGGCAATCAGACTGGGCGCGGCTGGATTCGAACCAGCGTAGGCATAAGCCAACGGGTTTACAGCCCGTCTCCTTTGGCCACTCGGACACACGCCCTCGGGGCTATTGAGCGTATCGGCCGGCTGCGGGTGCTGCAAGAG
>Ga0209101_1001207_pt1 | contig 19747 bp, 17 predicted proteins | sample ConPoolayeCmetaG_FD_185481 | JGI IMG/M metagenome (GOLD analysis project Ga0209101, IMG submission 185481) | Hot spring microbial mat communities from California, USA to study Microbial Dark Matter (Phase II) - Cone Pool mat layer C metaG... ...
GATGTGCCCGCCGGATTGTGATCCGGCGGGCACATCAGGCGGGCACATCAGGCGGGCACGTCCGGCAGGTACGTCCCGCGGGCACGTGGCCGGGTGCTGGCTGCCGACCAGACTATGCGCTGCGTGGATCACAATCCACGCCGGCCGGGTGCTGACCGCTGACCGGACCGCCGCCGGATTGTGATCCGGCGGGCACATCAGGCGGGCACGTCAGGCGGGCACGTCCCGCGGGCACGTCCCGCGGGCACGTGGCCGTGCTGGCTGCCGACCGGACTATGCGCCGCGTGGATCACAATCCACGCCGGCCGGGTGCTGACCGCCGACCGGACCGCCGCCGGATTGTGATCCGGCGGGCACGTCAGGCCGTCAGGCGGGCACGTCAGGCGGGCACGTCCGGCGGGCACGTCAGGTAGGAACGACGCGCGGAATCCAGTTTGCGTATCTCACACTCGCGTGCAAACCTGATGTCAGGAGGGAATGATTTTACCACACCAGTACAGTAAGGACAAATTTAAAGGCAACCATTCGAACCCGTCCACTCAACCCCCAGATCGGGTAAACTTAACAAACCAATTATTCTGGTACAATAGAAGTATCTCCATCCTGAGTCCGCCGTTCATCACGAAAAGAGTGCCCCTGGAGGAGAATCTCCAGAGACCACCCGGTTCATCCAGACACAGGCTGGTTGTACCGAAAGTCTCAACCAGCCCACCGGAGCATGAGGGCTTATCAGCGTTCCAATGTAATTACCTGCCCGGCTGCCTGCCGCCGTATGCCGATTTGAAATGGGTGCAGTTGCTCTCATTTACCGGAGAGCAAAGTCGCCCAAACTGAACTTCGCGCGTAACTATTCAGCCGATTGAAATCGTCCTGCCTGGGCACTTCGTGCCGGGTGTCGGCGAAGGCCGACACCCTTCCACGGGCATCCCAAAATAAAGGTCGGCGAAGGCCGACCATCGGCCGCAGGCCCAGGAAGGTGTACGGGCCAGGTATACCTCGCCCCTACAGTCAGCGCATAGTTACCTTCGCGCGTCGTTTCTGGGGCGGGCGATTGGAAATCGCGCCGGCAGGGGCAGAGCGGCGCTCTGCCCCTGGCCGCCCGCCTGCGCGGACGGAGGCGCCCACGCCGGTGGACGCCCGGCTGCAAGCCCCTGAGGTGCGACTTGAGTCGCTTAACTTGATGCCGACAGGGCGCAGCGCGCTGCGCCCCTACTGTGGCCAATGGTCGGCCTCTGCCGACCGGCGCGTCGGCGCAGGCCGACGCCCGGCGCGCAGCGCCCCAACAGGCCGATTTCAATCGGGCGGCATCCGGCGCCTGACTCAGAGTGTCAACCAATTATGAACATCCCGGATTCAATCCCAGGTAAATTAAGGGCGATTACACCCATTTGAAATAGACCTTTAAGGCTGCCTGCGCCGGCGCGGAAACAGCGGTCGGCGCAGGTGCCCGTAAAGGTCGGTTTCCAATCGGCACACAGCGGCAGGCAGCCGGGTAGGTAATTACCCCTTTTCATTTTTTACAGTTTCATTTATAATTTGTGCCGTCGCAATCTCTCCTCCCCGTGAATGGGAGGGCCTTAAGCTTGAGGTCATATGAAACTGAGAGAAGTCTTGGAAATCATTGACGGCAAACTCATCTCAGAGAACGTTGATCTGGACATAGAGGTCCAGATGGGATGTGGAGCCGACCTGATGAGCGATGTTCTGGCCTTCACGCATGAGGGCACGCTGCTCATGTCTGGCCTGACCAATCCCCAAATAGTGCGTACTGCCGAGATGGCTGGCATCAAAGCTATCGTCTTTGTGCGCGGCAAGATTCCTCCTCAGGAGACCATCGCTCTGGCTAAAGAAAAGGGCATCCCACTGCTGGCCTCCAAGTATACGATGTTCGAGACATGCGGGCGGCTATATCAGGCCGGACTCCCCAGTTGTGGCCTGTTTGAATTGACTTTGAAAAAATGGTATGAAGCCTTCGGCGAGAAGTAAGCCTCCTGCACTTCTGCTACTTCACTCAGCCTGACGCCGATAAGTTGTGGAGCAAAGAGACGGTAAAGAAATCTCCAGGTTGCAGGCTCTGGCATACGAGCTCAAGGTTGAGCAGGCGATGACTACAAAGGTTATCACTGTCTCGCCTGGCTCCACCATAGCCGAGTTTAGGGAGACCCTGAGAGCCAACCGCATTTCGGGTACCCCTGTCGTCGAAGCAGGACGCCTGGTTGGCATCATCAGCATCGAAGACCTGATCAAGGCGCTGGCCGCCGGAGAAATGCATGCCAGGGTTGCCGAGAAAATGACCACTGACCCGGTGACGCTCTATGCTGATGAACCGCTGGTGCATGCGGTCATCAAGTTTTCACAATTCGGCTTTGGTCGCTTCCCGGTCATCAATAGAGCTGGCGAATTGGTAGGAATTATCACACCAGGCGACATCGCCAAGGCTATGCTGAAAAGATTGGAGATTGATCTCCATGAAGAGGAGCTACACCGCTATCGGGCCAGTCACATATTTGAGGACATCATCGCCGATGACATCGCCCTGGTCTTCGGCTACCGGGTGGCCGGGGGAGACATAATCAATGCCGGGGGAGCTTCGAGTGGGTTAAGGAGGACGCTGACGCGGTTGGGCATTTCTCCGCCCGTCATCCGCCGCGTCTCTGTCGCCACTTACGAAGCGGAGATGAATATAGCCATCTTCACTGATGGTGGCGAGATCGTGGCCGAGGTGCGCCCGGACAGGATCCGTATCGAGGCTCTGGATAAAGGGCCAGGCATACCTGATATTGAGCTGGCCATGCAGCCTGGCTTTTCCACCGCTCCACCCTGGGTACAGGAGATGGGTTTTGGCGCTGGCATGGGGTTGCCCAATATCAAGGCCTGCGCCGACGAGATGAAGCTGGAATCCAGGGTAGGGATTGGAACGCGTTTGGAGATCGTGATATATACTTCGGAGCCTTCCTGAGGAGTAGCTCATAATCCAGTATGAAGTCGTCGTAAATCGCCGACGACTGTGACTAAAGTCGTCTGCTGAACTACCGTAACGTAAATCGCTTGTAATATTGGACCTATTCAGCCGATTGAAATCGTCCTTCCTGGGCACTTCGTGCCGGGTATCGGCCTTCGCCAACACCTTTCCATGGGCATCCCAAAAGCGATAGTCGGCGAAGGCCGACCATCGGCCGCAGGCCCAGGAAGGTGTACGGGCCAGGTATACCTCGCCCCTACAGTCAGCGCACAGTTACAATCGCTTTTATTCAAAGGCTATAAATCACGTAACTATTCAGCCTGCCCATGCAGTGCCGTGCGAACCACAGTCCGCACGAGGCAGATACTGCAAACGCTGGCTACACTGAGACACCCGCAAATGGCTCAGATGGCCTTCGACCCGCCGGACTGTAGTCCGGCGGGCACAGGCTGAATAGATACTAAATCACAAGGAGAGTGCTATGAAGCTGATGATTTTGGACAAGGGTGCGATTGCTCCCATGGTTAGCGCGCTGAGAGCTGACTATCGGGTGATCGGACCGCAGGCCAGAGGGCCGCAGTTCGCTTTCGGCTTGATCACCGATCCTGCTCAGTTGCGCCTTGACTATAACACGACCATTTTACCTCCCAAGAAGGTGCTTCAGCCTCAACAGGAGCGGCTGGCCTCGTTCAACCGGCGTGAGCGTAGAGTGGAGCCGGTTATCGAAGCTGCCCCGGTGGTGCTGCTGGGTGTCCACACCTGCGACCTGCATGCCTTCCAGTTGCTGGACAAGGCATTCTCTGCGGACTACCCCGACGCCCATTACCTGGAGCGGCGGCGCCAGACGGTCATCATCAGCCTGGAGTGCCTGGAGCCGTGTGATGAACACTCCTTTTGCAAGAGCATGGGCACTCTGACCGCCGACACGGGCTACGATCTGCACCTCACCGACCTGGGAGCTGCCTATGCTGTGGATGTGGCGACTGAGACCGGCAGGCAGATACTGACCCGCTACGCGACCGTCCGCGAGGCAAACGAGGCCGATGTGCGCCGCCTCAATGAGGTGCTCAGTGCCAAATGGCCGCGCTTCACTTATCGCCTGGATTTCGACGCCGCCAGTCTGCCGGCCTTGCTAAGCACGGCTTACCACCATCCCGTTTGGGAAGAGCTGGGAGAGCGCTGCCTGGCGTGCGGCTCCTGCACTAACGTCTGCCCTACCTGCTATTGCTTCAACGTCTTCGACGAGGTGGACATGCAATTGACCGAAGGGACACGCTGGCGATGCTGGGATTCCTGTCAACTCGATGAATTCGCCCGGGTCGCCGGCGGCGAAAATTTCCGCCATGCCCGTGCTGCCCGCCAGCGACACCGCTTTATGCGCAAGGGAAAGTACCTCTACGAAAGGTTCGGGGAACTGGGCTGTGTGGGATGTGGAAGGTGTATACGCGCCTGTGTGGCCAAAATCAGCATCGTGGACGGCTTCAACGCTATCCACAGGTCGGCGTAATTCGGGAGGGAGAGCATGACAATATCCATATACGCACCGGAAATGGCTCGCCTGGTCAAAGTGGAGACACTGACCGCGCTGGAGAAATTGTTTACCATCGAAATGCCCGGAGGGCGTAGCCTGGGCCATAACCCGGGACAATTCGTGATGGTCTCGTTACTGGGAATCGGCGAAGCGCCGATCTCCATAACCTCGTCGCCCAGCCGTTCCAACGGCACATTTGAGTTATGCGTGCGACGGGTCGGGGATGTGACCAATGCATTGCATAAAATGCAGCCAGGTGACATGGTGGGTATACGTGGCCCCTTTGGTCACGGCTTCCCCATCGAGAAGATGCGCGGGAAGGACCTGTTGTTTGCTCCCGGTGGTCTGGGACTTGCTCCACTCCGTTCGCTGATCAACCAGGTGCTTGACGAGCGCGGCTCCTTCGGCCGGGTGATCATCCTTTACGGCGCCAGACGCCCGCAGGAGCTGCTGTTCCGCAACGAGCTGGAAGAATGGGTCGCCCGCCCGGATGTCGAGTGCCTGGTCACCGTGGACCGGGGTGATGAGACCTGGGACGGCAACGTCGGGGTCATCACCACGCTATTCCCCAAGATCACTATCAACCCGCGCAATACCGTTGCCATCACCTGTGGCCCACCCATTATGTACCGCTTCGTGTTGATGGAGATGCTGGGTAAGGGTATCCCGGAGACCCAGATTTACCTCTCGCTGGAACGGCGGATGAAATGTGGAGTGGGTAAATGTGGCCATTGTCAGATCAACAATCTTTATTGTTGCAAGGAAGGCCCGGTTTTCACCTATGCTCAGATCAAGAACGTTGAGGAGGCGCTTTAAATGACCAGCGAGCCGACTGCCAGGAACAACGGTAAGCCCAAAGTGGCCTTTTTCGATTTCGCCTGCTGCGAGGGATGCCAGTTAACGGTCGTGGATGCTCTCCAGACTCACCTGGACCTGCTCGACGCGGTCGAGATCGTTCAGTTCCGGGAGGCCATCTCCGACCGTGGAGAGGATTATCAGATCGCTTTCATCGAGGGGTCCTGCACCCGCAAGTCAGATGAGGCCCGTTTAGAGAAGATCCGCGCTCAGGCTGCCATCGTCGTCGCGCTTGGGGCATGTGCCCACATCGCCGGCGTGAACGCACTCAAAAACCTCCATCCGCTGCAAGATGTGCGCCGTTGGGTCTACGGCGATCAGGCAGAGTGGTACGAAACTTATGAAGCACGGCCCATCAGCGCCGTCATCGAAGTTGACGCCATCATCCCGGGCTGTCCCATAGACCGTGAGGAATTCATCCGCGTGGTCAAAGCGTTGCTTTTGGGCAAGAAGCCACCGATACCCGACTACCCTGTCTGTGTAGAGTGCAAGCTTAAGGAGAACGTCTGCCTGTTCCACGTCGGCAAGTTCTGCATGGGGCCGGTCACGCGGGCCGGCTGTGGCGCCATCTGCCCGACTTACAACGACGGGTGCGAGGGCTGCCGTGGGCTCATCCCCAATCCCAATGAAAACGCGATGAAGGATGTGCTATCCGATGCGGGCCTGACCGTCGAGGAGATCATGTCACGCTTCACCATGTTCAATACATACAGGGTGAGCAAGTGATAAAGGCACGGAGAAGTAGACTATGACCAACGTAAACATTAATGTGCATTATGTCACCCGTGTCGAGGGGCATGGGGACGTCGTTGTAGACGTTAAAAACGGACAGATCAAGGAGTGCCGTTTTGAGGTTGTCGAAGCTCCACGTTTCTTCGAGGCCTTTGTGCGTGGCCGCCCTTACTATGAGCTCAGCCATATCACTTCCCGTATCTGCGGGATATGTAGCGTCGGCCACTCGACCACCAGCCTGCGCGCCACCGAGAAGGCACTGGGAGTCGAGCCATCAGAGCAGACGGTGTTGTTACGCAAGCTCCTGTTCCATGGCGAGATCATTGACAGCCATGTCTTGCATACTTATTACCTGGTCGCACCGGATTTCTTCGGCGTCAACTCCGTCATTCCGCTGGCGAAAACTCACACTGACGTGGTCCTGCGGGCGTTGAAGATCAAGAAACTCGCCGGCGATCTGTGCGCGCTGGTCGCCGGACGCCATACCCATCCTATCGCTATGACTGTGGGGGGATTCACCTACCTGCCCAATGAGGCCGGATTACGGGAGATGAAAGCCCGCCTTGAGGAGGCACGGGCAGATATGGATGCGACCGTTGAATTGTTCGCTTCCCTGTCCTGGCCCCAGTTCGAGCGGGAGACGGAGTATATCTCCCTCAAAAAAGACGAAGAGTATGCTTTCATTGACGGGGTGATCACCTCCTCGGATGGTTTCACCTACCCTATCGAGGACTATCGCAAGGTGACGAACGAGTGGTGTGTACCGTTTTCCACAGCCAAATGGGCCAGACACAACCGCGAATCGTATATGGTGGGGGCGCTGGCAAGATTCAACAACAACTACGACCAGTTGCATCCGCGCGCCAAAGAGGCTGCCGCCAGACTGGGTATGAAGCCCCTGGTAACCAATCCCTTCCTGAACACCGCCGCCCAGGTGGTGGAAATGGTGCACTCTCTCGAAGACAGCATCGAGATCATTGACCAGTTGCTCACGCGAGGCATTCAGCAGGAAAAGCCCCCGGTCGTGAAACTCAATGGTGGCGGTGAAGGTGTGGGGGCATGCGATGTGCCGCGCGGCACCCTCTTCCATCATTACGTCTACGACGAGAGAGGCATCTGCACAGAAGCCAATTGCATCATTCCCACCAACCAGAATATGGCCAATCTGAACGCCGATATGCAGGCTTTCCTGCCCCTTATCCTCGACCGTCCTCAGGAGGAGATAAGGTTGTTGCTGGAGATGCTGGTGCGGGCCTACGATCCCTGTATCTCCTGTTCGACCCATTTCCTGAGAGTCCAGTTCGTATAGTTATGCGTACAGCAGTTATCGGATTGGGCAATCCCCTGCGCGGCGACGACGGGGTCGGGCCACGCGTCGTTAACGAGCTGCGCCGCCGTGGGCTTCCGACCGATGTGACGGCCATTGACGGTGGAAATGCCGGTCTGGACCTGCTGGACGAGCTGGAGGAGTGGGAACGCATAGTAATTGTTGACGCGGCTGAACTGGGGTTGGAGCCGGGACAGTTTGCACGCTTTACACTGGCCGAGATAAAACTTCGGGATGATTGCTTCTCCTCTCATAGCGCCGGCCTGGGAGAAGTGATAATGTTAGCCAGCGCACTGGGCCGCAGGATTCCGGAGATTGTGGTTTTCGGCGTGCAGCCGGCCGAGATCGGTTGGGGAGAAGGGCTGAGCCAGGCGGTCGAAGCAGCCATCCCGGCCCTGAGCGATGCCATCCTGGAGGAGTTGTAAATCGCCATACTTTGTGGACGCGAAAGGAGACAGGCATGCCCAAGATTCTGTTGATCGAGGATGATCCTGATATGGTGATGGCCCTGCGCATGCCGCTGGAGGCCAACGGTTATGAAGTGTTTGAAGCAGCTACAGGCGAGGAGGGGTTACGGAAGGTCAAGGAGATCGAGCCTGATTTGATCATCCTGGATGTGATGATGGAGACGACCACGGCCGGTTTTCAGGTCTCGCTCCAGTTGCGCAGCCCCGCTCCACAGTCCGAATATGCTGCGTACAGCCATATACCTATCCTGATGCTCACCGCCATTCATACCACCACCTCACTGCGCTTCGGGCCGGATGAGGCCTACCTGCCGGTGGACGATTTTGTGGATAAGCCGATTGATCCAGATGTGCTATTGGAGAAGGTGCGGAAACTGCTCGAAAGCAGGTCCCCGAAAAGTGAGCCTCGAAGCCAATGATGCTAAACTGTTCAGGCGGTGGCTGAAGTCACCGCCTGAACATTACCCTGACACGAGCAGTTCCAGAACGACTCCGGCACGCCGCCCGGTTATGGCGGAAAGTTAACAAATGTTGTTCGATATCAGCTTTTGTGGGATGGCTCTGCGGGCTATTGCACACCGTTGTAACTGTGTGAGGTTTGTAGCATGAACAGGCTTAATTCACGGCATGTGGCTTCAATCCTGCCAGGGCTGATGGCTGCATTGTTGGTGGTAATCTGCTGGCACTTTGCGCGGCCCTCGACAGCATCCACCGATTTGTTGGTTGCACGGGCAGACAGTTCAGGACAACTGGAGTATGCGACACAGCCAACAGGTACAGTTCCTGTTACTGTTACCACATTCCTGCCCTTCATCGCAAGGAATTGCCGCTTCTATGTGTTCGATGATTTCAGCAACCCAGAGAGCGGCTGGGGCACCGCTACTCGCCCTTATGCACGTTCTACTACGATAACGGCGTGTACAGGATACTCACCGATGGAACAATACGCTTTGTTGGTAACTCTCCTGAGTGGATGGTGCCGGATGATGCTGTAATACGGGTGGATGCCTGGATTGACAGCGCTCCCCATGGCCTGGGGTACTATCCTGCTATTGGGCTGGTCTTTGGTCTGGGATTCTATCCGTATCAGGGGTATATGTATTGGTTGGATTGGTACGATTTCAGGGTTTATCCGCGGGACCAGAGATATGCTCTAATCAAATGGGGTTATGGAGGCGAAAGTGAGATTACTCTGGCGACAGGCAACTCTGATGCCATCTTGAACGATCTGAAAGCTGTGCAGAAATTAGAGGTGCGACGGAGCGGCAACGTAATGACTCTGATGATCAATGGCACGACGTTGACTACCACAACCGATGAGTATAGTCCTTACGTCGGACCGCGATCGGTGGGAATCAGTATTGGCGATTCCTATTCGGCGGCGTTCGATAACTTTGAGGTCAGCGCTTCGGGGTGTATTACAAACGTCGGTTTTTGAGAGCCTGATGCGGTTATGCGTACCATCACCACAACGGGCAGGAGCGAACGCGTTTAGAGAGCCTATGAATTCGGGGGGAGGTCTGGAAACTGTTGCTTTGAAAGCCCGGTCCGGTGGCGTGATTTGAAAAAGCCCGCGCCGGGTATAATGTCTATCCATAGTCCGGGTCTCGCAGGAGAATGAAAGTGCCAGGGAAAGTGCAGGACCGTCATATAAATTCGCCTGTCTGTCGGCCCCATTCGCGCGCCTGGAGCCGGCAATAGCACACCCTGCTTGGGGAAGCCAGGCCACCGCGATGCCAGACCCCGCGCCTTCCCCTTGCAGGAAACAGCCACACAACCCCATCTCGAACCATCCCCGGCCGGCCGTGTGGAGGCTTTCGCAGCTCCTCGCGCCGGCCGGTTTCTATTTGAGAGCTCGAATCGGGGTGTTCGCGCGATGTTCAGGTACGTGCGCTTGTCGGGTTGCGAGACGTACTACGGCTCCCTGCGCGGGGCGGAGTAGAGCCAGGCCGGCAACTCGCTGGACAAAGCCAGCCTGCTGGTGGCGCTCCTGCGCGAGAGTGGAATCCCGGCCTGCTACCGCCACGGCACACTCGGCACCGCGTGTAACAAGGCCTGGCGCCAGGACACAGATGGCTCCGTCGTATCGCGGGCTACCAACCACATGATACGGCGGCCGTATTTGGTGGCCGCGCCTGGTCAGGGTGGTGCCTGAAGGTTTGTCAGCCGACTCAGAGACGCTGGGGTCGAAGCCAAACCAGACAACGACGCTCTGGCCGACTGGACGAGGGCCTGGCCCAGCTCAGCAGCCAGCTTGCCGTGGCTGACCTGGCGGATGAGTTGGGTCAGGGCATCGAGGGGACAGGCCTTCAGGTGCTTGGGGTAGACCAGTTCTTCTTTCACAGCCTGGTAAACCATCCCCATAATCGCCGTTCAGGAAAAGTCCGGAGTGTACCTTCCGGCAGGCGGGATCAGGTAGATAACTGCTCGCAGTTGTACTACGAGCGCTCAGGCCTAAAATTGGAGCACGCATCTCCGGGATTGACCTGCTGCTATATCTGGTGATTACCCGGGGCAGGCCGACGCAGGCCTCAAAAGGTGACTTCCAGTCACTGCCTGAACAATTATGTCGTCTCCTTGTGATCTTCATCCAGCGAAGCCCAGCCACGGCGCAGGGCGAGCAGTGCCGCCTGGGTGCGGTTGGCGACGTGCAGTTTCTGGTAGATTTCGCTCAGGCGGTTGGTAACGGTGCGCTCCGAAAGGCTCAGTTCTCTGGCGATACCCTTGTTATCCAGCCCTCGCGCGACCAGACGTAATACGTCCATCTCGGCCTGGGTCAGAGCTTCCACATCGGGGGCACTCTGGCTCAGGCGGCGGAATTCCTCGAGCAGCCGGGCTGCCAGGCCAGAGTCAATAAGAGCCTCGCCACGATGGACGGCCCGTACAGCGTCCACCAGTTCCTGCTCATCAATGTCCTTCAGCAGGTAACCCCGTGCGCCGGCCTTGATGGCCTCAAAGACATACTGGTCCTGCCGGTACATGGTGAGGATGATGATCCGCACCGAAGGGATGCTCTCAGTGATACGGCGTGTCGCTTCCACGCCGTCTATGACCGGCATGCGAATGTCCATCAGTACAACATCGGGTTTTAGCTGGCAGGCAAGTGCTACAGCCTCTTCTCCGTTCTCGGCTTCGCCGACAACCTCCAGATGGCCCACCTTCTCGCATATCTGGCGCAGGCCCCGGCGAAAAAGCCGGTGGTCGTCAGCGATCATTACGCGGATAGCGGACATCAACCCTCCTGAGCTACTCCAAAGGACATGTGGGTATCTTGTGCCCCTCTGACTCCTCGCATTTCTGTTGTTTATCCGGGAAAGCTATAACGATCAGCCGATAACGGAGGCTGCCATAAGGGTGACATGTCACGAGTGTCAGGCGCTCGTCCCTGGTTGGCAAGATATAACGCGCATTTTCGAGGCGTACCTCTATCGGCTGCCCGGCCTCTGGCAGTGTGAGCACGCTGCTTACGGTATAGGTGTAAGGTACATCGCCCGCATATACGACTATAGAGTCGCCGGTCTGCAGCCTGTAAAGATCACGGAATACTTCGCCATGCGTGGTATTGTGGCCATTCAGGACAGTGTTACCAGGCATGCCAGGTGGGGCAGAGGTATTGTGCCATCCTGCAGCGTATGTGTCCGGCACCTCCCAGATGGAATATTCCTGTCCTCCAACCCGGGTAGTCTTTGCTGACACAGGCACAACGGGCGCATCCACACCTATAGCCGGGATCACGATGCGGGCAGGAATAGCATGGGGGACCGTCTGGGTAGCGGTGGGCATCGGCACCAGGGATGGTATCAGCACAGCTGAGGAAAACATGGCCGGCCTGGTAATGGTAGTCGCAACGCCGGGTGAGGTAGGGGTGGTAACGACGGTTGGCGGAACCGGCAGCGGGGTGGCAGTAAAGGTAGCCAGCCGGGAGCCGATGTAAGGGTGATAGAGCAGGGCTATCCCAACGATCACGACAAGTACACCTCCTGCCAACAATCGCGCTGCTGATTTGTCTCTCACTTGTGACTTCCACACCCCGAGACATCGAAAGTGATCGCAACGTGATCTCTCCTGCTACGTTGAACATTTTACCACGCAGTTACATTATGACAAACTGCCCAACTGAAGCCTGGGGTGGTCCTTCACTACGGGCGGATACAGGGAGGGCCGCCGAAGCGTTGATCGGTAACTGCCTGCTATGTGCAGCGCGGATGATCAGTACGCCGGGCGCAACGGTATGGTCAGGCGGTGACTGTAGGGCCGAGGCACGCCTTGCCCGTACACCTTTTGGGGCCTGCGCCGACCGGCACAAAGCACCTGAAGAGGCCAATTTCAGCCGGAGTAGTTACACGGCAGGTATCGAAACTTGTGCTTCTGCCGAAGGTAAGGAAACAACAATAACGCCGGAGGTGTTGATAATATTGGCGTGTGGGCACTTGAAGCTGGGCCCTGCTCGCAAGCGTGATAATGGTTGCGTGTTGCGTGAGAGCTTACGCAATACGCAACACGCAATACGCAACACGGTCCTCACTTCCACAAGGTCACGACCATCGTGTCACCGTAGCAGGCGTCGGAGCCGAACCCGCTGTTAGGTAGAGGTACTCCTTCGCCGAGGAGTGATCTCACCAGTTCCGCGGTGATCTCTTTCTTCCCCTGGTCGCAATCTGTGATCTTGATACCTGCGAAGCCAACAATGTGGTATACATAGCTGCTGCCCTGGTGCGGACACGGTGCTTTTGGCGCCGGCACTTCCGTAGGACAATCAAGCACAGCATCGTAGACAGGTATGTAAAACAGCGTGTCTCTCGGTGCCTGGCAAACAGCGCTGGCATTGGAGCCCGGCTTGGCATGAATGTAATCACCCCAGCGGCAGCCAATGCAATCAGCATAGATGGGAGGACCATCCCAGCCGTTGACCATCCATACCTTGATGACGTTTGCCCCTGCGCTCTCGTCAATGGCGCGCGGCCAGCCAGCGCTCTGCTCGCCCTGATTCCACATATACCCCAGGTTCATCCATCCCCTGTGCTGGGCCACTTCGCTGGCCCAACGGATGGTGCCTCCGTTGTTGTCGAAATCAATCGCGAAAACGTCGCCCGGGGAAGTCTGCTGCATCAGTTGTACCGGGACCCCAAACGGCCTGAGTCCCCCGGCCATCAGCGGCGGGCCAGTCACTGCCAGTGCGTAGGCTGAGGCACTCGACTCGTGGATGCCGATCAGAGTCATGAAGAAAGTTGAGCGCGTGATCGTGGCAGTGACAGCCACACCCGAGGCACCCGCAGGCACCATACCGCTGCCCACGAGTACACGCGGGCTGTACTCCACAACAGAATTACCCTCGAACCTGGTGTATGAGGCTTCAAAACCGCCAGCTCCATTGCGCCTGCTATACTCGTTGACTGCTGCGAAAACGGCTGCGTCCGTCGCAGGGGCACTCTTACCACCGCATATAGCATTGGAAAGCTCACGCGCGCCGGCCAGGGCGCTGGCGTCGGCAGCGTTCTGCATGCTGCGGCGCTCGAAGAACACTGTGCCGCCGTCAATGGCCAGGCCGGTGATAACAAGCAACCCAACCAGTGCAAACACCATAATTATGACCACCTGACCACGTTCCGCCTGGGAAGATTCCTTCTCCATATCAACCTCCTGTTCTCCGGGTACAGCGTGTGCCCGGGTAAGATGGTGCTACCCTGATTCATCTGACAGGAATTATACGGTCATATCGGCCAGCTTTCTACAGGCTTTCTTATTCGTAACTACCCAGTTCCCCGGCTCGGGCCGGTCTCCAGACCGCGCCCGACGTCGCCACGATGGGAAGCGGATGCCGTAATCCGGCCAAATAACCGCTGGATTGAGTGGCCCGGTCAGAGACCGGCCACAGCCTGGGTAGTTACTCTTATTCGCATAACTGATTCTGAGGCGCAAGGTTCTGGCCAATCCCTGACTATGCACCGCGTGGATCCGATCCACGCGGGCCGGGTGCTGGCCGCCTACCGGCCGCCGCCGGATTGTGATCCGGCGGGCACGTCCGGCGGGCACGTCTGGGCACGTCCGGCGGGCACGTCTGGCAGGAGCGACGCGCGGAATCCAGTTATGCGTATCTCACACTCACGTGCAAACCTGATGCCAGCAGCCTGTCGGAGAGGCTCTCTGAAGGCACAGAACATCCCCGTATATGTGTGGATCAGGCGAAAATTTACCACCATCTGTGGCGGCAGCTTCCCTGGAAGCAAGGGTTTCCCCGACAGCCTGCTAGGGCGTCATTTCCCCCGCCAGGATGACCTCGCTGGCAACGGCGCGAAGCGGTATCACGCCATCCGGAACTATAGCGTTGACCAGGGGAGTTGCCACGGTGAAGGAGTACCCCACGGTCACCGTGACAGTCGCCCCTGTCGCAATGACCGGGCAGTCAACCTTAACCAACGCGGGGTCAATTTGCACCAACCCCCCGCTTGCACTCTGAATGCGGTTGTAAAGCTCGGTACGGTAGCTCTCCTCTGGGTGGATGGCTGCGAAAGTGGCGCCTTCTCCTGCTGCGTCTTTGATGGCCACATAAGCATAATACAGACGCCCTATATCCAACAGACCCGCCAGGGTAATGAGCAGCACCGGCAACACAAGTGCCATCTCCAACAGACTTTGCCCTCTCTCTCCAGCTCCACGAATTCGCTTCATATATCACCTCACTGCATTGCGGACCAGCTTCTGGTGTTCCAGGGCGTGCCGTGTGGTGGCATCTATCGTCACTGAGCACAGAGCCTGTTCTTCTTTAGCGAATGCCACAATGTTCCACACCGTCCTGCCCTCACTATCTGGCCCCAGGTGAAGGTCTGTCTGGGCATGAGGATGTGCAGCAAGAAATTCCTCTCCTCCATAAGCCAGAAAAACCAGCACCGCCTCTTTTAGCTCAGAGTGCCAGGTATCTCCGCTGATAGGATGCGGTGCCTCCCACACCCTGGTGGCTTTGACAAGACTGGCCCCGTTACCGTCAACGACAATGTCGAGGGTCTGGCTGTCCTTTGGCGCGTAGAAGACGAACGACCATGCTGAAGCCCCGGCCAGCAGCGCCTCTTTGTCGGCGTCATGCCAGCTTGTTGAAGCAGAGATGATTTGCGCATCTTCAGCATGTCCCCTGGCTACGCCCAGTGCAGCCTCGTAAGCATCCCTTAATTCTATCGGTGGAGGCGTCAGAGCAGATGGGGTGAGCCGTGGGAGGGTGGCTTCCTGCCCGGCCTCAAAAAGAATGTCCCGCCGCTCATAGATCAGATAGCCCAGCAGGGGAATCAGGATCATCACTCCTGCTATTTCCAGAGCTAAAATCCATTTGTGCCTGCTGTAAGTTCCCATAACTCAACCTCCCCTGATCACGAACGGCAGGAATGCGCGATCGAGAGCACGGGAGTGGTAAATCCGGTAATTCTCGATCAGATCATCTCCGGCCAGCTCCTGCCAGACGATATGCAGCTTCCCTCTCCTGCCAAAGGCAAGAGAGGGCAGGATGGACAACGTGTTCTCGTAGTCAGGGCTGCGCGAGACATTTTGCAGTGGAGGCCAGTTACGGCCTGGTGTCGTACAACTTACCAACACCTCCTCGGCCTGTACATCGCTGTCGCTACTGTACCCCTGGAAAACCACGCACACCTCTGTACGCCCACCGTCCTCAAATAATGCAATATCCGGGGCGATGTAGGCCGGGCTCTCATGATTGATCTTCACAGGTGAGGAACTGATACGTTCCGATGCGCTCCAGGTGCTGCCATCGTAGCGGGTATAACGCACATAGTGATACTCCGGTTTGTCCGTCTCGCCGATCTCCTCACCCCAGGCCACGTGCAACCCACCATCATTAGCTGCGGCGATAGCAGGCCAGACGGGGCGCTGTATCCCCGTGGAAAGAGTGACGGGGACAGACCACTGTATACCATCTCCTGCCAACTGGCCACGCATGTACAATATTTCTCGTTGGTTCAGAGAGCTGTACTTTTCCCACACCATATGTATAGTGTTACCATCAGGCCCGACGGTCAGCGCTGGGTTACGCATACTGATAGCTCCGGTGTGAGTATAGATCACAGTCGCTGTAGGCCAGACCGTGGCCGTCAGAGGGCGAGAAGCACAGAGAATATCTTGATACGGATCGCCGGCACTGAAAACTATGTGTACGTGAGCAGAACTTGCTGCCAGCCGTGGCCGTGTGAAACCGCTCACCGGTACCGAGGGTGGTGTGGGAATGGAATGTGCCTCACTCCAGTTGCCTTCTATCGGTCGCTCGGCCACATAGACCGCGAGAGGAGGCTGACCCCCAGTCCAGGCCACATATATCTTGCCCCCCGCGATAACCACGTCCGGCAGATATGAGTCCTGGTCAGTTACAGAGATTGGCGCCGGCTCAGACCAGGTAACGCCGTTGTTGTTAGATATAGCGTTGTAAATGTTCCGTTTTCCCCCCTGGTAAGAAGGGTTGCTCCAGACCACGACCACCAATCCGGAGGGATCGGTGGCGATGGCCGGCTGCAAGCCGTAGTCAGGCAGGCCAGCAGAGAGCGCCACAGGTCGGGTACCGCTCCACACAGGCCAATCGGGGTTGACGTTGTTAGCGGTCGCGCCGATCGCCACTCCTGCCAGCGATGACAGGAGCGTCAGCCATGTCAGCCCAATAAGCACCAGAGGACGTGAAGCCATTTGGAGGCAGCGTTGAACCCAACCCATGTGCCTAGTTTCTGTACATTATGATGATCCGCACTGTGCTCTGGCCCTCTACGACCTCAACGCCGGGGTAAGTGTTGGAGTAACGGACACCGTTGATCCATGTCTCACCGACCACTGTATACGTACCCACGGGAATGTCGTACAGAGCGTAGCTTGCGTTGGCATCGGAGACGGTCGAAGCGATCAGGGTCTCCCCATCGTACACGTAGACATTGGCCCGCCCGTGCGGTACAGGAGCGCCGGTCAACGATACCCACGTCTCCCCCACGATCGAGCCGACCGTTGTCGTCGGTGGCGTTTCAGGTGGTGGCGTCCCTATCATCGAGACGTCCACCGCGATCGGCCCGGCAGAGTTGTTGTTTTCATTGAGTTCACTCACCTGGAGCCAGGAGTCGGCCTTTGCCCAGACATGATGGGTGCCTGTCACCGCGAAGCCATGCCGTAAAGTGATGACGATATTGTTGCTGCGTCCTGCTCCCAGCCCGCTTAACGCTCCCCAGGCGATACCTCTCGCTCCTTCTGCAGGATCGGCATCGTAAAGGTCCACCCAGAACATGGTATTCACCGGCCGGCTGCCTATATTAGCCACCGTGACACTGAAATCCAGTGGCTGATAGGTCGAGATTGGCCCGGTGTTCAACATCCTCAGATCAGAAATCACCAGGTCTGGCCCGGGGCAGGGAGATACAAAGGTTGCCGTCTGCTCGGGCGTATTGCTGTTAACAGCACTGATCCTGTGAGTTCCTTCCGTCACGTTGACGGTGACCTGTTTATGCCATGATGGCGGCTGAGCGGTCGCGTAGTAAACGGCTACCTGACTGCCGTCCCACCTGATGCTTATGTCGTCGTTCTTGTTCTGGTACCGCCAGTTATAGCCAGTTACAGTGATTACCGTTGTGCCGGCGGGGCTGCATTGAGGGGACACGGTGATGTAAGCGTTGGTGGTACATGCCTCAACGGAGGCAGTAGCGCTCTCGCCATATCCACTGACCTGGACATTCTGGCCGGCCTGAAGCGGCTGCGCTACAGGGAGCGTGAAAGTGAAATTGCCAGAGGTGTCTACTACCGTGTTATCATGGTATCCGGATTCCACCACGAGCAGCTCGATACCCAGGCCGGGCTCAGCTGTCCCCCTGACCACAGTGCTCCCGTGACAGAGCGGCGTCTGGATGACAATGGGGGCAAAACTGCCCGGCGGCGCTTCTACGACAGCCGCGTCGTACCGGCCGTAACCTTCCACCGCGATCACATGGCCGGCGATCAGCGGCGGCAGACTGGTGAACCCAAATGCCCCGTCCGGCTGGACAACTGTGCTCAGGTGTGGAAAGGTAGCGCTCATCAAATCGCGGATGTAGACGGTGCGCTGCGGCTCTGCCGTCCCTGTCACGACGGTCTGCCCGGCAAGCAGAGGCTCCCAGATCACAATCGGCTTCAGCGGTTCCTCCACCTGAATGGTGACCACATCGTAGTCGTTCACCGTATAACCCAGAGGGTCAGTGCCGGAGGCAACCAGCACATTGTGCGTGGTGGTGTAAATGCGATACGGCACCCGCCAGAAGACAGTTTGTCCCACGTCCAGGTTGGTGGAATTGACGGTCGTGCCGAGGCTATCCACAACGGAAACATAGGGCAATATCACGTCGCCGATGTTCATCACCTGATAGGTAAAGACTACCGTATCGCCTGGCTGGATTATCCGGGGCTGTGCCGCTACAGTGAGGTCAATAGCCGGGTTGATAACCTGGACGGTGGCACTATCGCTGCTGCTAACCGTATTGCCCCGAGGGTCACTGCCAATGGCTGTAACCTGGTTGTTCAGCGTGGCATAGATCAACTGAGAGACATTTGAGGTATGTGTGGCACCCGCCTCCAGCGTACCAACCGGCAGAGAGTTTCCCAAACTGTCGTTGATAACGATGTCAAGCTCTGCTTCGCCGGTGTTGGTGACGGTGTAGGAGAACTGCACCTGATCACCAGAGTGGATTGTGTCAGCGCTGGCTGAAACCTCCAGGAGGATAGCGACGGTGCTTGTATCGCAGGCGTCGCCGATACCGTCCGCGTCAGCATCCTCCTGGCCCGGGTTGAGCACTGACATGCAGTTATCACAGGCATCGCCCAGACCATCGCCGTCCGTATCTGACTGGTCCGGGTTGAAGTGAATGGGACAGTTGTCGTTTTCGTCCGCCACGCCATCTGCGTCCATATCACTACCACTGCTTCCGCCGCCGCCACTACCTGTGCCACCGCCTCCAATTGCTCCACCGCCACCACCCCAACCGGGCGGCACGCCCACGCCCTCACCAAGCGTGGCGATAGTACGGGCAGCCTCCACACGAATGGGGAATGTAGACACAATGGGCTGGATGACAGGTGTGATAGCAGGTAGATCGTAATCCAGGTACACCAGTACCCGGTCTCCCACCTTTGCCTGCATCGTATTGGTGAACACGGTTGTGCCGGGGCCATGGTCATACGCAACGGAGATATTCACTGCATTGGGATCGGCCAACACGATCTTCTCCCGTGTCCGGTCAATGATGCCCACCACATCTCTGGGCTGGACCACTCCGTAGCGAGCACCCTCGCGGGCCGCATTGAACAGGCTACTATAGACGGTGAAGACATACCCGAACTCGATGATCCCCAACGTTACCAGCAGCAGGACGGGTAATATCAGAGCAAATTCCACCAGCCCCTGCCCGTGGCTATATTGCCTTACACCTCCAGCCATGTACTGCCATATTCGTTTCAACAGGTCGAGATTCCTGGTGCTCTTGCTGAGCATTCCTGCCTCCCTTTCATGCCGGTGTGCAGATTACGCAACCGGGTAGAAGATGGTACAGGCCTTCCTCACCCCAATATCTATCTACACTAAGTATATGCGGGTGCGGCTGGCCAGTCATCCGTAAAGCTACGCAATTTTGGATGGGAAAGTACCTGATTTACCCGCTATGGATAAGATGGGAAGACTTCTGCTGCTGTGGCCGGTCGTGGCGGCGTCGGGCCTTGTATGGCAACTGCGAGCAGTTGCCTACACATCAACGAGCTTGCGCAGCAAATCATAGATAGTAAGAGCAACCCCATAGTTGGGGGATCGCCAACCCCACGCGGCCATCAGGTCCCGCCCGCTGGAAGGTGCACCCCGGACTTTTCCAGAACGGCAATTGTGC
>Ga0209101_1001208_pt1 | contig 19738 bp, 12 predicted proteins | sample ConPoolayeCmetaG_FD_185481 | JGI IMG/M metagenome (GOLD analysis project Ga0209101, IMG submission 185481) | Hot spring microbial mat communities from California, USA to study Microbial Dark Matter (Phase II) - Cone Pool mat layer C metaG... ...
CTCGGCAGCGCGCGGGCCGAATTCGGCAAGTCAAATGCGCCCAGGCGGTCACACCGTGCCGCAGCGAGCCGCCCTACAAATGTACGCCCGGCACCCACGCACGCCGAAAAGTGGTCAAGAAGTAGGCGAAAAATTATAGCGATTATGATTTACACACAAAAATCTCCCCTTTTCAGGGCTATACTCGCCGTTTATATTTTAATGTGTATCCAATACGCCGCAAATGCGCAATCGGCGCTATTACAGAAAGTTCCTCTTGACGACAGACAAGCATTCTTAGAGAGCCTCGTCTATGAAGAAAACCTATTCCGGGGAGCAGAAGTGGCTTATCTGGAGCCTCACCTGACAAAAGAAGAGATCGGCCAAGTGATTCAGGAGCTTATCCAAGCCGATGCAGGAGGAGTGGAAGCCATCCGCCGAATCTATGAAGGCTACAAACCTAAACCTCGAGGCTGTGTCGTCAACAAACGATGGATCTGCGTTATAGAAGCAGATAGATAACACCAGGGATAATCCGGAGTAGTCTCATCGATGGTATATGCTTAGATTCGCACTTTAAAAATTTAAAAAGATGAGACTACTCCTATTTGAAACGAGACCGCTCACTTACCTTTTCACCGCTCTACTCGTTTGTATTCAAACTTGTGGATGCTTCATTAAAAAAACAATTCCGTATTCTGAAATATACACATGTAAGAGCATTCTAAAAACTTTAGAGAAAGACAAAAATTACGATTGGCATTTAGTCGTAATATCCAGTGGAAAGTGCGGCTTTTGCCTCCGGGCAAAAGAAGATATCCATAAATACAACATGCCTTCGTCTTTTAAGGTGACTTTCCTGGAACATGATATAACCGTAGTAGAATATGAAGAATTTCTAAAAGAGGGATGGTACAAAAACTGTGAAGTCATTCAGACTGACGGGTGTAAAAATTTCTCAGAGTTTTTTCCGATTTTTCTGCTTTATCGAATGAGCGACCAAAAACTCGTGTATACGGAAAAAGGGTACGACAAATTAACAATGAATAATATCAAGTCAATCGTCCAAAAGTACTCTGTGAAAAAAAGAGCGCTGGAGTAGACCTTCACCCGACCGGCACATCGGTCAAGTGCCTTTCTTTAAATAACGGCACTGGTCTGTGCTTTACTTTATCGACAGGCGACATGCGCCTCAAGGCCTGTAAAAAAGAAGTCTTCTCCATAGAGTAAACGACCCTTTTCGCCTTTTGCAGAGGCACAATACCGCAGGAAAACCAACCCTTTTTCCCTCCCAAAAAGCCGAAAATGACAGTACACTTGCTATTTGCAGGATAAAAGTAAGCCGTTCGTCGAAACGAACTTGCACAAAAAAAAATTATTTCGTCTCATCAAAATTCACCAAACGATGACGTATGCTCCTCTTCAAACCATTCACCAGCTCCAACACCCGGCTCCGGCTGCCGCCTAAGCCGAGAGACAGACCTACCCGCAGTTAAGGTAACGGTAACAGGGCGCCCACACTCCGCCGTCGCTCGGCAGCGCACGGGCCGAATTCGGCAAGTCAAATGCGCCCAGGCGGTCACACCGTGCCGCAGCGAGCCGCCCTACAAATGTACGCCCGGCACCCACGCATGCCGAAAAGTGGTCAAGAAGTAGGCGAAAAGCAGTTTTATCATGAGAACGCTATTTTTGGCAATGATGGCGCTGTTCCTCCTCAGTACAGCGCAGGCCCAGTACTACGAAGTAGGAAAGACTTATTCTTTCAGAAGCCTGTCTGCGAGCGATAGCAGCAAGGCAGTGGTGATAGACGTCGTCTACGACGCGGAAGGCAAGGCGCTTTTAAAGCGTAAGATGGAGGATGCGACCCGAAGAGATACCTCGGAGATGTTTCACCTCTTTGGCCCTATCGCCAATCAGGTGGTAGTGGCCTCTTACGAGGACACGATAGAAGTACGGTTTAGAGACAGAACACAGTACTGGATAATACCATGGGAAGGCTCAGGAGAGGTACAGGCGCTGTCAACGGATAAACTTGTCGTGGTGTGCACCTGCCGAAGAGGAGGAAATAGATGCGCTGTAACCGCGATGGTAAACCGGCCCTACGTGACGGCGACGTGCGTTCGAGAGCGGTGCAGGCGGTGCGAGATAGGCGTCTATCCCGTAGAAGACGACGGGGGCGAGAGCCCTGTGGTGAGAGGCGGGGTGCTCGTCTTGAAGGCGCGCTCGGTGTCGTGGCGGTAGCGTCCCTCTCTGTGGGAAATCCAGCGTGCCGAGGGTGGGAGCGCTCGATAAGCAGGATAAGCTAAGACAAGTACCGGATAGGGGTGCGGCAATGGGCTGAAGGGTTCGGGCCGGTGGCCCGCTATTTGCCGTCGGCATCTTTCCCTGTGGTGTACCTTCGCCGCATGAAAAATCAGGACTTGAAAAAGATAGCCAACACGCTTCGCGGCCTAGCCATCGATGCCGTTGAGGCTGCCAACTCAGGACATCCGGGCATGCCGTTAGGAATGGCAGATGTGGCAGCGGTGCTTTGGACGGAATTTTTAAAGCACCACCCAGCCAATCCCCATTGGGCCAATCGCGACCGCTTCGTGTTGTCGGCAGGGCACGGCAGCATGCTGTTGTACGGCCTGTTGCATCTGTACGGCTACGACCTTTCCTTGGAGGAATTAAAGCGCTTCCGGCAGTGGGGGAGCCGCACGGCCGGCCATCCCGAATACGGACATGCGCCGGGAATAGAAACAACGACGGGCCCACTAGGCCAGGGATTGGCCAATGCCGTAGGTATGGCTTGGGCAGAAAAGCACCTGGCAGCACGTTTTAACAAAGGGCCTTATCGCATAGTCGATCATTACACTTATGTCATAGCCAGCGACGGTGACCTGCAGGAGGGCATTTCACACGAAGCCTGCTCTTTTGCCGGCCATTATCGCCTGTCGAAGCTCATCGTACTCTACGACGACAACGGCATCAGTATCGACGGGCGCACAGAGCTGTCGTTCAGCGAAGACGTGTTGACGCGCTTTGCGGCTTACGGATGGAGTACCTACCGCATAGACGGCCACGATTACGACGCCATACGCGCGGCGCTCACCCTGGCGCGCACCTCAGACAGACCCACCCTTGTCGCCTGCCGAACGGTGATCGGCTACGGCAGCCCTCACAAGGCGGGCACCGAAGAAGTACACGGTGCCCCCCTGGGCAAAGAAGAGGCGCGGCTGACGAAGAAGGCACTAAGACTACCGGTCGAAAGCCCTTTTTACATAAGTGATGAAGTGCTGCAGCTCACGCGGAAAGCCATAGCCGAGGGACGTCGCGCAGAGCAGCGCTGGCTGGAGCTGTGGGAAAAATACCGGCGCAAATATCCAGACCTATCGGCCGAATACGAGAGTTGCCGGGCCCTGTCCGTTCCGGAGGATGTGCTCTCTTCCATACCCTTTTTCACCTTGGGCAAAATGGCCACGCGCATTGCTTCGGGCAAGGTATTAGACGCCATCGCCGTTCGCATTCCCGCTCTGGTGGGTGGCTCGGCGGACTTGACGCCTTCAAACAAGACCTTCGCCCAGGGACAGACGGTCTGCACGGCCAAGCATCCGGCGGGGCGTTACATCCACTACGGCGTGCGCGAACACGCCATGGCGGCCATCATGAACGGAATGGCCTTACACGGGGGAATCTTGCCCTACGGAGGCACCTTCTTCGTGTTCACCGACTACATGCGCCCGGCCATGCGGCTGGCAGCGCTCATGCAGCTGCGGGTAATTTATGTCCTAACCCACGACTCCATCGGCCTGGGAGAAGACGGGCCCACGCACCAACCTATCGAGCACTTGGCCGCCCTCAGAGCCATGCCTAACCTCTCGCTCATCCGGCCCATGGACGCCAACGAAACGGCTGTAGCCTGGCAAATGGCCCTTACCCGCCGAGAGGGACCTACGGCCCTCATCCTGACGCGCCAGAATGTGCCGACCTACGACCGGGCCGCTTTAGGTTTGGCAGCCGCTCAAAACGCCGCGCGAGGCGCTTACGTGCTGATAGAAGACGAAGGCTACCGGCTGATACTCATTGCCTCCGGCTCTGAGGTCGCCCTGACTTTGGAAGCTCGGCAGCTGCTCAACACCGAAGGTATCGGCGTCCGGGTAGTCTCCATGCCCAGCATGGACGTTTTCGACCGACAAGACGAGGTTTATCGCCGAAGCGTCCTACCCGATAACTGCCCGCTGCGCATTGCCGTAGAGGCAGGCGCCTCCTTCGGCTGGCACAAGTACGTAGGGGAAAAAGGGCTGGTAATAGGCATAGACCACTTCGGCGCTTCGGCTCCTTACGAAGAACTATACAAACACTACGGCCTTACGGCCGAACACATAGCCGGCCGGGCCAAAAGCCTGCTCTTACAAGCCGGCCGAGGAGAGCAGGCGGCAGTGTCAAACTTTGAGTGATGCCAATTGTTTGAAAAACATTGAAAATGGTATTTTTATACAAAAACCGACCACTCAAAACCAAACATTACCGAACAGGCTTAGGCTTTTTCCAAAACGACGGCATATCCCTGACCCACGCCGATGCACATGGTGCACAGGGCATAGCGCGCACGGCGATGGTGCAACTCTCGGGCGGCCGTCAGCAGTAAGCGGGCGCCCGACATGCCCAAGGGATGCCCCAAGGCGATGGCTCCTCCGTTGGGGTTGAGGCGCTCGTCGTCGTCGGCCAACCCCAACAGGCGCGTGCAGGCAAGCACCTGCGCGGCGAAGGCCTCGTTTAGCTCGATGATGTCCATGTCTTCCAGTCGCAAACCGGCCTTCTGCAGTGCTTTTTGGGTGGCCCCCACCGGCCCTATGCCCATCGTGCGCGGCTCTACTCCCACGACGGCAGAAGTTACCATTCGAGCCAGTGGCTTGAGTTTATGGGTTTTCAAAGCCGCCTCAGAGGCGATGAGGAGGGCTGCTGCTCCGTCGTTCAGCCCCGAGGAATTGCCGGCCGTTACGGTTCCGCCCGGGCGAAAAGCCGGCTTTAAAGTGGCCAATACTTCCAAGGTGGTGCTGGGTTTAATAAACTCATCTTGGTCTACGACCACAGTGGCGCCTTTCTTGACGGAAACGGTCACCGGGACAATCTCCTCCGCCAGCCGCCCACACCCACGGGCCTGCGCCGCCTTTTGCTGGCTCCAATAGGCAAAGCGGTCCTGGTCTTCGCGGCTGATGCGATAAAGTTCTACCAAGTTCTCGGCCGTCTCACCCATGGCCTCCGTGCCGTACAGCTCTTTCATACGCGGATTGATGAAGCGCCAGCCGAAGCTGGAATCGTACAGCTGAGCGTCGTTGCCGAAGGGTTTACCGCTCTTACTCAACACATACGGGCCGCGCGTCATGTGCTCGACACCGCCGGCTATGAACAGTTCCCCGTCGCCGTTTCGGATGGCGCGATAGGCATTCACGGCCGCCGCCATCCCACTGGCACACAGGCGGTTGACCGTCTCTCCCGGCACCGTACAAGGAAGACCGGCCAGCAAAAGTGCCATGCGGGCAACGTTGCGGTTGTCCTCTCCGGCTTGATTGGCGCAACCCAAAATGACATCGTCAATGGCAGCCGGGTCTAAGTCTGGGTGCCGCGCCACCAACTCGCCCAACACATGGGCGGCCAAGTCATCGGCCCGTACAGAAGCCAAACTTCCGCCGAAGTTGCCTATCGGGGTGCGCACCCCGTCGATCAAGTACGCTTCTCGGTTCAAAATGCGACCTCCTTTTGCAATTTATCTGCGGACAAAGTTCGAGCGGGCAGGCCAAAATCAGCCCAACGGCTTAAAAAAAGCCGCGCCGGCACTTGAACTTTTACCGACCGGCATTTACCTTTGTAGCGAAAATTCGCTATTGTTCACGTCATTTAAAAAAATAGAAACCATGGGAGATACACTTGCAAATGGCTCCGTTTTGAAAGGCGGAGAATTTTTGGTGCGCGACACTCGGCCGGAAGAGGTATTTACTCCAGAAGACCTCAACGAGGAGCAGCTAATGGCCCGGCGAATGGTGGAAGATTTTCTGGAGCAAGAAATCTACCCCAATGTGGCCAAGATTGAAAAACAGGAGGGGGATATCGTCGTCCGGCTGTTGAAAAAAACGGGAGAATTAGGCCTTTTAGGCGCCCACATGCCACCGGAATACGGCGGCATGGCGTTGGACACCAATACGAACACGGTGATTTCGGAAGCCTTCGGCCCGGCAGGGTCGTTTATCGTGGCCTTTGCCGCGCACACCGGCATTGGGATGTTGCCCATCTTATATTTCGGCACGGAGGAACAAAAGAAAAAGTACCTACCCGGTTTAGTCAGCGGTGACTTGAAGGCCGCCTACTGCCTGACGGAGCCCGGCAGTGGCTCGGACGCCCTGGCGGCCAAGACGCGCGCGGACTTGAGCGCCGACGGCAAGTACTACATCCTCAACGGCCAGAAGATGTGGATATCGAATGCCGGCTTTGCCGACATCTTCATCGTCTTTGCCAAGGTAGGCGGAGAGAAATTTACGGGCTTCATCGTAGAGCGCGGCGCGCCCGGGTTGACCCTAGGAGCGGAGGAGGACAAGATGGGCATAAAAGGTTCGTCTACCCGCCAAGTTTTCTTTGAAAATGTCCAAGTGCCGGTGGAGAACGTTTTAGGTGAAATCGGCAAAGGACACCTGATTGCGTTTAATGCGCTCAATATAGGCCGCTACAAGCTGGGCATCATGTGCATTGGCGGAGGCAAAAAGGTTATAGAAATGGCCACGCGCTACGCCAACGAGCGGTACCAGTTCGGACAGCCCATCGGTCAGTTTGGCGCCATTCAGCACAAGTTGGCCGAAATGGCCATTCGCATCTTCGTCGGCGAGAGTGCGGCTTACCGTACCTCCCAGCTGATGCAAGACCGAAAGGAGGCAGCAGAGGCCCAGGGCAAGTCCTACGGCCAGGCCATGTTGGAGGCGGCAGAGGAATACGCCGTGGAATGTTCGATTCTCAAGGTGTACGGTTCAGAAGCACTCGACTACTGCGTGGACGAGAACGTGCAAATCCACGGCGGCATCGGCTATAGCGAAGAGTACCCGGCGGCGCGCGCCTATCGCGATAGCCGCATCAACCGCATATACGAGGGAACGAACGAAATCAACCGCATGCTCACCATAGATCAGCTCTTCAAGCGGGCCATGAAGGGGCACTTCGACCTGGTAGGGCCGGCGTGGGCCGTGCAGAAAGAACTGGCCGCCATGCCCTCCTTTGAGAAGCTCGAAGGACCTTATGCCGAAGAGCGCCGTGCGGTGAGCGACTTCAAAAAGATCGTCCTCATGACGGCAGGCGCCGCGGCGAAGATGCAAATGGACGGTAAGTTAAACCTAAAAGAGGAGCAAGAGATCCTAATGAACTGCGCCGATATGCTGACCGACCTCTTCTTAGCGGAGTCCGCGCTCTTGCGCGTAGAAAAGATCGCCGGCCGCAGCGACAAGCCGCAGCCTCAGGAGGTTTACGACGCCATCTTGCAGGTTTTCTTGCACGACGCCACGGCCCGCATGGCAAAGAACGCCACCGATGCACTGGCCTCCTTTGCCGAGGGCGATTTGCTCAAGACCTTCCTGATGGGCCTGAAGCGGTTTACCAAATACCCGCCCGTCAACGTAAAGGAGAAACGGCGCCTAATTGCCCGCGCTTTGCTACAGGCCAACGGCTGGTGTTTTTAGCAGAAGGAAATAAGCAGCCTAAAAAGGACTCGGCGGCAAGACGTCTTCGGACCTCTTGCCGCTTTTTTCTTTGCTCGCCTGGGCCGAAAGAGAGCCGTTCACCACGATAGCCGCGCAGATGAAAAAGAGCGAGCCTATTTTGTCGGTTTCTACAAAATCATTCATGAACATCAGCAGGCAGATGAGCGCAAAGCTGAGCGAGGCGGCCATGACAAACCGACCCTGCGCTACCTCGCGCAGACGGTGATAGGTGCGCTGTCCCCATAGCAACACCAGCACACAAAAGGCGAGAAAGAAAAACAGGCCGGGCAGCCCTTGCTCTACGGCGACCATTAGATAGTAATTGTGAATGCCCGACCGCTCCGGGTTATGGCTAACGTAGGTCTTGAAGCTCGTGACGGTGAAGTTTCGGTAATTAAAATAAAAGGTTCCCGGGCCAAAACCCAGTATCGGCTTTTGCTCGATCATATAGGCTGCGGCAACCCATCGGTAAACGCGCTCCATGAGGGAGATGTCCTCCAAACGGGTAGTGGCCTGGAGTAAGTTGTCGAATCGCGTATGAGTGACGGTGCGCTCGTAGTTAGGTGCAAAGAGGAGCCAGTTGTCTCTGTAGGTAACGAAGCTTACGAAGAGGCCGATACCCAAGGCTGCTATTAGAAGGCCCACTTGGAGCATTCGCCACCGCATTAGCCCGTAGAACACTACGGCGATAAGCAGCGCACCATAAGCGGCGCGAGTATAGGCAAAGTTGATTCCGACGAGTAAGAGCAACATGGCCGCCGTCAATAGCCGGCGCGACCAACTGCCGGGCGGATAATGACTTCTCCCCCACCACACAAAAGGCAAGAACACGGCCTGTATACAGGCATATATGACGTGATTGCGGTAAAACGGCCCCATGACGTAGTTCACTTCCTCGAAGGTAAGGCCCCGGGCGGCGTGTCGAGCCAACACGATACACACCGTCAACAGCAGCGGTATCAGAAACCACCACAGCAGGGCCTTGAAGTCCCGCTCCTGTCGAAAGATATGGCCGGCCAAAAAGAAAAAGACGACAACATACCAGCCCTTGGCCAGCCAGAACTTCAAAGACGCAACCCCCATTGTACTGTTTAAGCAAGCCAAGGTTGTCCAGGATAAGTGCGCCAGCAGGGCCAATGTGACCGGATGGCGCACAAAGCGGGCGTCTACCGACCGACTGTGGTAGGCAAACCAGGCCACTCCCACCAAGGTCAGCAGCCACATGATCTGCTCCGAGGGTAAGTCGGTGCCGAGTCCTGCGGGCAGCTCTATCTCCGTAGAAAGCGGAAGGGTGGCGAGCAGGAGATAATACAAGCGGCGAAAATCGAATACGGCGAGCCATAAGATAAGCACGGCCGCCGGCGCCGCGCCGAGCCACCAGTTTTCCAGCAGTATACCGGCGGCACCACCGGCAATCGCCGTGCCGGAGGTAGTCCATACCAGCCACTGCTGAAGCCGAGGGCTTCTCGGCAAGTGAGCGCGTTCGTGCAGTCGGCTCATGCTCGGGCTAATCGATAAGGAGGCTACGCCATTGCACGCCCCGATAGGCATCGGCGACCAAGATGGCCAAAGAGGTGAACAAAAGGGTACCCAGCAGACTCGCCAAGACGATCAAGCTGCGCACCGGCCGACTCTTGACGGGCGAGGGCTCTGCTGCCTCGATGACCAACAAAGCCGGGATATCGGTAGAGTAGGTCGCCAGTATTTGGTTGTAGCGCTCTATGTCGTAGGTGAGCTGTTTGCGCGCCTGATAATGCATGTCTTGCAAAATGGCGATGCGCGGCACGGCTTCGTTAAGGCGGTCCACCGTGAGCACTTCCGAGTTACCTCCTGCGGAGCGCAGCTGTTGGCGTTGTTGTTCGTACGCCTTCAGATTGGCTCGAATGAAGGCCAGCGTATCGCGCGGCACGTTAGGGTCGCTCTCCAACACCTCCAGGCGGGCGCGATAGCGGATGACTTCTAAATCGGCCAGCGAGAGCTGCCCGGCAATTTGAGCGCTCTGAGTGCTTACGTCGTAGATGTTGTAGAACGCCTGTACCCGCCGCAAGCTGTCGGCCAAGCGCTCGAGCTCCACTTGCTTGCGCTTCAGATTGTTCTCAAAAGCGGCCAGCAGCTTGCGCTGGCTTTCTTTCGTGAGCCGCTGGGCAATCTCATCGATCTTCTGTCGCGCCGCATTCGCCATGTCGGCGGCCACTTGGGGGTCTTTGTCCTCTACCGTTAGCTCTATGGCGTCGTTTTTATTTTTCTGTACGGTGTACAACTTCCTCAATCGCTTGCGCAACTTGTGGATTCCTTTTTTACTCGTAGAGTCGATGCCGTAATGGGTGTAAAGATGAAAACGCTCGATCAGAAAGTCCTCCACCTCGCGGCTTCGGGCAATTTCGGCCAAGCGGTCCAAATCGCGGTCGGAGCCGAAGTAGTCGGTCACCTGTCCGGTGTACCCAAAGAGCAACTCGGGATTGGCCAGACGGGGGCTCGTAGGATAAAAGACGGTTTTGGCCTCGTAATAGTTATCCAACAAAAGCGATATGCCTACACTGGCAACCAAGGCAACCAGGCAGGCGTTCAAAATGAATCGGCGCTGCCGATACAGGGCCTGGATGACCTCTAACAGGTTGTCGCGGTTTTCCTCCATAAGAAAAGAAATGTCCCTAAATGTCCGGGGCGGCAAAGGTACATCCCGCCACGCGCTCGTGAGCAACGGACGCGCGCGCCGCCGATTTGAGCAGATGCGCTTATAAAACGCCCCAACACCCGAATCGGCTGCCTAAAGCTGCCAGGTATGTAGCAGGCGAGCCGCTTCCTCAGAGCCCATCTGGGCGGCGGTGTACAGGTCGTGTGTATACTCCGGGCGACCGATTTGCCGCTTGGCGATGGCGCGGTGCAGCAAACTTTCGATTTCCGAGCGTTGGTCTTCACCCACTTGCATGGCTATGGCTCGGTCGAAAGCGTCAATCGCTCCGACCGGGTCGTTGAGACCCAGCAAGGCCTTCCCTTGTAAATAAGAGGCGCGCCCACGGCGATGATAATTAGGGTCGGCTTCATCAAAGCGACGAGCCATAAATAAATTCAACTCTCTGAGCGCCTCTGCGTATTTTTTAAGATGCACCAAGCACTCCCCTTTGCGCAGGCGGGCAAGCCAGTGAATGGGCTGCAGCGCCAAGGAATTCTTAAGCGTCAGATCGAAATCCTCCACAGCACTCAACCAGTCGTTTTTGAGCATGCGCACCTTGCCCCGCCCGTAATAGGCATCCGGATGGTGCGAGTTAAACGATATGCTCCGGTTGAAATCGTGCAGCGCATCGTTGTAATTACCCAACTTGTAGTTCACATACCCGCGCCGCTCGTAGGCCAACGCGTGCTTTTCGTATTTTTCAATGGCCCGGCTAAGGGCTTCGGCCGCTTCTACCTCCCGTCCCGGCTGACCGACCAGTCGCCGCCCTCTCAAAAATTCCTGAACGGCAACCTTATCCGAAACCGGTTCGATGAACGTTTGCTCCACCACCCCGTCGTCGGCTATGCACCAGCTCGCTATGTAGCCTGCCGTAGCATATTGCGCCAGCTCGCGAAACAGCTCTACCGTCATGCGCCACGACTTCTCATTACCTTGCAGCTTTCGTTGCACGACGGTCAAGGAAAAATCTTGCTCGACCAGCACCTGCTCGGCCTTGAAGAGGAGATGCGTCTTAAAATAGTTTTCCGTGCGCACCTGCCAGTGGTGCACCACCTTGTCAAAAGTCCGTCGGTTGCCAAAATCTAAACGACCTTTAAACACCAACCGAAGGGTTACCTGCTGCGTATTCATTGCTGCCCGCTGTTTTTGCAATAAGGAAACTCGCCCATCACCGGGCAATCCGCTCTCCTCTCTCCGCACAAGAGGCCGGCAAAGGGCTTTACCTCTCTCCACCATAGAGCCCATCTTTCAGCCGTGCTGAAAAGCAGACTCTATCGAAAAGACCGGCTACGGTGAAGTGCGCACTATAGCTATGCAAATGTCTGTTATTTTGCAAAACCCTCAAAACGTCGGTTAATTTTTTTTAAAAAAAGTAGCCATAAGGACGCATTAGGCAAACAAATATATTTATTTTAAATGCGGCTTTCCATCTTTACACCAAAATGAAAAACGGCCTACTGTTTTTTTTCAACGTTGTATTGATGAGTTTCTGCCGCCATTCGATATTCGCCCCGCATTTGGGTGCAACATCTGAACAAGACGATGGAAAAGCGACTTTTTGACTATCTCTACGAGCAGCTGGAGCGGCATCCGCTGGAGCGCGCTTTCGGCCATCGGCACGGTGGAGAATGGTTGTATTATTCTACGGCAGAAATGGTGCAGATGGTCAACGAGGCGAGCCGCGGGCTGCTTTTGTTGGGCCTTAAGCCCGGCGACAAAGTGGCGACCGTCGTTTACCAGACCTCGCCGGCATGGGTAGTATTGGAGTTCGCCATGTTACAGGTGGGCATCCTAAACGTACCTATGTACCCCACCATCAGTACGCGCGAATATGTATATATTCTGGAGGAATCCGAGAGCCGATATTGCTTTGTGGGCGACGGCGATTTATACGACAAAGTACGCGCTGCCCAAGGACAGTTGGGCGACCGGTTGAGGGAGATCTTCTCTTTTGCACACACTCATCCACACATCCGCAGTTGGCGCGTGCTGTTGGAGATGGGCCGGCAGGCACCGCACCTACAAGCAGAGGTCGAGCGTATCAAGGCCTCCATTCGCCCGGACGACGTCATGACCCTGGTATACACGTCCGGTACCACGGGCCATCCCAAGGGGGTTATGCTCACCCACGCCAACATCGTCTTTAATGTAGAAGCCGTTCGGCGTTTGTTGCCTTTTCAGCCCGGCGACCGCGTGCTCAGCTTCTTACCCGTCAGCCATATTTTTGAACGGGCCGCCGTCTTTGCCTATACCGCCATGTGCGGGAGCGTGGCGTTTACCGGCACCGACAATTTGGGAGGAGAAAACGGAGACTTGCGCGCCGTAAGCCCGCATTTTTTCACTACCGTCCCTCGCTTATTGGAAAAGGTCTATGAGAAAATTGTCGAAAAAGGCCGCGCGCTGAGGGGAATTAAGCGCCTTCTTTTCTTCTGGGCGCTGGGACTAACGGAGGAGTGGCACTTTGGCTACCGGCCAAGAGGGCTAAAGGCGTTAGCGTGGAAGGTGGCCGACGCCCTGGTCTTTTCTAAATGGCGCCAAGCGCTGGGCGGACAGGTGAAGGCCATCATTACGGGAGCCAGCGCTTGTCCGGTAAAGGTAATGCGCACCTTCAACGCCGCCGGCATACCTGTGCGCGAAGGGTACGGCCTGACCGAAGCCGCACCGGCCATTAGCTTTAGCCGTATGGAGGCCGGCGGAGCGCTGCTGGGCACCGTAGGACCTCTGCTCGAAGGGGTGGACGTGGTGCTCGAGCCAAGCCCCGAGCTTCGCCCGGGCGAGGGAGAAATTTTGGCAAAAAGCCCGGGCATTATGATGGGTTACTACAAGCAACCCGAAAAAACGGCCGAAGTGATCCGCTACATCAACGGAGAGCGCTGGTTGGTTACCGGTGATGTAGGCGCTTGGGTAGACGGCCCAGGAGGGCGTAAGTTCCTCAAGATTACCGATCGCAAAAAAGAGCTGCTCAAGACCAGCCAGGGCAAATATGTCGCCCCGGCTCCTTTGGAAGCTGCCCTGAAGGAACACTTCCTGGTAGAGCACGCTATGGTAGTAGGCGACGACCTGCGCTATGTGACGGCACTTATTGTGCCCTCTCAAGAGGGGCTGCGTAACTGGTGTGAGCGCCACGGCATTACGTGGACGGAGTTGTCTGAGGTGCTCCGCCTCCCGGAGGTACAGCGGCGCTACGAAATGCTGTTGGAACGTATCAACGCCCACTTTGCCCGACACGAGCAAATCAAGCGCTTCACGCTTCTACCCTGTACCTGGGAACCGGTCAAGACCGACGGAACGGAGGCGGAGCTGACGCCCACGCTCAAGCTGAAGCGACGCGTCATCTTGCAGAAGTTTCGCCACGAAATCGAGAACATGTACCGTTAGGCATCACCGCATTTCAGCGGTCGCGCTCCAAGAGGTGTTCTATCGTTTGGCGCAAAAGGGCTTGGCGGTTTAGCGGCGCGCTCAGCGCATCCAAGTGCTCAAAAGCGGCGCGCTGGAGGCGCCTTTTCTCCTCGGCTGCTCGGGCCGAAATGTCGTAGCGGTCGAAAATAGCGCGTACGGCTTCCACCTTACCCGGAGTGGTAGCCGGCGTACGGAGCCACTCCTTTAAAGCTGCCCGGTCGGCTTCCGCGGCCAGTTCTAAGGTCTGAAGCACTAAAAACGTTTTTTTGTTCTGTAAAATATCGCCTCCTATCTGCTTTCCGACGCGAGCCGGGTCGCCGTAGGTGTCCAACCAGTCGTCCTGAATTTGAAAGGCAATACCGACCAATCGCCCGAAGTGGTACAGATGTCGGCAGTCTGCCGCAGAAGCGTAGGCGCAGCGAGCGCCCATCTCTAAGGCGCCGCCTAACAGAACGGCCGTTTTTTGCTCGATCATGCGCAAGTAGTCGTTAAGCGGAACCTCGTCGCGCCGTTCAAAGTCGAGATCGCACTGCTGACCCTCGCACACCTCAACGGCCACTCGATTGAAAATGCGCACCAACTCGATAGTTACTTGTGGTTCGGGTACGCGCAGCAAGTGCTCATAAGCGTAAATCAGCAGCACATCGCCGCTGAGGATACCGGTGTTCAGGTCCCAACGCGTGTGTACGGTGGGCTGCCCGCGGCGCAAGGGCGCGGCGTCCATAATGTCGTCGTGCACGAGGGTAAAGTTGTGAAACAGCTCGACTGCCCAGGCGGCGGGTAGGGCCCTGTCTATCTCATCACTAAACAAGCCGCACCCCATGAGCGCCAACAGAGGGCGCAAGCGTTTGCCGCCCAAGGAGAGTACGTAGGTACAGGGCTCATACAGGGTCGAGGGTTGCCCGGGAAAGGGGTGCTGCTCGGCATATCGGCTCAACAGAGTCTGCAAGTCGTCCAAAGAGCGCATGACAAAGGTCGGAAGTAGATTTAGACAAAGGGTTCAACAGCGCGCTAAGTAAGCTTTCCAGTCGGCCTCTGTGTCGATATCGGCCAGCGGAGGCAGTACCTCCACGCGCCATCCCAGATGCTGCACGACGGCCAGTGTTTGCTCAAAAACGGCGGGCGTACTCCACGCAATCCCTTTAAAAAGGGCCTCGTGGAAGCGGCGAAGCCCCAACAGGTAGTAGCCGCCGTCGGGCGTAGGTCCTAAGACGACATCGCCGTCGTTCAGTGCGCCGAATGCCTCCGCAAGGTGTTCTCCACTCAGCTCCGGGCAATCGCTGCCGATGATGACTGCTCGACTCGCTCCTGCCGCAAAAGCCCGCCGAAAAGCGTCGGCCATGCGCTCGCCCAGGTCGCCCGAGCACTGAACGTATCGAGTAAAGCACGTATCGTCCCAGCCGTCGGCGTCCTCCGGCAAGCCGTTCGCATAAAAAAGCCATCGGTGCGTCGTAGGAGCCGCAGAAGCCGCCTGACGGGTCTTCTCTATCAAGAAGCGATAGATGCGCACGGCCTCCTCATGCCCAAGCGTACGGGCTAAGCGGGTCTTGACCTGACCCGGGAGCGGTTGTTTCAGAAAAATCAGCAAAACATTCATAGAGAATACCTACGGGCCACATCTGTCCGCACAACCGCAAAAATGCTCAACACCGGCGGCCGCTATACGACTGAATCGACGTTTGCCCGAACGGCAAAGGTAGGGAAGCGCCCGGCGGAAAAAGCCCGAGCAAAAGCGGGAATAAAGACCGCTCCTATTTCTCTCGCCCAAGACCGGAAGGGGCAAACTCACCGAAGACGGCTGCGGCCGTAGCAGCCGGAGGCAAGTCGAAAAGATAAGTATGCAAGAAAATTTTGACATATTGGCGTATTTCACGACAATTTACTTTTTTTTAAACTCCTATAAAATAAAAAATTTATTGACTATTTGCGACGCAACAGTACCGAATTCTAAACAAGTACTATTTTTGTAACTAATTAGTAATCCATTCTCTTTTTACACTAAACAAAACCTTCTGTGTTATGAGGTACAGACTACTTTTCCTCCGCATGTTCCTTCTGCTCGGATGTGTGCTCGTAGGCAGTTCGTCCGTTTGGGCACAATTTACCGTCACAGGGCGCGTATTGGATGCCAACGGCGAAGGGCTTATCGGCGCTACGGTAGCCGTGTCGGGCACCAATCGGGGTACGACCACCGACCTGAACGGCAGTTTTCGCATCGAAGTGCCGGGGTCGAGCGCTACCCTAACCATCTCATACACCGGTTACAAAACGGCGCGCGTACAAGTTTCAGCGGCCAATGCCCAAGTAGAGCTTACCCTGGAGGAAGACTTCGCCGGCTTGGATGAGGTCATCATTTCCGGCTTGGCCACCAGTGTGAAGCGGGCCAATTTGGCCAACTCGGTAGCTACCATCAGCGCGCGCGAGCTGACCGGTGTCACCAACCAAAGTACAATGGACGGAGCACTGTACGGTAAATTTCGCGGCGCCGAAATTCGGGCTAACTCCGGGGCTCCGGGCGGTGGGTTCTCGGTGCGCCTGCGCGGGGTAACCTCCATCTTCGGCAACCAACAGCCGCTGTACATCGTAGACGGCGTGTTCGTCAACAACGATGCCATCACACTGGGCACCAACATCGTATCCGCGGCAGCGGGCGGCGGTAACCCCTCCACCAACCAGGACGACGCTTCTAACCGCATCGCGGATATCGACCCGGAGGATATCGAAACCATCGAAATCCTAAAGGGCGCCTCTGCCGCTGCCATCTACGGCTCGCGGGCAGCCGGAGGGGTAGTTATCATCACCACCAAGCGCGGTAAGTCCGGCCAAACCCGCGTGACCCTAAACCAATCGGTAGGCTTTAGCCAACCCATTCGCCTGTTGGGCATGCGCGATTGGACGGCCGACTTGGTAGAACAAGAGTTCGGCCCTGCCGACCGCCAGCTGTTCGAACAAAACGGCCTGACCGACTATGAAAAAGAACTGTACGACAACCGCCCGCTGCTGACCGCCACGCGTCTGGACGTGTCAGGGGGCACCGATAAAACTTCCTTCTTCATCGGCGGAACCTACCGTGACGAGGGCGGTCTGGTAGATAACACCGGGTACAAAAAACTCTCCGGGCGCGTCAACATCGGCCATCGCTTCAACGACTGGCTCGATGTGTACATCACCAACAACTACATCAACTCGCAAGCCGACCGAGGCTTTTTCAACAACTCCAACACCAACACCACCATCGGCTACGCTCACGCGTTCACCAAACCCTGGCTCAAGTTAAAGCCCGAAACACCGGGCGGAGACTACCCGGCCGTGCCCTCCGTAGGCTCCAACATACTGGAAACCGTAGCACTCGTCACCAACCGCGAACAGGTAAACCGGTACATCGGAGGCGCCAACGTCAATATACGCTTTTGGCACAATGACAACAACGAACTCAAGGGCGTCATCCGTGCCGGCGTAGACCAGTATACCCTGCACACAACGGCCATCTTCCCGCAAAACCTGTCGTACTTCCGCGACCCCGGCACGCTGGGCGGGGTTTCCATTGCCGGCCGTACACTCAACACCAATACCAACCTGTGGGGGTTCCTGGTGTACACACACGTGACCAACGGCGGCACCACCTGGCGCACCCAGGGCGGACTGACGGCGGAAAACTTCGACCAGAACACCATCATCTCGACCGCTACCCGCCTCAACGGCTCGCAAACCAACCTCGACCAATCGGGCAACGTCTCGGTCTTCCACCGCCGCTACCCACAAAAAGACCGCGGCTTCTTCCTCCAACAAGAGGTCAACTGGAAAGACCGTATCATGCTGTCGGCCGGTATCCGAGGCGACAAATCCACCAACAACGGCGATGCCGATAAGCTGTACTTCTATCCAAAGGCCAATGCGGCCGTCAACCTGCACGAATTCGGCGGTCTGCTCTCCTCCGGCCGCTTCATTAGCCAGGCCAAGCTCCGTGCCGCCTACGGCCAGGCCGGTCGTTTCTCCAACTTCGACGACCGCTTCAACCCCATGGTCGCCACTTTTATCGGTAGTTCCAACGGCTTATATACCGCTACCCTGCGCGGCAATACGCAAGTAGGGCCCGAGCGCCAGAGCGAACTGGAATTCGGCACCGACCTGGGTTTCTTCAAAAACCGCGTTGTAGTAGATGTCACCTACTACATCAAGCGCATAGATGACTTGCTGCTGCGCGCGCAAATCCCGCAGTCTACCGGCTACACCACTCAAGTCATCAACGCCGGCGGCCTGGAAAACCGCGGCATCGAAATCGGCCTCGACTTGGTGCTCATACGCTCTGCCCTGTTCAACTGGACCAGCGGCATCAACTTTTGGAAAAACCGCTCCGAGGTTACCCGCTTGGATGTGCCGCCGTTTAACATCGGAGGATTCGCCCTCAGCTTAGGCCAGTACCGCATCGAAAAAGGCCTGCCGGCCACGACCATCGTCGGTACGGTACCGCGCGACGACCCGGAATTCGGCAAGGCCACCTATAAAATTTACGGCGACGCCGAACCCGATTTCAACATGGCCTTTAACAACGCCTTTAGCCTCGGGCGCTTCGAGCTCAACTTCCTCATCCATTGGCGAAAAGGCGGCGATGCCATCAACCTCAGCACGCTGCTATGGGATTTGGGCCAGCTCACTTGGGACTATGACGACAAGACCCTTGACCCTTCCGGCCAGCTGGGCAACGGCCCTTATCGCGTACAACAGTGGAACGCCAACCGCAACACCCAGCCTTGGATAGAGGATGCCGGCTACGTGCGCCTGCGCGAAATAGGGCTCTACTACAACATTCCACGTCGCACCTTTGGCGACCGCATGAGCTTGCGCTTAGGCGTCAGCGGGCGCAATGTGCTTAACTTCTTCAATTACAACAGCTACGACCCAGAGGTGTCCAACTTCGGCAACAACGTACTGGCCAACACGGTAGAGGTCACGCCTTTCCCCAGCTCTAAGCGCTGGGTGTTCCATCTGACGGCTAACTTCTAAATAGGCCTCTGCTTACCGCCAGAGCCCTTTATTTCTTCACGAAAAAATTTAAAAAAATGAAACAGCTATCTATAAAAATTGGCATCGCTTTGCTGGTCCTTTTTGCCGGGCTAAGCGCCTGCAAACTGGAGAACATCCCCAACCCCAACGCTCCCGACCAGATCAATTTGGAAAACGGCGGTGCTACGCTCAACGACCTGCGCCTGTTGGCCGCCGGCTGTGAGTCGGTGCTGCGAGTAGACATGGAATTCTACTATTGGACCGTCAGCATTGTCGGGCGCGAGTACTGGGACCTGCGCAACACCGACCCGCGCTACACCGGCGAACTGCTGGGTAAGGGCGGCGGCGGCCTGGATGACAATGGCTTCCTCACTACGCGCTCCTACTCGGCCCGCTACCGCGCCGTTCGCACCGCCTGGGTGCAAATACACGCCGCACAAAACAGTCCGGCTACCCTTACGCCGGCCCAACGCAACGGCTTCATCGGCCACGCCCGCACGCTGATGGCCTATTCCATGCTGCTGGAGCTCAACCGTCAGTACACCAACGGTATCCGCACCGATGTGGAAAACCCCGACCGCTTAGGGCCTTTCCGCACTTATGCCGATGCCCTGCGCGACCTGCGAACCATTTTAGACCAAGCGTACAACGAGCTGGACGGCGCCCAGTTTCTCTTTACTTCCACGCTCGGCAATGTCGAGCGCGTCCGGCAATTCAACCGCGCTATTGCCGCGCGCGTGGCCATGTACCAAAACGACAAAGGCGCCATGCGCTCGTTATTGGGGCAAACATGGCTCAACTTAGACGGCCCTATGGATGAAGGCGTGTACTACGTCTTCGGCGCCGGAGGAAACAACCTATTCAACCCTCTGTTCACCGTGCCTTTCCAGACGGCTTACGTCGCCCACCCGCAGTTCGTAGCCAACGCCGAACCCGGCGACCAACGTTTCAGCAAGAAGAC
>Ga0209101_1001209_pt1 | contig 19732 bp, 16 predicted proteins | sample ConPoolayeCmetaG_FD_185481 | JGI IMG/M metagenome (GOLD analysis project Ga0209101, IMG submission 185481) | Hot spring microbial mat communities from California, USA to study Microbial Dark Matter (Phase II) - Cone Pool mat layer C metaG... ...
GAGTAATTGAGCGACATCAAACACCTCGAAAAACGGTAACCGCTCAGCCTGCCCCCAGGACACGGATCAATGAAATAAAAAAAAATCCGTGTCAATTCGTTGCATCCGTGCCCATCCGTGTCCCATTTGCATCCAACACCACAGGCTGAATAAATATAAAAACAAAAAAAAAAAAAAAAACGCTCTATTATGGCGTTCGAGAATCATCCTGGATTCTGGCGAGTTCGGGAGTTGAGGCTTCTGCCGGTCTACATCTGGTGGTTCAAATCCGGCTAAAGCCTCAACTCCACGACCAGACATAGATTCGCCAAAGTCTGGAATCATCTCACCAATGCGGCTGCCCGCGTAGGGACAATCCTTGTGGTTGCCCTATACGGGTGCACAACCGGTCATCAGGCCAGGTCTTGCAATGCCTTTTCGACCACTTCTTCGATTTGGCGCAGGTTGAAGGGTTTGCTAATCGCATAATTGTGCGTCTGGGCCAAAAAGGCACGCGTTTCGGGATTGCCGACATCACCGGTGCTAAAGATGATGCGGCGGGCCAGCGCCGGGTCCTTTTCGGCGACGCGCTCATAAAAGACCTGCCCCCCGATTCCCGGCATCTTGATGTCCGAGATGATCAAGTCGTAACGACGCTCCTGGATGCGCCGCAAAGCCACTTCGCCGCTGGTCGCCGAATCGACCTCAAACCCTTTGCGGCTCAACAACCGCGTGATCAGCGACACAATGGCCTGTTCATCGTCAACGATCAACACCCGGTTCTTGCGTCGGGTCGCTTCCTCGGTCGGAGCCAACAGCGGCTGTTCCGGCCCGCGCACAGAAACGGGAATGTCGATGGTAAAGCATGCTCCCGGCTTGCCGTCGCGGCGATTCTCGGCAAAAATGCGGCCATTGTGTTCTTTGACAATGCCGTAGGAAATCGACAACCCCAACCCGGCCCCCTCGCCGACATCCTTGGTGGTGAAGAAAGGCTCGAAAAGGTGCTCGGCCACTTCTGGGGCCAACCCGAGTCCGTCGTCGACAAACTCGGTGCGGATATAGGGCACATCCCCTTCTTTGACCACCGAGGTGCGAATGATCAACTTGCCTTGCCCGTGCGCCCGCAACATCGAATCGTGCGCATTGTTCATCACGTTCAAAAAGACCTGCTGCATCTGTGACACGTCAAACATCGTGTTGGGCAGGTTATCGGCCAGCTCCAGTTCCACATCGATGTGATCCTCGCGGAACTGATAAGCTCGCAAAGCCAGCGTTTGTTCGATCGCCTCATTGACGCTGGCGTATTGATGGCGAGCCTCTTTTTGACGGGCAAAGACGAGCAGATTGCGCACAATCCGCGCGCTGCGCTGGGCATCCTCGTGAATGCGGTCCAAATCCTGGCGAATAACCGGATCGTCGACCGATTCTTGCAACAACTGAGTATATCCGATCACCGCCGTCAGCGGATTATTGAGTTCGTGGGCCAGCCCGGCGACCAGTTGTCCGACGGCCGACAATTTGGCGGCCTGGATCAACTGGGCCTGGGTGCGTTTGAGTTCTTCAAGTTGCGCCTTGACCGTCTGATACAACCTGGCATTTTCGATGGCCACACCGATCTGCGCACCGATGGCGGTCAACAACTCGAATTCGGCCTCGCTAAATGTGCGCTCCGTGCGGCTGCCGACGCTCATCGTCCCCCACACCCGCTCTCTGGACTTGAGCGGGATCACGGCGAGCGAACGATTGCCCTGTTTTTGAACGCCGGCACGGCGAATGTTGCTCGGATCATCGTTTACATTGACGACGATTTCGGGTTTGCCGGTGCGGGCCACTCGCCCGGCAATGCCTTCGTTGAGCGAGAGGTTTTTCCGCTTAAAGCTTTCGACCAGTTCCGGCACCATGTTGCGATGATACTTGAAAACCAACTCGTTGAGCGATTCATCGAGCAAAAAAGCCACCCCCATGTCCAGCCCCATCACCTCAAGCGTGGTATCAAGGGCAATCTGGAACACTTCATCCAGGTCGAGTGACCGACTGATCGCCGTCGCCACGGTGTTCAGTGCCTGCAACCGGCGCGAAGCACGGGTCAACTCTTGTTCATGCCGCATCGCCTCGGTGATGTCGGTAGAAAGCATCACCGAACCGACCACCTGTCCATCGCGATCTTGGATCGGCAAGGCGACCGAGTACAACGGCACCTGGGTGTCCTGGATTGAAATTGAAGCCTGAAGCCGACGCCCCAACTTGATGGCATTGTACGGCACACCGTCGAGGGAAAGCGGTGTGCCATAAGGCAACGGAGTATCCCCTTGAGAGGCAGCAAAATGACACAACACCTTTTCCCGATCGGACACCAAAAGCCGCACCTCATCGCGGGTGAGCTGATTCAGGTACGGGCCAACCTGGATAAAGGCACGCAACAGATCAAGTCCCTCGGTGTGGGTCAGCCGCTCGACCTCTTCAGAGCCCAGCGTGTCCACACCTGCCGGTATCTCATCCATCCGAACTGCTCCTTAATTTACAAAGAACAACACAGGACATCACATCGTCAAGGCCGAAGCAATGCCCAAACAAGTGATGAGCAGCACTTTTTTGAGCGACCAACTCTTTTTGAACCAAACATTGGCCACAATGGCTCCCAGCGTGCTGCTCAACGAAGTCACCGCCAGCATAATCGGCTTTTGGGTTTGCGGCGCAATGCCGATCACGATGAGAAATGGGATGATGGTCAACATATTGACCGAGGCGGTAATGCCACCCCATTTAGCCGCCGTACGGTCAAGCCGGCGCGCGACCGGAAGCCACCACAAGGTGCCGGTTACACTGATCACGAAAATCAAGGTCATTGTTGGAATGCGCATCACCAGCCGGCCATAGAGGGTGATGCAGATTTCGATGGTCATAAAGAGCAGGCCCAGAAAGACCTCTTTGGTTACCTTGCCGCCCTTGGGCCAGTTGGCGATGAGAATAGCCGCCAGGGCCAGCATAAACGCGGTGATATCCTTCCAGGTTGGGTTGGTGCCAAAAGCAGGCAGAAAAAGCACCAACACCCCCGCCAGCACCGGATACAGCTCGACCACGGCGAGCGCGCAGGCCACATCGCTGTCTTTTTGCAAGGAACGCCAGCGAAAATACTCACCGAGCAACAAAAAGAAAGAAGAAACTGCCCCCAGCAGCCAGATGTTGCGGTTGGTCAGATTCTCGGCGGTGATCATCAGGGGACCAAGTGGCCAAGCGGGGAAAATCCTGTTCAACAGGCCGACCAGAATGGCAATCGCACCGGCAATGATACCACAAACCACGCGCGCCCACCAGGCCAGCACATGCGCCGGTGCGTTATCGGTACTGTATTTGGTCAAAATGCCAAATAAAACATCGCAAAGCACCGAGATGAGCAAAATGATCCAGATCAGCATGTCGCTTCCTCCGGCAGTCATCCTTTCATGATCGGGAAAGCACCCCGACGACCGTATTGACCGCCACACATTGCTGTGCAAACCAAAACGGTCGTACTGTTCGACCGCTGCCAATCGCGTGTCTACTTCGGCCTTGAGGCCTATCCGAAAGTCGTAACCGACGCATCCCTATGCGTCGGTATAAGCGGCATAGGGATGTCGCTTGTACGGCTTTTTCGGATAGGTTCCTACTCCATATCGGTCAATTCAAAGTCGGCTTGATCGGGAACATGCACCACCGGCGCATTGAGCATCGCCCGCAAATTTTTGATCGCCTCTTCGGCGGCCGCCTGCGCCGCGCTTTGCTTGCTATGCCCCCGCCCACGGCCGTAAACCACGCCATTGATCGTCACCGCAAGCACAAATTGCTTGTCGTGATCGGGGCCTACCGTTTCGACGGTATGGTAACGTGGCGTATACCCCAGGTAGGCCTGGCTCAGTTCTTGTAACAAGCTTTTGGCGTCTTTGTCCAGCTCATTCTTGAGGACATTTTCAAGCGCCGGTTCAAAGAGGGGCATAATGTATGCCCGCACCTGCGCCAGCCCCTGGTCAAGGTACAACGCGCCGATCAACGCCTCAAATGTACCACATAACACCGCCGGTCGGCTGCGTCCTCCGCTCTCTTCCTCGCCATGGCCGAGCAAAATCAACGGCCCAAGCCCGATCTGACCCGCAAAATCGGCCAGCGATTCGGTGCGCACCAACGCCGCGCGCAGGCTGGTCAACGTACCTTCGTTTTGATCGGGGAAACGATGATACAGGTATTCGCCAACCACAAAATCAAGGACGGCATCGCCGAGAAATTCGAGACGCTCGTTGTTGCCGTAAGGGTAATCACGATTTTCGTTGAGGTATGAGCGATGGGTCAACGCGCGCTGCAGCAACGTCTTGTCGTTGAACGACAGACCTAACGTCTGTTCGACGAATGAAATATCCATACACGCTATGCAGAGAGGGACAAGGGAAAAAAGAGAATGCGCCTTCTCTTCTTTCAATTATACCTCTCGTTTTGCTCCTTTCAGAATTTTGGCCTTCCTGAACAGCTACGCCATGCATTATAACACAGATGACCTGATTTTACCAAGTTTACATTTATGGTATAATATGCCTCACCCGTCCAGGAGCACCAAGCTGTGCAAAACCGCACCGATACACTTCCGGCCATCGGCCGGACGATCACATTTTTGTTAGCCCCCACCGGCGCCCACCTCACATGGGGATCGATTGGGGCCGCACTATGCGGGGCAGTGGCCTCGAACGGCTGGCAATGGCAAGGCGAACGACTGCTGGCCTTGTTGCAAGTGCTCTTTCTCGTCGAAGGGCTGTGGAGCACATGGCGCGCCTTGCTGATCGATATCGACTGGCAGGGATTGGCCCAAACCTACCCACTCCCGCCACAAAGCGGCAACCTGCCCGCCTGGCCCTACCTCACCCCATGGTCGCCACTCGGCCAGATCATCGCGCGCTGGGGCCGCCTACGCCGCTGGGCGTGCGAAATCTTGCCTCCCAACCAGGGCAACGCACTGATGACCCTTCCTTACCTGCCGGCGATCATCCTGATCGTCTCGGCACTGCTCGGCCATGCCTACCTGCTCCTTTCGTCGCTGGTCATCGCCCTGACGATCATCGAATGGTTCATCGCCCGCCGACAGCCCTGGCATAAAAGTATGCAAGCTATCGTGCAAATCGCCCTGAGCTGGATCGCCGGGCATCTGGTCTTTGCTCCACTGACAACCTCCTCGCTGACGTTGGCCTGTGCATATGCGCTCAGCTACCAAGGCGCGCTTTACCTGCACGATGAACGATGCACCGCACAAGAGTATCCGTGGGCACTCGGCCTGTTGTTCGGTGGACAAATCTTTGTCGCCGGCGCACTGGCCGGACACGATTTGCTCATAGCCGTTCTACTCGGCCTGCTGCTCTCTCCACAACTGGCCCTGGTGCCCCACCTGGCCCCATCGGCAGCACCAGGCCGCTACCTGAGACACCTTGCTCCCTTTGTGAGCGTTGCCATGCTCGTGGCAGCATGGGCAATTTAAGCGGACTGTAATCCAATGGAGCTTTACGTTTTCTTGGGATTGATCGTCCTGGGACTGCTGGTGCTCTTTTTCTATTGGGCCTTTATCATCACCGAAGGCGCATACCTGGGCGCGCGCGTCGTCGCCTGGACCTACGACCTGACCGCCGCCAAATATGACCGGATCAAGCAGTTCAAGCTCGAACAAGATGTCTGGCTGATCGCCGGGCCACTGCTCAACAAACTGCGCGCCGTTCGACACCCGCTGATCCTGGATGTCGCCACCGGCACCGCACGGTTGCCTTTGGCCTTGCTCACCCGCCCTACCTTTGACGGACACGTGTTCGGCCTCGATCTATCGCGCAACATGCTTGTCCAGGCCGAGCGCAAGCTCACCCCCTATGCCGGTCGCTACACCCTGGTCTGGCACGACGCCCAACACCTTCCCTTTGACGACGAAACCTTTGATGCGGTGTGCTGCCTGGAAGCGCTCGAATTCATGCCCGACCCTCCCGGCGTGCTCGCCGAAATGGCCCGTGTGCTGCGTCCAGGAGGAGTTTTTATGGTCACCAACCGCATCAACTGGGAGGCCAGACTGATGCCCGGCAAGGCATTCTCCAAAGACCGCATCCGCGCTATGCTCCAGTCATTGGGGCTGGTCCGCATCGAGTTCCGCTTGTGGCAGGTGTATTATGACCTGATTCTGGCCCTCAAAGAAGGCCGCCAGGCCGTCGAAGGACATCCTCCAGACGAAATTCGCCGGTCACTTGCCCCTACGGCACATTTTTCTCACTTGACTTGAATTCCAAAATCGGTTAAGATCAAGACAGATTCTACATTATGTTTACATGACATTCAGGACGTGAGATTATGGCATCTCGGCCGCAACCTCGAACGACCATTTCCGGCGCGCAATTTGTAGGCATCATTGTGCTGACGGTCATCTTGTTGCTCATCGTCGATTACGGACGGCGCGCCTCGACCGGCTTTTACATCGCCCAGGCCGAAGAACAGCTCAAAGCCGAAATCGCCGTTGAATTGACCCGCAACGCCCAGCTCAGAGAACGGCTTGAATATGTGCAAAGCGACGAATTTGTCGAAAAATGGGCCCGCGAAGAGGGTCATATGGTCCGTCCAGGCGACCGGCCTTTTATCTTGGTCACCGTCCAGGCCTCTCAAAGCGGGCAGCAAAATGTCGCCGCCGCTCCACAAACCGTCGGCGCAACCCCACAGCCGACCTGGCATCAATGGTGGTATTTGTTCTTCGACACCCCGCCGGGGACCTTCAGATAACCCAAACGCAACGGCTCAGCCTGAGCCCAGGACACGGATACACACGGATTGAACGGAGCTGCCCGAATAAAAAATCTGTGAACATCCGTCGCGCCGCAAAAATCCGTGTCCCATCTGTATCCCATTTGTATCCACACCAACACGGCTTGAATCCGAACAAAAAGAGCGACACCCTTGAAGCGATGTCGCTCTTTTTGTGTAGATCGGACGTGGCTATGACAAAAGCCGTTTCAACGTCTCACGCGATGCGCGTGCGCATGTCTCCGCGTCGGGAACGGGCATAGCCTCAATTGAGATATATCCTCGATAATTTATCTCTTTTAGCGTTCGAACAATCGACTCAAAATCGATATGCCCCGCGCCCGGATAGTGGCGGTTTGAATCGGCGAAATGGACATGAAAAAGCCGTGCTCCGGCAAGCCGAAGGCTATCGGCGATCGACACTTCTTCGATGTTCATGTGAAAGGTGTCGGCCAACACGCCGAAATTGTCTGCGCCCACCTCATCGATCAGGCGCAGACATTCGGGCAATGAATTGATCAAGGTCGTCTCGTAACGGTTGATCGGCTCCAGGGCCAGGCGCACGCCATATGGCGCAGCCGCCGCCGAACACCGCCGCAGCGCATCGACCATCCAGCCATAGGCCTGCGCCGGATCGATCCCCGGCCGGACGATCCCGCGAATCAGTCCCACGATGATCACGGCACCGGTTCGCGCGGCCAGGGGAACGTGTGCCTCAATCCGCCGGATCGCCGCTTCACGCACCGATGGGGCGGGATCGGTAAAGGACAATCCTTCTTCACCCCACGCCTGCCCGGTGCCGATGGCCGGCACTTGAAGGCCATAGCGTTGCGTCACCGCCAACAACGCATCGGCATCGATCAACGCCGGATCGCGGATGGCCAATTCGACGCCGTCGTAACCCAGCGCCGCGATCCGGCGCACATTGGCCTCAAAATCGCCCTGGAAAGCCACCGCATTAAATTTGGCCTGATGGGTAGATAAAACAATGCTGGTTTTCATCAATTTCCTCACCGGACCGGCATGTTCGGGAATCGCGGTTTCGGCCGGCCTATTTGACTTTCACCTGTTATTGCCCAATTTTCGGCAGCCCGTACACGCTCTTCCAGCCCGGCGTCCACGGTTCACGCAGGTACGGTTCCATCTCTTGAGCACTGCGCATGGTGATCATTTCTGTCGGCGGCAAGGTGCCGGAAGGAAACGCGGTGATGATTTCATCGATCAACAGCGTCAGATAACGCAAAATGGCCGCCAGCGGACGGCGGGCCTTGTCGGCGCTGCTCAGCGTGGCCTTGCCGACCACGCCTTCCGGCGTGCCGAACAGTTCAATGGCCGCGTGCCCTTCCCCTTCCGACCATTTGCATGGCCGACGGAAGGGATCGACCGACTTGTCGAGGTGACCATCGGGCAGATACGAGACCCCTTCGGTGTCCACGGCATACTCCATTTTGACCATGTCGGGAAAGAGGTATAGCCCCAACGAAGTCTCGGATTCGTCGGCATGGACAAAATTGGTATCCCACTTGCCGCCTTCCGACCTGGTGTTGAAAAACTCGCGCACAGCACGGTGCCAGTCGATCACCCGATAGATGCCCGGCAATTGATAACGCTTGCAAAATTCATGCAACGCTTCTTCAAGTACCCATAATTGACCGTGATTGTTGAGGATGATCTGCTTGCGCCAGCCGTCGTTCCACAAGCCCAACATCACATCGACCATTTGCTCGACGACGATCTGATCGCGGATGATCACGTTACCCGGCATGCCCAAGTGGTGATAGGGATGCGCACCGTACATCAGCGGCGGCAGGGCCAGCGCCGGCGGATTGCCACGATGGTTGACATAGTAACGGCGCACCCCTTCGGCAATAAAGCTGACAAAGAGGGTGTCCATTGCACTGACGGTGTGATCGCCGTGCAGCTCGGTGCAGCCGACGGGGATGATCACGATGTCATTTTTGCGCCGTTGCTGGATCAAATCGTGGCGCACCGTGGTCTGGATATAAGATCCCGGCTTGCCCCATTCGCAGACAAAAGGACGCTGCGCCTCGGCCAGGCCGTATTCGGCAAGCACCGCTTCGATCTCGGCATCCGAGGCATCCCACAAAGACTTTTTCAGCCGTCCAACGGCGGTGTTTTCAAAGAAAACAGACGGAGTATCGGTGGTTAAAAATCGCGGTTCATTTGACATGTTCAATCTCCTTCAATTTTTTAGACTTCAAAAACCCTAAAGGTCTTGAAGACCTTTAGGGTTTTGTTTATGGCCTCGTCCAAACCATGTACTCGCCCCAGCCGGTCACCGGCCGGTAATGCGCACGAATCCAGTTGTCCAGATAGGTGACCTCACTGCTCACCGCGCTGCCGTTCGGCTCGGTCGACGGCGGCCATTCAACCAGGACGATCCAACGGACGCCATGCCGAGCAAGGTCATCGGCAATGGTCTGCTGCACCGACAAGGTGTTGGCCACTCCGGGATGCAGCTCGTGATAAGCAGTAGCACAGGGGCGTCCGGCCAAAAAGTAAAAGGCCACATCGTTGACAAAAAGCAAGTCATGGCGGCGGTTGCCGACAAAGATCGGCTCGTCGGGGGCAGTTTGGGCACGGATGAACGCGATCGCCTGAGCCTGGTTGGGGCTAAGCACCGCACAGCCGCTCCGTTCAAGCGTAGAATGGCACTTGAACGGGGAGGCATACTGCAAAATTGCCTTGAGATTTTCAATCGGCTGGGGGATGTACACACTCAAAAACACCCCCGATACGGCCATCAACGCCACCGCAGCGACAAGCGCCATCGGTGACCAACGGCGCCAATCCCGCCAGGGCAGCCAGCCGATCAAAAAGCTCAGCGTCAACAAAGCCCCAATCGCTGCCGGCAGGGCATGAATCCAGTCGTAACGGCTGAGTGCCTGAGCAAAAAGCAACACGCCCCAAACGGTTATGACCACCCCCCCGATCGATCGGCGACGGTCGGGGGACACATCCGCATTCGCCGCCCAACCCGCATTGCGACGTTTGATCCGGCTCACCCCCAGGCTCAGCGCCGAAATAACGGCAATCAACAAGGGCAAATAAAACTGTCCCCAGCGGGCATATTCACGCGGTGAACGAGAGAACAAAACGAAATCCGGCAACAATTGAGGATACGGAAGGTGCCGAACGGCACGGAAGGTGGTCGCCGGAAAGAGCACCAATCCCTGCCAGACCCTTTCCGCACCGGCAGCCACCAAGAGATACATGTAAAAAGGCCAGGCGATGGCCGCCGCACAGCCAATGAACCAGACAAAAGGCCGCAGCACCGATCGGCGACGGGCACCTGCCGACCTGTGCACCGACAGGCTCAAGGCAAGCACAACGGAAATCCCCAGGTAGAGGGCTATATCGATCCTGAACAGAGCCGTGACACCGGTCAACACACCGCTAAACGCCAACCAGTACAGCCGGTCGGTGCCCGCATATTCGATCAGGCCGAGCAACACAAACAGGGACCAAGCCAGCGCCGGAAAGACCGCGTAAGCATAAAACATGACCGTGCCCAACCACAACGTAACCCAAGCCGCCGCGATCAAGGCAACCGGCACGCCGGCAACCCGCCGGCCCACCATGTACACGCCAATCACGATGACCAGACGCACCAGCGTGTCATAGACTCGCGCTGCCGTCAACGTGTGGCCGAACAACGCAAACACGGCCGCCAACACATACGATTGGCCCGGCGGATAAATCGTCCAAAAATCACGATAAGGAAGGTCCCCCCGTAAAATTCGTTCACCGTTCAACAGGGCAAACCCCTCATCGTAGACATACACCCATGTACGGATCGAAACAAGCAGAAAAAGCAAAACAACAATAAAATAGATCAACAATCCGATCGTTTTCAAGGCCGATTCTATCCGGCAAGTTTGTTGCGCTGTCATTATCCTCGATCCAATTCAGCCATAGCGCCGGTGCGCACAAAAACGATGCGTTCGGCAATGTTACGTGCACGTTCGCCGGCGCGCTTGAGATGATAGGCCACATTTAGAATCGCCATTCCGCGCTCAAAGTGTCGGCCCTTTTTGCCGGCCATCGTGCCGGTAACGGCTTCCACAATCCCTTGATAAGTTTGCTCAACCGGGGCAAGCTCGTCCAGAATGGCCTGCGCCGTCTTGACATCATCCTCTACAAAAGCATCGAGTGCGCGCCCAAGCAAAGCGTACACCTGATCGGCCAGTTGCACAAGCCGCTCTGGCGGAATCAGCAAGGGCTCGTGTTCCATGTGCAGGCGAATTTGGGCGATCTCTTTGGCGTAATCGCCGATCCGTTCCAGGTCGCTGACGATGTGTGTGACCGCCATCACCGTGCGCAATTGAACCTGCTCTGGATGTTGGGCAAGCAAAATCTCGTGACATTCCTCTTCAACCTGATACCGCAATCGGTTGATCTGTTCATCGCCGTGCAGCACCTCAAAAGCCAACTCCTGATTGTCCTCCACCAGGGCCTGCACACTGTCTCGAATTGCCCGGCCGACCAATTGCCCCATCGACTCGATTTGACCGCGCACCTGACGCAAGGCAACGGCCAGGGTACGCCGTGTCGTCCTGACCACATCGCGCTTGAACAACCGGCGTAACACGCCCAGCACCATAAAAATCGCCAAAGCACCAAAGATAGCTAAAAAATAATCTCCGACGCCCACCGCCATCCCCACGGCAGCAACGGCCCAAATGCCCGCCGCCGAAGTCAGCCCGTGCACTGTGCCCTTGCGCTGCAAAACCGTCCCGGCCCCCAAAAAGCCGATGCCGCTCACCACCTGTGCAGCCACACGCGCCGGATCGCCCCTTTGCCCAAAGGCATGATAGGACAAAAAAGTAAAGATGCACGCGCCGACCGAGACGAGAATAAAGGTGCGCACCCCGGCCGGCATCTGATGTCGTTCACGTTCCCAGCCCACCAGCCCGCCGAGCAAGATCGCCAGCAGCACTTTGATCACGATCTGGATCGTCAACAGCGGATCGAATTGGCCGAAAATTTCGTACCACATGGCCGGTTATCCGATTTCATTCAGACGCACCGGGCGGTGCTCGCGCAACGATTTCTGCGCTGCCAGCCCGATCACCACCGGCGCGCGCCCATCAAGGCCGCCCACCGGCGGCGGCGTGTCGTTCAGCACGGCCGTGACAAAGGCCTGCATTTCGGCAATGTACGATTCGGCATACCGTTCGATGAAAAAATAAAGAGGCAGCGGGCCGTGAATGCCGTCTCGGTCGCTCAAAATCACGCGATAGGGGGTATTGTTTTGGGTATCGACCATCCCGGCCGAACCAAACACCTCCACCCGTTGATCATAGCCGTACACCGCCTGACGACTGTTGTCGATCACACCGAGGGCGCCGTTTTCAAAACGCAGCGTCACTACCGCTGTGTCGATGTCGCCGGCCGCGCCGATGGCCGGATCGACCATCACCCCCCCGACGGCAAATACCTCCTGCACCTCGGCGCCGATGAGGTAACGGGCCATATCAAAGTCGTGAATGGTCATATCCAGAAACAGCCCCCCCGACACTCGGATATAGCTCACCGGCGGCGGTGCGGGATCGCGGCTGGTAATGCGTAAAATGTGCGGCTGCCCCACCTTGCCGGCAGCGACCAATTCGCGCACACGCCGGAAATTGGGATCAAAGCGGCGGTTGAAACCGATCTGCAATTTGACCCCGGCCTGTTCTACGGCTGCCAGCGCCCGGTCGATCCGTTTCAGGTCGTGATCGATCGGTTTTTCACAGAAAATGTGCTTACCTGCCCGGGCCGCTTCTTCGATGATCCGCGCGTGCGTGTCGGTACTGGAGCAAACCACCACCGCGTCGATATCGTCACGCTGCAAAAGGACATGATAATCTTGCACCGCCAACGGAATACGCAAACGACCGGCACAAGCCTGGGCCGCTTCAAACATCACATCGGCAACGGCCACCAAATTGGCTTCTGGAATGCGATAAACCAGGTTTTCGGCGTGGAGCTTGCCGATACGCCCCACGCCGATCAAAGCGAGATTAAGCCTGTCAGACATAGGATAAACCTCCAGATGCAAAAGATTGAAACGTGAAACGTAAAACGTAAAATTACGCATCACGTTTTACGCCTCACGTTTCACGCATTACGTCTTTAGATTTTTACCATAATCTTGGCATCTCGACGTTCGGTGCCCTTGGCAATGGCCTTGACCACCTGCTCCAGCGGATAGCGGGCGGTGATCATCTTGCGCGTGTCGATCAGGCCGGCCGCCATCATGCTGATCACGCTGGGAAAGATGCCATCGCCGGAATGCCCCTGTGAGCCAAAGACCTGCCCGCGACGAACCTGCAGCATTTCCAGATACATCGGCACACGGGTGGCCGCGCGTCCCACCTGAGCAATTTTGCCGTTGATGGCCAGGCATTGCTCCATCAGCGGGATCGTCTTGTCCGGCGCACCGGCGGCCTCAACCTGCAAATCGGCCCCGCGCCCCTGGGTCAGGTCCATCACCACTTCGACCGGGTTCACTTCCAGCGGGTTGTAAACGTAATCCGCGCCCATCGATCTGGCGATCTCACGGCGAGAGGGTGACACTTCAAAGGCAATCAATTTGGCCGCGCCGGAAGCTTTGCACTCGGCCGCCGCAGTCAGCCCGATCGGCCCCATCCCATAGATAACCACCGTCGCCCCCGGACGAAAACCACCGGCCCGCACAAAAACACAGTTATACGCCACGCTCGACGGCTCAACCGTAGCCCCCATCTCGTAGACGGCATCCGCGTCACCACCGCAAATATCCATCAGGTCATTGAGCTTCCAGCAATACTTGGCCCCGATGGCAATGTATTCGGCAAACGCACCGTTGATGGTAAAGCCAATTTCTTCCAGATTGGTGCAGTGATTGGGAAAGCCGTCACGACATGGGCGGCAATGCCCACACCAAATCATCTCTTCGGCGGTGACCATGTCGCCCACCTGCACGTCTTGCACCTGATTGCCAACCTCGACCACCTGTCCCGAAAACTCGTGGCCCAGAATCGCGGGAAATTTGGTCAAGCCCGGATAAAGGATGTACCCATCGGCATCGGTCTCGTAAAAGTGCAGGTCGGAGCCGCACACCCCACACGCTTTGACACGGATAAGCACCTGATCGGGTGCAATTTGCGGAATGGGAACATCGCAGAGTTCCAATTTGGGGTTGCGCCATACGGCATTGCCGGTAATGACTTTGCCGGTCTTTTTCTCCCATTCGGAGACGGTATAAGTGAGCCGAGGAGCCCACTCAGCGGAAAGAACGAGTCCTTTCATTGTTAAACCTCCCTTTTCTGAATTAAAACGTAAACTAACAAGACCCTAAAGGTCTTGGAGACCTTTAGGGTCTCTCCTTTAGGGTCTCTCCTTTTGGGCTACCGATTTGCGGATCACCAGCACCGGGTCAAGCAACACATCCTGCACCTGTCGGCCCTGGATCAAGGGCCCTGGATCAAGTTCAAAACCATCGCAAAGGCCTGTCGGCCCAATTCATACTTGGCCTGGGCCACGGTGGTCAACGGCGGATCGAGGTAAGAAGCGGCCGCGATGTCGTCATAGCCGACCAGCGACACCGCATGCGGCACGCGCAAGCCGCGCGCCTTGAGTGCGCGCAACGCCCCCATTGCCGTTTGATCGTTGTAGCAAAAGATTGCCGTAGGGCCGGGCCGCCGGTCAAAGAGCCGGGCAATGGCGCGTTCGCCACCTTCCGGCCGACCATCGCCGGCGGCGATCCATTGCGGCGGGATTTCAATGCCGGCTGCACGCAGTGCACTCTGGCATCCTTCCAGACGCAACTGGCTGGAAGTCGCCGTTTCGCGCCCCGAAATGTAAGCAATTTGTCGGTGTCCCAGCGCAAGCAGGTGCTCGCCGACCAACCGGCCGCCCTGAAAATCGTCGTTGCGCACCGAAAAGGAATATTCGCCCGGCTGCTGGTTGTTGATCAGCACCACCGGCACATGAATCTCGGTCAGGCGGGCATAAAAGCTGCCCACCCGCGAGGCGGTGACGATCACTGCATCCACCCATTTCTCGCGTAGAGCACGCACGGTGGCAATTTCGCGGTCGGGGTCATCATTTGAATTGCACAAGAGGATATTGTAGCCGTGGTCAAGGGCCGTCTCCTCGACGCCGCGCACCACTTCGGCCACAAAAGGATCGGCAATCGAAGTGACCACGACGCCCACGGTGCCGGTACGCCGCGTGGACATGGCGCGGGCGACGGCGCTGGGCGTGTATCCCATTTCATGGGCCAACTGACGAATGCGTTGCCTGGTTTCGGCATTCACCAGGGGGCTGTCGGCCAGGGCGCGGGAAACGGTCGAGTGGGAAACGCCGGCCCGGCGGGCAATGTCTTTGATCGAAACGGGCATGGTCGCCTCTGCACACGTGTGCAAGAATGGGTCAGAAAAAACGTCCGCTGGGATGGACGTTTTGCACACGTGTGTAATTATAGCTCCAAAGGCGCGGTGCGTCAAATTTCCTCAGGCGTCATAATGATCTGCCTGCCGCCATGCGCCAATTGGAAATCGGCTTTTCTGGACGCCGGCAGCGCCGACCCAAGGCCCCAAGCGGGCGACTTGGGCATAAGCAGGCAGTTATCAGGCGTCAAAGAAAATACCCAGCCGGTGCACCGAGCGCACGTGCGCGCCCAGCCCCAACGCCTCGATCAGGGCGTCGGGCCGTCCAATGCGCCCTTGTGTGTCGCGCAAGAGAGACATGTTGAGGAACACGACGCCATTCTGTTCGTCAACGCTCACCCCATCGATCAACGGACGCAGGTCATAATGCTTGCCGTGCAAGTCGACCATAACCGTCTGACGTGCCAGCAGTTCATCGACGGCGCGACGCACCTGCTCGACCGGGATGTCGTCCAGCGTCACCCGGTAATCGGCGCGTCGGATGCAGGCCGGCCGTGCCGGCGCATGCAGATCAACAGCACTCACCTCGATCACGTCCAGGCCGGTCGGCGTGGCCGCACGCAGCCGCTCGATCACGCTCTCCGGTGACAGCGGTTCGGTCAGCCAGAAATCGAGTTCTTCGCGCTCGCCGGTGCACCCCACCGGCAAGGGCATCGCCAGCGTCAAACGCGGGTGCGGGTTAAAGCCTTGCGAATAAGCCAGCGGCACTCCGGCGCGGCGCAAGATGCGCTCCCATGCGCGCATCAGGTCGAGATGCCCCACATATTTGGTCGCCTCGCCCCTGGAAAAGACCAGCCGCATCCGGTACAATGTGCGTCCTTCGCTCATCAGGCCTCCTCACCGCCGGCGCGACAGCCCAGCAGTTCGACCGCGCCACATCCTGTACATCCCTCACGGCAATCGCGGGTGGTCAGCCCTTGCACCGACCGCTCGTATTCGCGCCACAGATAAGCCCGGCTTACACCGCACGAGATATGATCCCAGGGCAGCACTTCGTCCACCGTGCGTTCACGCCGCACCTCAATCTGTGGGTCGATCCCCTCGGCCGCAAAGGCCGCGATCCAGGCGTCCCAATTCAAGTGATCTTCCCAGGCATCAAAACGCGCCCCGGCGCGCCAGGCGCGTTCAATCACCCGTCCCAGCCGACGACCACCGCGCGAAATAACCGCTTCCAGCAGGGTCGTCCGCATATCGTGGTATCCCAGGTGAATGGCCGGACTGCGCAGCCCTTCTTTGAGAATTTGCTGTCGGCGATGAAGCGTTTGCTCATCAAGCAGCGGCGTCCATTGAAAGGGCGTATGGGGCTTGGGCACCAATGTCGATACTGTTACACTGACATTCGCCTTTTTACGATGATATTCGTATCCGATCGCTGCCACCCGGCGAACCAGCTCGACAATGGCCTGCACATCGGCGTCGGTTTCGGTGGGCAATCCGATCATAAAATAGAGTTTGACCCGTTGCCATTTGTTGGCGTAGGCCGCCTCGACGGCGCGCAGCAAATCGGCTTCGCTCACCTTTTTGTTGATCACATCGCGCAACCGCTGACTCCCCGCTTCTGGCGCAAAGGTCAGCCCGGAACGGCGCGTGCCCTGAAAAAGCCGCGCCAGCTCAACCGAAAAAGCGTCGGTGCGCAGCGAGGGCAAAGTCACACTTAACGGCGGTTGGCGGCCCTCATAGAGCAAATCTCGCAGAATTTCGGCAATCTGGCTGTGATCGGCCGAGCTGAGCGAGATCAGGCCGACCTCGTTGTGACCGGTGTTGCGCACTGTCGCTTCGACGGCTTGCACCACTTCTTCGCGGGTGCGCTCTCGTCGGTGACGATAAATCATTCCGGCCTGACAAAACCGACAGCCTTGTGTACAGCCGCGCATGATTTCGATCATCGCCCGGTCATGCACCGGCTGAACATAGGGGAGAATCGGGTGGAGTGGCGGCGGCGGCAGTGGATCGACCACCCGTTTGAGCACCGGAAACTGGGCTTCGGGCGTGTTCGGCGTTATCGCGGCCAGGCGTCCATCGGGCAGGTACGCAATGTCGTAAAAGCGGGGCACATACACCCCCGGCACGCGCGCCAGTGCCTTGAGCCGCGTCAGTTTGTCCGCGCCGGCCTGCTTGGTCGCCTCGATGATGGCAATGATTTCGGGCAAAACCTCTTCTCCCTCGCCGATCACAAATGCGTCGATGAAATCGGCCAGCGGCTCGGGATGATAAGCGATGCTGCCGCCGGCGAGGATCAGGGGCGCGTCATCCGGGCGACGATCGGCGCGCACCGGCAAACCGGCCAGATCGAGCATGTTGAGCACGTTGGTCAGGTTGAGTTCATAAGGCAAACTAAAGCCGATCAGGTCGAAATCGGCCAACTCGTGATGGCTTTCCAGGGCATAAAGCGGGATGCCTTGCGCACGCATCATGGCTTCCATATCGGGCCAGGGCGCAAAAGTGCGCTCGCACAGGGCATTGGGCAGCCGGTTAACCACGTCATATAGAATTTGCACGCCCAGGTTGGACATGCCTACCTCGTACACGTCGGGATACGCCAACACCATACGCACCGGCGTCTCGGCCCACGGCTTGAGAACAGCATTCCATTCGGCGCCCACATAGCGCATCGGCTGCGCAACGGTCGGCAGCCAACGATCCAGCGTTCGTTGTTCGACAATTCCCATTGTTGCTCACAATCTCCTGGCAGTTGCCTGCAAAAAATCAAGCCTTGAGATGGTTCATTTTCTCCCTGAAACTGATTTACACTTCAGGCTGCCTCGAAAATCGGCTGCCTGCAGCGCTGACTCGAGTCAGCCCGTAAGGCTTGCGCCAAGCTGCGTCGGCGCAGGCCGACGCCCGGCGCAGTGCGCCCTCAAAAGCCGATTTCAATCGGCGGCATCCCTATGCCGCTTATACCGACACATAGGGATGCGTCGGCTGCGTTTTTCGGATAGGCCTAAGGCCCAAGCGGATGACTTTGGGCAAGGATAAGCAGTTACACAAACACAAAAAATTCGGCTGACCTGCGTCAGCCGAACGTGGAGCTTGTTTTGACCCTGACAAAGGTTTTTCAGCTCACCTTTGTTGGGATGAGCGGTTACATCCAGTCTGATTCTTCATCCAACTCGTCTGCTTCTTCCTCATCCCAATCTTCATCTTCCAGCTCGCCGTCTATCTGGCTAAAGATCATCCATTCTTCAAGGGCCGCGTCGGCCACCTGACGTATTTCGGGGTCGGGATCCAGGGTCAGTTCGTCCAGGCGATCAAAAGCGTCTTCCCAGCCGGTTTGCCCCAGCGAAAAGATGGCCGCCATCATCACATCGCGATCCGGATCATAGGTCAGCCGCCACAAATCTTTGCCAAAACTATCGGCCCGCATCTCGCCAATGGCGTTAATCGCCTCAATACGGATTTCTTTGTCCTCACTCCAAATTTCGCGGGCCAGAATCGATTCCCATTGCTCGGAACCGTTGCGCCCCATTGAAAAAAGCGCACTGAGCCGGGCTTCTTTTTCGGGACGTTCATACAGGGCCATGATAGCCTGGTCCACTGCCGGTTCGTGCAGAAAACTCAGTGCTTCGATCGCGAATCGACGCTCATTTAACGAACGAGATTCATCTCGATAGATGCCGAACAAGAATTTGCGCAAGCGATCAAGGTCGGCAGGAGTAAATTCGTCATCCTCATCCAGATCGGTCAGGTTAGGATCACTAACCTCACATTCCCAAACATATCGCCCCAGGCCTGAAATGGCCCGGCAGCGTACACGTTCGTCCTGATCGTTTTCGGCCAATTCAAACAGCCGTTCCATCACCTGTGGGTCAACATGTTCCCACAGTTCTTTGATCGCCTCGACGCGCACCTGGGGATCCGGCTCATCCAGGCGCTCCATCAGCCAGTTCAAAGGAAGCGGCGGGGTATATTCGTCGGCCAACTCGTCGTCGGCAAGCCATTCGTCCATATCCACATCTCGTTCATCCACCATAGCTCCCCCCGGCAAAAAGTCTGCCTAGATTGTACCATAATTTGACGGTTGGCGTCAACAGGTTGTTGACATAATGTCAAGAAAAAAGGCCACACCCGGTATCGGTGTGGCCTTATCGGCAAGGTCTTTTCTCCCGCAGAGCGGCGCCGACAGACCCGCGCACGTTCCGACGATCGCTCGAACGGCCATATGCGGCGCAACCGGCGGGAGGATGCCGAGACGTGCTTTTGAGCAATAACTCGCCGGACGCCGGCAAACCTATCCTGACGTTGGAGTCGAGGCTTTAGCCGGACTTTGGGCCTATCCGAAAAACGCAGCCGACGCATCCCTATGCGTCGGTATAAGCGGCATAGGGATGCCGCTCGTACGGTTTTTCGGATAGGCTCTTAACCACCAGACATAGACCGGCTGAAGCCTCAACACCCCAAAACGCCAGAACCGAGTAACTTAGTAACTGCCTACCCAAGTCGCCCTTTTTGGGCCTTCGGCCTGCGTCGGCGCAGGCCGACGCCTGGCGCCGCATGCGCCCACAAAGGCCGATTTCTAATCGGCGCAAGGC
>Ga0209101_1001210_pt1 | contig 19719 bp, 15 predicted proteins | sample ConPoolayeCmetaG_FD_185481 | JGI IMG/M metagenome (GOLD analysis project Ga0209101, IMG submission 185481) | Hot spring microbial mat communities from California, USA to study Microbial Dark Matter (Phase II) - Cone Pool mat layer C metaG... ...
CTTCTCGGCCTCGGCCTTCATCTTGGCTTCCTCCTCGGCCTTCTTCTTTTCAGCGGCGGCCTTTTCCTCGGCGGCCTTCTTTTCGGCCTCGGCCTTCATCTTGGCTTCCTCTTCAGCCTTCTTCTTCTCGGCGGCGGCCTTTTCCTCGGCGGCCTTCTTCTCGGCCTCGGCCTTCATCTTGGCTTCCTCTTCAGCCTTCTTCTCCTCTTCGGCCTTCTTTTCAGCCTCGGGCTTCGCCTTGGCTTCCTCGGGGGCCTTTTCTTCCTTGGGCGCTTCTTTTTTCTCGGCCACTGGAGGCGGGGGGAGCGGAGTCAGCTTTTTCTTCTTGGGCGGCTCTTTCTGGCACCCGCCCAGGCACACTCCCACCACCACCAACAGAACCAAGAGACCTAGCCGTTTCATACGTCACCTCCCATCGTGGTAAACTGGAAATCGTCTCTTTCAGACCGTCAAGATACTGGGCCCATGCCGTCAAGTAAAGACGCCCCCTTGGTCGAAAACCGAGTTTGTCGATTTGGAAGACGCGACTCGGAGATTCAGGCTCAAGACACGGCCCACTCGGGGGTCAAAGTCGCGTGGGATGGCGGCCTTGCGGCGGACCGAAAGCTTAACCCAATTGCCCCGACCATCTCCGTTGCGATTCTGGACTCGATTTGTAGGGCATGGCTTGTCATCGCGGGGGGATTCGAAGAATAGGTCACTCCGGGGTCTGTTCGGCTTGTCGAGCGAGGTGATAGCTGACCACGTGCGAACCGCTGGCGAAGTAAATCCGGCCGTCGAGAAAGTCGCCGCCGGCGGTGAGGGGGACGGGGGACTTGGCAACGAGGTGTATCTTCCACGCGGCGGGATCGATGCGGCCGATCCCGCCAACCATCAACAGGTAGGTCGTTCCGTCGTCGCCGCGGACGAAGGCCCTGGGGCCTTGATGAGACACTGCCCGGGTCAGCGGCGCCTGGAGGGCCTGCCGGTGAAGGACCTTGCGCTGGGCTGGATCGAAGACGAAGAACGTTGTGCCATCAGCGATGCCCCAGACGGCGCGGTCGGGCCCGAGGCAAAGATCGGTGTATTCGCGAACGCCGGGCAGGACCGGCTCGTGCCATTCGATGCGGCCCTGGGCCATGTCGAACACATAGAGTTCCGCCTGCTCGGCCTTGCGGCGGCCGCCGGTGCCGGGGCTTGTCGTGGTGCCGCCCAGTAGCCGCGATCCTTCCAGGGCGACCAGGCTCATGGTGGACTGGTCGGGAATCAATTGGCGATCCGTAAGCACGGTCTTGCGTTCGACGCGGCGATCCCAGATCATCAGCCCGCCGCCGGTGAGTCCGTAGCCGGGCGTTCCGGCGAGGACGAGGGTGTTGCCGTCGGGGTGGGCGAGCAGATCATGGGGACGATTGATGGTCGGCTCGCATTTGTCGAGGAAGCGGGGATTGCATCCCGGCCGGCCCGGCACGGTATCGACCCAGGGGGCCGCCGGATTCCATTCCAACAGGCCTCCGCCGCCGTAGATCCCGGCAAAGAAGCGGTCGCCCTGGCGGGCCACCGTGTTCCATTGTCCGAACGCCTCGCGGTCGGTCCACTGATCCTGGCGCGGATCGTAGCGGAAAAAACGCATCGGAAAGGCGGTGCCGCCGCAGATCGTGCCGTCCGGCGCCGCGGCCAGGCCCATGACGTGCGCGCCTTCGGACTGGTAGTCGAATCGCAGGGTGGTCCGCTGCTTGCTTTTGGGATCTTCGATGACCAGGCGGCGCTCGAACAGGTCCAAGGTCTGGATCCGCCGTCCGTCGGGAAACCGGTGGTGAAACAAGCCTTGGCTGCCGGCAATGATCGGTTTTTTGCGGAAGGGCGGGCGTTTGCCGACGTTGACGGCGCGGCCCTGATGGAAACAGTGCCAATTGTCCTCCCCGCCCGCCAACGGCTGCCCGTAGACTTTGCCATCCATGGCCGCGTGGACCTCCCCATAGCCGTGCCGCCGCTGGGCGTCGGCCAAGAGCGGGGAGGCCTTGCCGGTCTTTGGGTCGAACATCAGGATCTGGCAGGCCGCGCTGCCCACGCCGAGATAAACCCAACCGCTGTCGTCGACGGCCACGGACCGCGGATACTGGGCCCAGTCTTGCGTGTAAACGTGTCCATAGTCGCGGAACTCGCCGGTTTGGGGATCGAAACTGGCCACGCCGCTTTGCGGATACGTGGCCGACCAGATCACCCCCCGGTCGTCCTCGGTCATGCTCATGGCCATCTGCGGGACGGTTTTGCGCCAGAAGGTGAACTTGCGCTGGGCGGGATCGAACTCGACGAAATGGCTGCCGAAGTGGCTATAGAGCTTGTTCGCCCGGGAAAGGACCGAAGCAAAGGGGTTGTCGCCCAGGGGGAACGGCACGGGAAACTCGCGGGCGCCGCCCTTTTCCGCGTCGATCCACAGCAGGGCGTAGGTGCCTCGATGGTCCATCAACCAGAGCAGGACGATCGGCTTTCCCTCGCCGTCGACCGTGGCCACCGTTCCCCGGTGACAACTGTTGGGCGCCGCCACGCCATGGTCGAGAAACCCACCGCCCAGGTCCTTCGGCTTGGCTTGGACCAGTGCGGAAGCCAATGAGAGGCAGATCACCGTCCCATGCAAGATTCGCATGCTCTTGCCCTCCCGCGTTAACGCGGATCGTCCCGATCCCTCACGCCATCACCAATTCGATCCCCTTGCCGACGCCAAGGTTGCGGGAATACTTCTTTTCCCTGGCGTTGTTCCAATGTTCATGGACGCCGAGGCTGGGCAGGCGTTTGGTGGGCGTGGCATGGTCGGGGTCGTAGAACGTGCCCGAGGGCGGGTGGTCGGCCAGGGCCGCTTCGTGCAGATAGTCGTCGGCGTTGGGCCAGTGCGGGTAGGTGCTGAATTCCTCGCGGAGGAAATCGACCGCGACCGAGTCGATCGCCACGGGGTCTTGCGAGGCCAGAAGGCTCTTGGCCCAGTCGCCCTCGAAACCCGGCGACTTGCACTTCTGGGGCGCCTGATCGATGGGATGGACGCCCGAGAACAGGCCGTCGATCAAGTACAAGACCGTCTTCCCGCCGAGGTGCGCGTGGCCGAGCAGATCGACCTGCTCGCGGTAGACGTGGCGTTTCTTGGCGAAGCAACCGGTATGGGTGTCGTAATAGCCTTCCTGCACCGGCCACCGCACGAAGGAGCCGAAGTGGTTCTTGCCGCAAAGCGTCACCCCGGTGCCGGCGTGGGCCTTGAGCGTGGCGAAGTTGACCTGGTATTCCGCCTCGGCGAAGGGCAGCGGCACGAAGTCCGGCAGCTTGCCTTGCGGCCGGCAGCTCCAATAGAGCGGGACCTCCGACGGCTTCACCTGGATCCGCCCGAACTTGCCCGCGTGGTCGATGTACTTGGCCTTCGGCAGCTCCTTGTGCAGGATGTCGTAATACTCCTGAACGAGGTAGGCCAGGGTGTCGCAGATGGCGATGTCAGGCTCGCGGACCCCGGCCTGAAGAAGCTGGCGGACCAGGGCGATGACCATCTGCGGGGCGGTGTTCATGTAAACCTCGCGCTTGACGAGGGTGTACGACTTGGGATCGACGGTGCCCTCGCGCCAGATCATTCCCACCCAGTTCGGTTTGATGACGACTTTCTCGCCTGGTTTATAGGCGACGTCGCCCTTGCCGCGGGCCTGGTTGAGGTGGCGGAAGAGCTTGTCCCAGGCCTTGACGGCGGTGGACTGGCCGGTGAGTTCGCCGACGGCCCGCTCGAGCATGGCATCGACGCGATCCTGCGAGGTGCGATTGCCTTCGTACCATCGGCCGTCGCCAGGCCCTTTCCAGTTGGTGACGTGAGGATCGCGGACCCAAACGACCCGGCCGGGATTCAGGCCCTTGGCCTCGCCGAAGGGCTGGAGGGCCTCGGTCTGGGCGGCGTGGGCCGAACTCCCGGCGCCTGCCAGCCCCGCCGCCGCGCCCCCGGCCGCGGCACGCTTGAGAAACTCGCGGCGATCCAATCGGCCGTGGCAGGGCCATTCCGGCCCGGGGGAAAAACAGGAATCGCTCTTGTCGTTTCGCGCGTGCATGGTCAGGCTCCTTGAGGGATCGTGGAGGGGATGTCAGTTCCTGAGCGAGCCGCGGCAAGCCGCCATGTTCTCTTCGCCTTTCGAGTTGCCCGGCCCCCGGTGAAGAATGCCGCAGTAAGCCCCCGCGCTTCCAGTTTACCGGGAGTAGTAGGCCTCGTTCCAGCGGAGTTCCTTCTTGATTTGTTCGACCGTGGCGTCGGCGCCGATGCGAAGATATTCGATTCCGGCCATGTCGGCGAACATCTCCATCTGTTTTGCGCTGACGGCTTGTGAAAAACCCGTGTGGTGGGCCCCGCCGGCGTAAATCCAGGCGGCCGCGGCCGTCTTCAGGTTGGGGCGAGGAGACCAGAGGGCCCGCGCGACGGGCAGGCGGGGCAGCGGCCGCTCGGGCGGGACCACGTCCACCTCGTTCACCACCAATCGGAAGCGGCGGCCCAAATCGATCATCGAGGCGTTCAACGCCGGACCCGGCGAAACGTTGAACACCAACCTCGCCGGATCGGCCTTGCCGCCGATGCCCAAGGGGTGGATTTCCAGCGACGGCTTCTCCAGGGTCGTCGAGGGGCAGATTTCCAGCATGTGCGCGCCGAGCACCTTCATGTTGCCGGGCACGAGATGGTACGTGTAATCTTCCATGAACGAAGTGCCGCCAGGAAGGCCCGCGGCCATGACCTTCATCGCCCGCACCAAGGCCGCCGTCTTCCAATCGCCTTCGGCGCCGAAGCCGTAGCCGTCGGCCATCAGCCGCTGCACGGCGAGGCCGGGAAGCTGGTCCAGGCCATGGAGTTGCTCGAACGAGGTGGTGAAGGCCTTGAATCCTCCGCCGCTGAGGAAGGCCCTCATGCCCAACTCGATCTTGGCCGCGGCGCGAAGCCGTTTCCGGCCCGCATCGCCCTCCGTTCCCGGCCCAGCCGCGTAGGTCTCGAGGTATTCGCCGACGAGCCTATCGGCCTCGACGTCGGAGACCTGGTCGACGCACGCCGCGAGGTCGCCGACGCCGTAACCGCTGACCGAGTATCCGAGGCGGATTTGGGCCTCGACCTTGTCGCCTTCGGTGACGGCCACCTCGCGCATGTTGTCGCCGAAGCGGGCGACGCGGGCGCCTTGGGCATCGGCCCAGGCCGCGGCGACGCGGGCCCACTGACCCAACTCCTCTTGCACCTCCGCGTCCAGCCAATGACCGACAACGACCGCCCGATTCTTGCCCAAACGCGAGCAAATGAACCCGAACTCGCGATCGCCGTGGGCGGCCTGGTTCAGGTTCATGAAATCCATGTCGATCGAATCCCAGGGAATCTCCCGATTGAACTGCGTGTGCAGGTGGACCAACGGTTTTTTCAGGCCGCTCAGGCCGGCGATCCACATCTTGGCCGGGGAAAACGTGTGCATCCAGCAGATCAGCCCGATGCAAGCTGCCGAGCCGTCGGCCTCGCGGCAAAGTCGAGTGATCGCGTCGGGCGACGTGAGCACCGGCTTGAAGACGATCTTCACCGGAACCGCGGCGGCGCCGGCCAGGGCCGCCGCGATCTGCTGGGAGTGGGCGGCCACCTGCCGAAGGGTCGCCTCGCCGTAAAGCTCTTGACTGCCCGTCACGAACCAAAGCTCGTATCGTCCCAGCTCGATCATGGTTCAACCTTTCTCGCGTCGGCCCGGAGGGTTCTTGGGATCGACATAAAATCGGGCCAGATTGATTCCGCCGCGGACTTCCTCTTCCAACAATTTGAGCCGCTGTTCCAAACGCTCGATCCGGCGTTGCAGCACCTGGAGCAGTTGCCCTTCGGGATCTTGCTGCTTGGGCCGCGGGACCGAAGGATAGCCCAGGTGCCTGGCCAGCGCCGAGAACAAAAACAGCGGGTCCTTCTGGCGGTTGGCCAAGGCGATCTTGCCTTCCTTCTCGCCGAAGAGGACCGGTTTGCCCGTCTCGCCCTTCAAGTTGCGATAGTGCTCGCTACGCACGAAGATCAGGTCGGCGATGTCGATGATTCCCACCTGGCGGCGGACGGTGTCGATCCATTCGCGCCAGGCCTCGTCGTAGGCGGGATCGGCCGCGACCGCCTCGAGGCCCCGGTCGTAGCCAAGCCGGTTCCGGCACAACGTCTCGAACTGATAAAGAAAGAAACCTTGGAGCGAACCGCCCTTGGCGCGGTATTCGGCCTCGCGCTCGAGGATCTCCAAGGCGATCCGCATGTCGAACTTGCCCTCGTCCCGTTCCGCCTCCTGCATGACAAAGGTTTGAAAAGGCGTGAAGTAATGGCTCAGCCGGGCCATCGCCCGATGGAAACGACCGGTCAAGCGGAGATCCGCGGCGAGATAGTCGAGGGCCAAGGGAAGCTTGGTGGTCGACAGGATCTCCTCGCGGATGGCGACGATCAGCTCCTGCGTGGACATGCCCTGCTGGATCCGTTCGCGGAGCGTGCGAAAGAAATAGGCCTGCTCGACGTACTCCTCGCGATCCAACGGCATGGCGATCGTCACTTCACTTCTTGTTTGACGCCTTAAGGCACTCCTCCGGCGTGATGATCCCATCGCCGTTGAGATCGTACTTGTTGAACTCCTCGGCCAGCGAATCCGACCAGTCGCTCCGCGCGTACTCGGCCATGGTGACCTGGCCGTCGCCGTCGGCGTCCTTGCGGAGGAACCAGTCGGGCAGGCCCGGGGGCAGGCGTTCCTGGGGCAAAAGGAAGCGGATGGACTTCCGCGGCGCGGAGTTGCTCGCTACGCTGGACCCAGACGATACCATGGTTCCCGAGGAGCTGCTAGGCGGGCTTGAACGAGATCGGCTGAAGTTCGACATCCGGGCGGCCAGTTCGTCCAGCGTGATCACACCGTCTCGGTTGGCGTCCGCATCGTGCCACCTGCTCTGCATCTGGGACCACTCGTCTTTTTCGAGCACGTTGTTCTTGTTCTTGTCGTACTGGCGGAGCAAGGCCTCGGCGTACCTGCGGACCCGCTCGTCCACCCCCCGGCTCTCCACCGACGGAGGTGGCGCAGGTGAAGGGGAAGCAGACTGAGAAGGTGGCGGCGCCGAAGAAGGAGACGGTGGCGGAGACGGCGAGCTAGAACTCGGGCCCGGTGAATTGCTCGCCAAGAGCGGACTGCTGGACGAAGCTGGTCCCGAGCCAGAGGGGGGCGAGGGCTTGGCCGGTGGCGCGACGCCAAAGCCAGGAACCGTTGCCCCCTGGCTGCCCGCGCCGAAGCCCGGCACGAGGCTCGGGGCGGGTTTGCTGGCATCGCCGCTGGGTTTGCCCCCTCCTTCGGAAGACCCCGAAGATCCCGGACCACCGGGACGCCGTTGCGACAAGGCCTCGCGCAACGCCTGAACGGAGATCGTCGAATTGGGATCCATGCCCGCCCGGCGAACCAACCCTTCATAAAAAGGTCGTCGCGAACTATCAACCTCGTTCGGGGAGATCATTCCATCCCCGTTGGCGTCGAATTGGCGCAAGAAAGCTTCAAAACGTTGTGCGCGATCCTCGGATCTTCCCCCTGGGGAACTGTCAAAGCCACCCCATCGGCGACTGCCGCGAAAACGTTCCCAGTCAGGGGGTGCGCCGCCGGGCCCGCCGGGAAACATCCCCGGCCCTCCGGGAAACATTCCTGGTGGCCCGCCGGGGAACATGCCGGGAGGCCCGCCGGGAAACATGCCGGGAGGCCCGCCGGGAAACATGCCGGGAGGCCCGCCGGGAAACATCCCCGGCCCGCCCTCCGGACGCTGGCCCAATGCCCATCCGACCATCATAACCAAGAGGATTCCCGCAGCGAAAACTTGCCTCGCTCGCAGCATGGCATCCCTCCGGATATGCGATTGGCGGGACTCGGGGCCGAACAATGGAAAAACTTGCGTCATCTATGTTACCATTAAAGCACGGCTTGGGACCAGATCCTCAAGTCTCCGAGGCTTTTCCAATGCGCCCATTCTGGGGGGCGGAACTCTTGACGCTGACCGGGGTTAAAGGTTTTGAAAAGACCGTCTTCATGCCTGGCATGTCACGTGCGCACTGCACCAGGGATAGAAAACGGAAAATCCCCGGGCATTTCCACACGAAGGGAGTGAGGGACGATGACGTGCTGGTTTCGTGGCATGGTCATGGCTTGGGTGGGGATGGTTTTTGGGGCGATATGGCTGGCTGGCGCGGAACCTGGCAAAGACCGGCCCCAGCCGAAGATCGGCATTTTCGCCCTGAAGGGCATGGCGGGGCGAGGGGCGCTGCAAGACGTCTGGGGCGACCTGCTCCGCTCCGAGGCAGTCCGCAAGGAACTGAACATCACGCCAACCCAGTTGGATGAACTGATCAAAATCGCCGAGAAAGCGGGTGAAGCTGTTCGAAAGAACTTTGAGGAGATGCAGGAATTGCGCGACGCCGCTCCGGAAGAGCGGAAGCGGAGATTCGCCGAGATTACCAAGCGGGCGAAGTCCGAAGCCGAACAGACGCGCAAGCAGATCGAGCGCGTCCTTTCCCAGAAACAGTTGACGCGCCTGAAGCAACTAGCTTTGCAGCTTCGTGGCGTCGAGGGCCTCGAAGACAAGGAAGTCCAAGAACAACTCAAACTTACCGAAGAACAGAAAAAACAATTGAAACAGGTCCGCGACCGCGTGAACCAGCAAATGCGGGAACTTTGGCGGCCAGAGGCCCCCATGCCGAAGGAAGCGCGCCGAGAGAAATATCGGGCACTGCTTGAGGAGGCCGAGGCCAAGGCGCTAGCCGTTTTAACCGCTGACCAGAAAGCGCAGTTCGACAAGATGAAAGGACCTGAGTTCGACCTTAGCCACTTGCGGTGGCGATGGCCCGGCGCGGCCAAGCCGTAGAAACCGGTTCGGCCGGACCGTTATGGATAGCAGGGAATGGGAGAAATGCGCGATGGAGGTCGGTGAAATCCTCCTCAAGAAGGGACTGCTGGACCAACGCCAGTTGGAGATGGTCCGCGCTGCGCAATCGGAAGGAGTTCGCTTGGATCAGGCGGCGGTCAACTTGGGGTTGGTGACGGAAGAAGCGGCGCTGAGGGCGTTGGGCGAGGAGGTTGGTCTGGAGTTCGTGGACCTGGCGGAGACGCCGATCGACGTTGCGCTATTGCACAGCTTTCCGCCCAAGTTCATTCACCGCGAGGGCCTCTTTCCGATCCGCCAGCACAACGGCACGTTGGTCGTGGCCACCAGCGACCCGTTCAATCTTTATCCCCTCGACGAGTTGGGCGCGGCCACTGGCAAGACCGTGATTCCCGTGCTCGCCAGCCGAAGCGAGATTGCCCGGCTGATCAAGACCCACCTGGGCGTGGGCAGCGAGACGATCGATGGGCTGATGGCCCAGGCCTCGGACGACCAGGTCCAGTTGCTCGACCAGATCGAGAGCGACGGCTCCGAGCTGTCGGAAATGGCGCAAGAGCCGTCGGTCATCAAGCTGGTGAACGAAATCCTCCGCGAGGCGATCGAACTGCGAGCGAGCGACGTGCACGTCGAATCGGAGGCATCGGGTCTGAGAATCCGCTACCGCATCGACGGCGTGCTCCACCCTCAGCCCGTCCCGCCCGAAATCAACCGCTTCCAGGCGGCGATCATCAGCCGCTTGAAGATCATGGCCCGGCTCAACATCGCCGAGCGCCGCCTGCCCCAGGACGGACGCATCCAGTTGAAGGTCGCCGGGCGCGAGGTCGATGTCCGCGTGTCGGTGATCCCCATGATCCACGGCGAAGGGATCGTGATGCGGCTGTTGGACAAGGGTGGAATGGAGTACACCCTCGACAAGTTGGGCATGGAGCCGGACCTTTACGCCAAGTTCCGCCAACTGATCGACCTGCCGCACGGGATTATATTGGTGACGGGGCCCACGGGGTCCGGCAAGTCGACCACGCTTTACAGCGCCTTGCTGGAGATTCGCAGTCCCGAGCTGAAGATCATCACCACCGAGGACCCGGTCGAATACCAACTGGAAGGCATCAACCAGATTCAGGTCCATCCGAAGATCGGACTGACGTTCGCCAATTCCTTGCGGAGTATCTTGCGTCACGACCCGGACATCATCCTCGTGGGCGAAATCCGGGATTTAGAGACGGCTGAGAACGCCATCCAGGCGTCGCTGACCGGGCACCTGGTGTTCAGCACGCTGCACACCAACGACGCGGCCGGGGCGTACACGCGGTTGGCCGACATGGGCGTGGAGCCGTTTCTCGTGTCCAGTACGGTGGAAGGGGTGATGGCCCAACGCCTGGTGCGCCAATTGTGCCCGGCCTGCAAGCAACCCTACCGCCCCAAACGCGAGGAATTGCCCGACGATTTTCCAATCGACGAATTGAAGGAGGGCGCCGTGATTTACCGGCCGACGGGCTGCCGGGCCTGCCGCAACGTGGGTTACAAGGGACGCGTGGGGATCTTCGAACTGCTGGTCACCACCGAAACCATCCGCCAGTTGGCCCACGAACGCAAGAGCACCTGGAGCATCAAGCAGGCGGCCATCCGCGAGGGGATGCGCACGCTTCGCCAGGATGGTTGGGTGAAAGTATTGACCGGGCGGACCAGCGTCGAGGAAGTGGTCAAGGCCACCAAGGGCAATGACCTGAGATTGGGACAGTAAAAGCCATCCCCACTTGCCTCGCCCGCGGAAGGGAACCTTGCGGCCAGCACGGTCGGAATCGCCGCGAGTTTTCCAGGCCGATGCCGACGCCCGGTCCCGCCGAGCCTCGCTTCTCTCCGCCAGCCGGAGAGAGACCTTAAAGAGCGCATGAAAGCAACGAATCGAGGTTCTGGTTCCCTTGCTTGGCTTGGGAACGAAGGCGTTGAAGTGAAGTATGGATGAGTTTGCCTTTGTCGCCCGAGACGCCTCGGGCCAGCGCGTGACCGGCACGATTGCCGCGAGCAATCGCCGCGAGGCGTTGGAAATGATCGCTGGCCGGGCCTTGTTTCCGGTCGAGGTGGCGAGCCGATCGCCCGCGAAGGCCGCCAGCCGGCTGCGCAGGCTTTCGGGTCAAACGCTGGCGGTGCTTTACGGACAGCTTTCCGACCTGCTCCGCAGCGGCGTGCCGCTGTTGAGGGCGTTGGATGTGCTGCGAAAACAGAGCACCCGGCCTGCCCTGACCAACGTCCTGGCCGAGGTCCATCACGACGTGGAACAAGGGGCCTCGCTGGGCGAGGCGATGCAGCGTTTCCCCAATATTTTCGGCGAAATGGCCATCAGCATGGTCCGCGCCGGCAGCGAAGGCGGATTCCTCGAAGACGCCCTCGCCCGCGTCGCCGAATTCACCGAGACCCAAGACGACATCCGGAAACGCACCATGGGCGCGCTGGCCTATCCCGCCTTCCTCGCCGTCGTCGGCACGATCGTCGTCATCGTGCTGATGGTGTTCTTCGTGCCCAAGTTTGACGGGTTGTTTCAGAACCTCCGCGAGCGGGGCGAGTTGCCGGTGATGACCGAATTCGTGCTGGGCACGAGCCAGTTCTTGCAGCGGTGGATCCTCCTCGTGCTGGCCGGGCTGGCGGTGGCCGTCGTCGCCTTGCGGCAGTGGATGCGGACCGAGTCGGGCCGCGTGTGGCGCGATCGCGTCAAGATCGGCGTGCCGTTGGCGGGCAAGGTGTTCTTGAATCTGGCGGTGGCCCGATTTTGCCGCGTCCTGGGAACGCTCTTGCGCAACGGCGTGCCGATCCTCCGCGCGCTGGAGATCGCCGCCGACGCGGCGGGCAACCGCGTGCTTGCGGCCGCGATCGTCACGGCGGCGAAGGACATCTCGGCCGGCCAGCGGCTGGCCGGCCCCTTGGCGGCCAGCGGACATTTCCCGCCCACCGTCGTGGAAATGATCTCCGTCGCCGAGGAATCCAGCACCCTGGAGAAGGTGCTCATCGAAATCGCCGAATCGTTGGAACGGCGCACGTGGCGCCAGCTCGACCTCGTGGTCCGCCTGATCGAGCCGATGATGCTCCTTCTCTTGGCCATGGTGGTTTTGGTGCTGGTCGTCGCGCTGTTGCTCCCCGTGATCAAGATGAGCATGACGGTGTAAGGAACATGGGCAACCGGCGGCACGCGGTGGAAACGCGATGGGCCTCGATTTGCCCAGGGGCGAGGGAAGAAAACTTGACTCTTGACGGCGGCGACCGCGCCGCATGGCCTACGAAGGAAGGAGGAACGTGTCGATGATAACCCGATCGGACCGCAACCGCCGTCAAGGCGGCTTCACTTTGGTCGAGGTGCTCTTGGTTCTGGTGATCCTGGTCATCGTCGCCTCGCTGGCCGTCACCAACCTGGTGCCCATGCAGCGCAAGGCGAACATCAACGCGGCGAAGACGCAGATTCGGGCGTTCAAGGGTCCGCTGGCGGCGTACCGGCTGGACGTCGGCGATTATCCACCCTCGTTGGAGGCCTTGCGCATGCCGCCCGCCGACGCGGCGGCGGCCGAACGCTGGGCGGGGCCCTACCTGGATCGCGAGGTCCCGCTCGATCCGTGGCATCGGCCCTACCAGTACCGCTACCCGGGCCAGTACGATCCCGATATGCCCGACATCTGGTCGGCCGGTCCGGACGGAATCGACGGCACCCAGGACGACATCACGAGTTGGGGTCCGGACTAATGGCGGCGGAGCGTCGCGTGCGTTGGTTTGAGTCCTCGGGTCGCGTCGCGGTTGCTCGACGCCGCGCGATGACCTTGCTGGAAATTGTTCTTACGCTCAGCCTGTTGGTCATCCTCGCTGCCATGACCTGGCCCGCGCTGGGCCGACCCATGGCCCGCCAGCGGCTCCGGGGATCGGCGGATCAGGTGCGAACGGAATGGGTTCGGGCGAGGGTGGACGCGATGTCCTCGAACCGGACCTACGTGTTTCGCTACGCGCCTGACGGCGACACCTACACGATCCAAGCCTATGCCAGCGAGGATGAAGCGGCCTGGGATGTTCCACTTGTTGCCGACCCTCAGATCGAGTCTGCCTCCGGCGGCACTTCCCGCCAATGCCGCCTCGCCGAGAAGGTCCGATTCGTGGCGGGCGAGGCCCAGAGCGGGGCGTCGACCGGAACCATGGCGATCGGCGACGCGCCGGCCTCGGCCAACGCCGCTCAGCCAATCTTCTTCTATTCCGACGGCACCTGTTCCGACGCCCAACTCCAATTGGCCAACGAATACGGCAGCACGATCACTCTCTCCTTGCGTGGATTGACGGGCGTGGTCACCGTCAGCGAGTCGGTCGCGGCGGAGGCGGTTGGGCCATGATCTATTTCGGCGCGAACAACAAGCCAGGGCTTTTCCCGCTTCGGCGACAAAGCAAAGGCCAAGATGCCTTCGCTGGCGCGGAAGACAGCGTTGTCACCGTTCATCGACCTGTTCGCGGCGCACCGCCTCGAACGGCTGCCCCCTCGGCGCGAAGGGTCGCTGTGCGGCGGGGTTTTTCTCTCCTGGAGGTTATTTTGGCCCTGACCATTCTTGCCGGGGCCTTGGCCGTGCTTGGCGAGGTCGCGCGCCAGGGAATGGAATCGGCCCGCATCGCCCGGGATTTGACCTACGCCCAGTGCATTTGCGACAGCTTGATGGCGGAACTCGCCTCGGGCCTGATCTATCCGGAAATCGTGGATCAAGCGCCGGTGGACGAAATCGCCGATCCGGGGCAACAGGGTTGGGTGTACTCGATGGACGTGGAATCGACGGAGATCGACGGGTTGTTGGCCGTGCGGATCACCGTGTCGCGGGCCCTCCCGCCGGAAAAACGCCCCGTCCAATGCTCCCTGGTGCGCTGGATCCAAGACCCCGATGCCGCGTTCAGCACCGTTTCCACTCCCACGCAGTAGCCACGCCAACGGCCTTCAGCAGAGGCGGAGAAGCAAATGATCGGTCGGGCAGCCAAGGGTTTCACGCTCCTGGAAGTCATCCTCGCGCTAGGACTGGCCGGGCTGATCCTGGTCGCCCTGGGGATGGCGATCGATTTTCATTTTCGCGTGCTCGACTCGGGCCGGGCCCACGTCGAGGAGGGCCAGCTTGCCCGAGTCCTCCTCCGCCGCATCGCCGACGATCTTCGCGCCGCGGTTTGTTCCACCGCGAGCGTCCAGGAAATCGCCGACGCCGCCGACGCGGACACCGCGAGCGAGACGGCCGTATCCTCGGTGGTCCATGCCGTGCCCGGTATCCATGGCGATAGCTCCCTGATTCAAATCGACGTCAGCCGTTTGCCCCGGCCCTACCAGTTTCAACAGATGATCGTCAGCGCCGCCGATGGCCTGGAGGTGAATTCCCTGAGCGACGTGAAGACGGTGACCTATTTCGCCGCCAATGCGGCCAGTACGGCGATCTCGCTACTCCCGCTGGCTTCCACGCCCGAGCAGGGCCTGATGCGGTGCGAGATGGACCGCGCCGTGGCTGTTTACCAGGCGGAGCAGGGCGGGCTGTCGCCGGTGGACATGAACGCCGTACTGCTGGCGCCCGAGGTCGCGGCCGTGGAGTTCCTCTATTTCGACGGCTCGCAATGGGTCGATTTCTGGGACACAACCCAGAACGGCGGCCTGCCCGTCGCCGTGCGCGTCACCCTCTACATCACGCCTAAACAAACCAAACAACGCGGCGGTACGCTGTCGCAAGAATCTGGCGATCCGGCAAGCAAGGCGGCCACCGCCGTTGGCACGCTGGCGTACAGTCTTCTGGTCAATATCCCAGGCGCCCAGGCGACGCCAATGAGCGGCGCATCGAGTGCGTTGGACGCTATCGGCAGTGGCACGAGCGGCGGTACGGGCGGCAGCGGAACGGGCGGTGGCGGAACGGGCGGCGGTGGAACCGGCGGCGGTGGGACCGGCGGCGGTTTGGGCGGCGGTGGCGCGGGGGGACGAAAATGACGAAAATCATGAACGCCCGTCGCAAGCCTCGAAAAACCAAAGGCCCGTCGATCTCGGTTGGCGAGCCCCGCAAGGCCGCCTGCGAGCGCGATTCGAACGCTTGGGCCAACAGTTGGGCCCGCGGAGCGCCGAGTCGCCCCTGCTCGGTTTCAGAGAGCCGAAGCAAAGCAAGTAACGCCCCGTCGCCCCAGCCCGAGGTTCGCCGCGGCATGGTCTTGGTCGTGGTCCTCGTGGTCATTACCCTGCTCGCCTTGGGGACGCTGACGTTTTCCGAGCTGATGATGGCCGAGCGCGAGGGGGCCGAAGTGGCCGTGCTCCAGTCGCAGACCCGGGCCTTGGCCGATTCCGGCGTCGAGATGATCCGCATGTTCCTCGCCCAGGATGCCCAAGTGCAGCAGCAGTCGGGCGGATGGTACGACAACCCCTCGCAATTCCGCGGCGTGGGCGTGATTTACCAGGGGGGCGCCCATGGCGTGGGCCGGTTCACCGTCGTCGCCCCCGCTTTGGACACCGATGGCCGCCTCGACGGCATTCGATACGGCCTGGAAGACGAATCGGCCAAACTGAATCTCAACATGGTCTTGGCCTTGGACAAGAAGCAAAGCGGGGCCGGCCGTCGGATGCTCATGGCCCTGCCCGGCATGACCGAGGACGTCGCCGACGCGATCCTCGATTGGATGGACCTGGATGACGAGCCACGCGATTACGGCGCCGAGATCGAAAGCTACTCCGCCCTGTCGCCAGCCTATGCGACCAAGAACGGTCCGCTCGATACCCTGGAGGAACTCTTGCTGGTCCGCGGCGTGACGCCGTCGTCTCTTTTTGGCGTGGACACGAATCGCAACCACTTGGTTGACCGGGCCGAATCGAACGGCGCGATGATCGTCGACGTGGGCGATTCCGAGGGCACGCTCGAGCTGGGTTGGGCCGCGTATTTGACGATTTATAGCCGCGAGGCCAACCGCCAAGCCGACGGCCAGACGAAGATCGACCTGGCTAGGGACGCCTCCACCGAAGAGGAGAGGAAAAAGTTCTACGAAGAACTAGAAGCGGTTCTCCTTCCCGAGTGGGCAAAGTTCATCGTCTTTTGGCGGCAAGGGTCCGATCCGGGCAACAGCACCGCGCCGCCGCGGCCCGTGACCGACTGCGAACCGGACTTCAGCCAGCAATTCCAGCGGAAGCCGGAGACCGTGCTCGATCTGATCGGCAAGCCCGTCCGCTGCCGTATCATGGGCCAGAGTTCGGCGGTCGTGATCGAGACCCCCTTTCCCGACGCCCCGCTGGCCTCGGCCCTATTCTTGCCCAAGCTCTTGGACCATTGCACCGTAGGCTCAACGACGACCGTGGAAGGGCGGGTGAACATCAACCTGGCTTCCCGGGTCGTGCTCTCGGCGGTGCTTTCCGGGGTCTTGGGATCCAATGATGAACCCTTCGATCCCGCCGAAATCATCAATAGCATCGTTTCCGAGCGTCCCAACGACCCCAATCAGGCCGACGAGGCGTTCAACTACGAGACTTGGCTCTATTCCAGGGCCATCGTTGACCTGGAACAGATGAAGAAGCTATTTCCATATGTGTGCGTCAGGGGGAACGTGTACCGAGCCCAGGTGATCGGGTATTTCGACAAGGGGGGGCCGTCGGCTCGGCTGGAAGTGGTGATTGACGCTACCAACAGCCCCCCTCGCATGGTATTCTGGAGAGATATGACGCATCTGGGCCGCGGTTATCCTTTGGAGACCCTCGGCATCGAGGCCGTCGAGCCGCCATGAATCGGCCCGCCGTGGCGGAGTTTCCGTCCTGGGCCATCGGCAAGCCAAGGCGAGGCCCCGAGGACTAAAACTGGTTTTGTCCACGATGAAAACCATCCGATTTCTAGCCCTGGAATGGAGCGAGACCGAAGCTCGCCTGGCGGTGGCCTCGCGGCGCGGCGACGAGGTGGTGCTCGAACACGCCTTTTCCATTCCCTTGCGGCCCGACGCCAAAGCCCAGCCGGAAGACACGGATCGGACGAGACCAGATCAGCCGGATCAGGCCGCCAGCGAAAGCGGCGGGCCGCAGCGGCCGGCCGAGGTGGGCAGCCAGATCGCGGCGGCCTTGAACGCCCGAGGGATTCGCAAGATCGACACGCTGGTGGCGATCGGTCGGGCAAACATCGAGCTGAGGCAACTCACGCTGCCGCCGGCGCCGGACGAGGAACTGCCGGAAATGGTCCGCTTCCAGGCCCTCCGCGAGTTCAACGCCTTGCAGGAGGACTGGCCGCTGGACTTCATCCCCATCGATGAAGACTCCGGCGAGCCGCGCAACGTCCTGGCGGCGGCGATCTCGCCGGAGCTGGTCGAACAGATCCAGCGGACGTGCCAGACGGCCGGGCTGCGGCTGCGGCGTTTGATCCTGCGGCCGTGCGGGGCGGCCTCGTTGTTCTGCCGTCGCCAGGCCGATGGGCTGCCCAAGGCCCGGCTCCTGGTAGACCTGTTGGCCGACGAGGCCGACCTGACCGTGATGATCGACCGCAAGGTGATTTTCCTCCGCACCGCGCGGTTGCCGGGCGAGCCGCTGAGCGACGCCGAGTCGGGCCAGGCCCTCTTGGGCGAGATACGGCGGACCATGGCGGCGGTGCACAATCAATTGGGCGGGCGGCGCGTGGAATCGATCGCCCTATGCGGCCGGGGACCAGAGCACGCCGCGCTGAGCCAGCGCCTGGCCGAGCGGCTTGGCGTGCCGGTCGAGTTGTTCGATCCGTTCGCCGGCCTGGCCCTCGACGCGGAATTGGCTCGCGCCCTGCCCGACCATCCCGCCCGATTCGCCCCCCTCCTCGGCATGTTGGTCGATGAACTCCAACAGGCCCCCCACGCCGTCGATTTCCTCCATCCGCGGCGCAAGCCAGAGCCGCCCAGCCGGATCAAGCAATACGTGCTGGCCGGGGCGGGCCTGGCGGCGGCCGTGATCGCGCTGGGCGGATACGGCGTCGTCGAGTACGGCAGGCTGAGCGACGAGGTTGCGGCCCTGGAGGTCAAGGTGAAGGAGTGGGAAGGCCGGGCCGCCGAGGCCGCCAAGCTCCAAAAGACGGCGGCGGAAATCCAGACCTGGCTGGGCGGAGACCCGGTTTGGCTCGACGAGTTCGTCTGGCTCTCCGAGCGGCTTCCGCCGGCTCAAGAGGTGATGCTCACCCAAATCCAAGCCGGCAGCACCCCGCGCGGCGGTGAAATCAAAATCGAAGGACTCGCCCGATCCGTCGAGAGCCTCAAGGCCATGCAGGAAAGGCTCCGCGATGGCGAGCACCGCCTGGTGGGCAGGGAGGCGGGCGAGGGGGGGACGCAAAAGGAATATCCCTTGCGTTTCAGTTCGTCGGTCTACACCGGCGCGGAGCCTCCCAAATGACCCTGACCAAGCGCGAAAGAATCCTGGCCTCGATCGTCGCCGCGCTCGTCGCCCTGCTCGCCTTGTGGCTGGGCTTCCGCCTGTTCAGCGGGCCGTTGGTTCTTCGCCGCGGGCAAATCGCCGCTTTGCAGGACAAGATCAATGCGTTTCAGGATCAGGTGGTGCGGGCGAAGAAGGCCCAGGACCGGATGGCCCAGTGGAACCGCCAGGCGCTTCCTTCCGACGCGGCTCGGGCGGGGGCTTTGTACCAGAGTTGGCTTTTGGAACTGGCCGGCAAGGCGGGTTTCCGCCAGAAAAAGGTCGATCCCGGCGAAGTCCGCGGCCAATCCAGCGCCTATCGCTTGCTGCCGTTCACCGTGCGAGGTCAGGCCTCGCTCGATGAACTCGTCGGCTTTCTCTTCGATTTCTACTCGGCGGGCCATTTGCACCAGATTCGGCGGATTACCATCCGGCCGGTGGAAAAATCGAAGGACCTGGACCTGGTGATCGCGGTGGAAGCCCTCTCGTTGCCGACGGCCGATCGCAAGGACCAGCTTTCGCAAGAGAAAGGCCGCCGTCTGAAACTGGGCAGCCTGGCCGAATATCGCAAGGCGATTGCCGTCCGCAACCCCTTGGCTCCTTACCGCCCGCCTCCGCCGGTCCGACCGCCGGAGCCGCCCGTCGTCTTCGAACCCAAACCCGAGCCTTTCGATCCCAGCCGGTTCGCCTACGTGACGGGAATCGTCGAAGTCAACGGCGAGCCGCAAGTCTGGGTGAAGGCCCGGACTTCGGACGAAAAGTTCCAGCTTCGCCAAGGCGATAAGTTCCAGTTGGGTCCCTTCAGCGCCGTCGTTGCCAGAATCGACTCGCGAAACGTCGAAATCGAGGTCGATGGCAAACGGCATACCGTGCCCTTGGGCAGCAGCGTCCGCGGCGGCATTCCCGCCGCCAACGCGAAGACCGATTCCAGCTTCGACGGCGGCAACCCCGGGAAACCTGGGATGGACCCGCGGCCCGGCGATCGGGAGCCAGAGAGGCCGGGCGACCGCGAACGAAACGGCGGCGGCGGTGGGATGAGGCTCCTCGATCCCAAGGGTGACGCGCCCACCCTGCGCAGTCCGCCCGGCAACGGCGACAAGTCGCCTGCCGGCGAACGAAGTTTCTCGAAGAGAAATCGGCGATCGCGGGGCGAGTCGCGAGGCGAGGAGAATCGGCCCAGGGAGTAAGAGCCTATTCCGAAAGACTCGTTACGATTTCAGCCGCCGTCACCCCCAGCCCCTCTCCCGCAAGCGGGAGAGGGGAGGTTATAGGATAGGCTCTATACTCCGCACGCGTTGAGATGACATGTTTTTTAGGCGAAAAGGACTCATTCTCGGCCGCGCGCAAAATAGCGCGAGGATCGCTGGCAAGAGGTTGTGCGAAGACGCCCGCCTGCGGGCGTTTGCCGCCGCAGGCGGTCTTCGGCCCGGCATTCATGCCGGGTATCCGTGGACCAACGCCACGGCGCGAGGCCCGTTCACGGG
>Ga0209101_1001211_pt1 | contig 19713 bp, 12 predicted proteins | sample ConPoolayeCmetaG_FD_185481 | JGI IMG/M metagenome (GOLD analysis project Ga0209101, IMG submission 185481) | Hot spring microbial mat communities from California, USA to study Microbial Dark Matter (Phase II) - Cone Pool mat layer C metaG... ...
GGTCACAGTCGGCCGGGGAGTAGGGGTGACAGTGGGCGAGGTGCCGACCGTGGTAGTGGGAATGGCAAGCGTGGGCGACTGGATGAGAAGCGGGGTGCTGGCAGGCGATGGTGGCACCGGCGTGATCACGATGATCGTGGGCGCGTCGGTGGGCAGCGGGCCGCCGGGCGAGGGAGCCTGCGCCACCGGGGTCACCGCTTGTTGGCCCACCAGGTAGAACAGGAAGACCCCTTCGGCGCCGATGAACAGCACCAGAAGGCCGGCCAGCACCAGCAAGGCGGTCTTGTTGTGCAACAATCGGTCAATCATTGGGCCTCTGCGGGTCGGTTTATGGGTTCCCAGCAGCCGGCGGGGGGTTCATCCTCCCCATACCTGGCGAAACACCCGGCGGTAATTCTCTCCCAGGACCTGGCGTATCTTGGTTTCCGTATAGCCTCGACTCAGCAGGCCGGCGGTGATGGCCGGCAGATCGGCGGCATCGCGGATCTCTGGCATCTGGTTGTCTCCGCCGTAGCCATCAAAATCAGAGCCCAGGCCCACGTGGTCTATACCGGCCACGCGGACGATATGGTCCACATGGTCCAGGAGGTGGTCCAGGGTGGGCTGCCCGGCCGCGACGATAAAGGCGGGCACAAAGGTCACTCCTACCACGCCACCATTGCGGGCGATACCTTCCAGTTGCTCGTCGGTGAGGTTGCGCGGGTGGTCGCAGATGGCGCGGGCATTGGCATGGCTGGCGATGACCGGGGCTTCGCTCAGTGTCAGCACATCGCGGACGCCGGCCGGGGCCAGGTGGGCCACATCTATCACGATGCCCAGCCGGTTCATCTCCTGGACCACAGCCCGGCCGTAGTTGGACAAGCCCCCGCCGGTCTGGGCCTCAAAGACGCCATCGGCCAGGGCGTTGCGCGTGCTCCAGGTGAGGCCGATGTTTCGTACCCCCAGGCGATAAAAGATGCGCAGTCGGTCCAGCAAGGGTTGATCCATGCTTTTCAGCAGTCGCCGGTCCTGGCCCAAAGGTTCCCCACCTTCCAGTCCCAGGATCGCCGCCAGCCGGCCGGTGTCGCGGGCCTGTTCGATCTCTCGGACCGTGGTGGCGAGGACGAGTTGATCCGGGTGAGCCTCTAGCTGCTGATAAAGGGCATCTATCATGCGCAGGGCCAGGTCTAGCGGATCGTGGGCCGTCAGCTCCCGGGTGCGGGCGGTGAAGACGGCAAAGATCTGGGCTGACACGCCGCCAGCGCGGAGCCGGGGCAGGTCCACATGGCCCTCGGTCCGTCGTTGGCCCAGGTCAATCCCGTTGCTCACCACCTCGCCCAGGGTATCGCAGTGGCCGTCAATGATCAGCGCCTGTTGGTGGATTGTCAGGGCCTCCGGGTGATTCATATCTTCTCCTGCCAGTGTCGTTCAGAGCTGAACCTGCTTTTCGTGCATGATAGACCAGATTCGCAGAACTGTCAAGTCTCGGTGGCTGACATCCGTGCGTAAACGCACGAGGGTACTGATCTACTCCCTACTTCGTGTCCCTTCGGGGAGGGGAAAGAATGCCTCATAGGCTTTCTCCTCCCTTGTTCCCTCCCTGACAGAAGTTAGGCACGGATGTCAGTCGGTGGTTTTGGGGGTTTCCCAACTGGTAGTGAGCTTTAGCGACCCATCTGAGGGGCTGGCAGCCGGGCGACCGCCCGCAATCGCGGGCTGGGCTGCCAGGTTGACAAGGAGGGGAAGATATTGTAGAATAAAAATGGCTGCCGAGGTAGCTCAGTTGGTAGAGCACGCGACTGAAAATTGCGGTGTCCCCAGTTCGATTCTGGGCCTCGGCACCAGATGGTCAAGATAGCCAGATGGTCAGAAATCGGTCGAATGGTCGGATACCAAATAGCCCGATTGTCACCTCGGACTGTCTGACCACAAGGCTATCGGACCAGGGGCCCCAATACGCGGAAGTGGCTCAGCGGTAGAGCATCTCCTTGCCAAGGAGAGGGTCGTGGGTTCGAATCCCATCTTCCGCTCCAGAAACCTCTTTTGATCGAGGCGACGTAGCCAAGTGGCAAGGCAGGGGTCTGCAAAACCCCCATCACCGGTTCGAATCCGGTCGTCGCCTCCAATTTTTATGGGGCCGGGGTGGCGGAACAGGCAGACGCGAGGGACTTAAAATCCCTTGGACCTCAGGTCCGTGCGGGTTCAAGTCCCGCCCTCGGCACCAAAACCCCTGCCTCCCCTCGTCCGACCGGCGTCTCAGCCCTTTCACGGTGCAGGGATACGCCCGGTCGATCAAGGTCTTGTTCTCCTGGGCCACGCACGAGGGTCACCTGGAACAAGGGCGTGTGCAGGTCATGGGCAAAGGGCTGGTAATTGCTCACCTGCCCTGTTCAAGTGTCATTCTGAGGCGCGAAGCGCCGAAGCCTGCCCTGAGCGAAGCCGAAGGGAATCCCGCACTTACAGGGCAGAAACGTGACTCTTCGCGCCCTTTCGCTCCGCGAAGGAGCGCTCAGAGTGACATCCTTTGTCTACAGGGTGAACAGATACAAGGGCTGGAAAGAGCGCGAGGTGCCCATCGGGCCGTGATCCACCAGCACGTCTACGAGACGCTCACGCTGTTACGCCAGGTGAACCCTGGTATCCCAGCCGGGCTGGACCAGGTGGTGGCGAAAGCCCTGGCGAAGCAGTCGGCCCAGCGGTATGGCAGCGCCGGCGAGCTGACCGCCGCCCTCCAGCAGGCGTTGCGATGACGCGGGTCTGGGGTGGCGAGCGTGTATCTCGCGCGTGGCGGCCACGCCGCTCATGCCGGGCATGCGCACGTCCATCAGCACCACGTCGGGCCGCTGCTCGGCCACGAGGTCCAGGGTCGCCGGGCCGTCGGCGACCGTGCCCACCACGGCCAGGTCCGGCGTCAGGGCCAGCAGGGCGGCCAGCCCCTCGCGGACCAAGGCCTGGTCATCCACGATGGCGATGCGAATCCGGGTCATGGGCAGTCCCTCTTAGCCAAGATGGGCCGATCCTGATGGATCGGCCCGTGGTATATGGCACAGGGGCTATGTGGCACGCCCGGCCGGGGCAGCGATCTGCCGGACCAGGCGGCTCCAGAGTTGTACGGCCCGCTGCCGCAGGTCCGGCGGCGGGGTCTCGGACTGGACAACCTTGGCAGCCAGCGCGCCCCGGGTCACAGCCTGAAAGTCGTGCCAGCGACCGCAGCGGAAGCAGCGCGGCTGCTCCTGCGTAGAGACAAGGCCACATCCCTGGCAGCAGTAGAGCACCTCGTCTGCCCGGGCGGCCTTTAGCCCGGCGCGCAGGCTCTCCGCTGCCAGCAACCACTGCCCGGCTGTCTGATACTGATCGGCCAACAGCTCATGGGCCTCCACCAGGCCGGGTTCCACGGCGACGGCGCGGGCCAGGAACGCCTGGGCGCTCGCCGGGTCACCCCGGCGCAGGGCCAGGCGGGCTAGCCCCAATGGGTACGCGCCGCGTTCCGGCCACCGGCTCATGGCCCCGTGGTAGGTCTCAACGATGAGGGGTTCCAGGGCCGGGTCCTCGGCCGCGGCCAGGATGCGCTCCTCCAGGACCGGGGATGGCGCGGCCCACAACCCGCGCAGCCAGGCTTCCAGGCCCTGCTGGGGCATCCCGGCGGCATGATAGACATCGCCTAAAAGCGCGTAGTTCAGCGCCGTGCCGGGGTCCAGTTGCAAGGCCAGCAGGTAATCGTCGGCGGCATCAGCCAGCTCTTGCTCCTCAAAATGAGCCTGGCCGTGGGCGGCCAGGAATGCGGCCAGGGCCGCCGGCTCCTCGCCCGCTTTGATGAGCCGCAGTTGCTCGGCGGCCTCGCGGGCCATCCCACTGCGCCGATAGACGGCATAGAGCTGATAGCGCGTCTCCAGGCGCGTCGGGTCTATGCCCAACGCGCCCTGGAGCTGAAAGATGGCCCGGCCCTGATCCCCCAGGCGGGAGTACAAGGCTCCCAGCCGGGTATGGGCCTCCACGTCGTTCGGCTGCAACTCGCAGACCCATTCCAGATGCCGGGTCGCACCTTCCAGGTCCCCCCAGGTCTCGCAGATGGCGCTGAGGGTCTGGTAGGCCGCGATGTGATCGGTCAGGAGTTCCTGGCGGCCATCCCAGCCCAAGGCCGCAGTGAGCTTGCTGTGGGCTTCGGCCAGCCGGCCGGCCTGGTAGGCGGCCTGCCCGGCCAGGAACAGGGTCTTGGCCCGCCGGACGCGGAAGGTGAGGGCCGTGGCGACAGCCTGGGCGATGCTACCTCGCAGGCCGCTCATCTCGGCGGCCTCCGCGGCCGAGGGCCAGTGTAAAGCCCCGCGCAGACTATCGCCGGCCCGGCGGACATCCCGCACCCACAGGCGCGGCGATCCCCAGAGCCGGGCGATGAATCGGCGCACGAGCGGCACCAGCAGACCCACCGCCAGACCCAGGGAGAAGGCCCCCAGCAAGGCCAAAAGCTGCATCAGGATGTTGATCTGGGTCTGATCAGGCACTGTGTTGCTTCTCTCAGAGCCGCCGGGCCATAGACCCGGCGGGAGCGCCGGGCCGGCGGGTAGACAGTTACAGGATCAGTACCAATTTCCTATTGCTATCACTGGCTTGATCACGTATAATCCCTGTCTGGGGGACAAAACCGCTTAACGTTCCTGCCTTCCCCCATGTGGCCCCGGGTGTCAATAGCCCGGGGCTTTTTTTAGATCTCACTTCCACCGCAGCACTGGCTCACGGGCTGCTTTCACCTCGTCCAGCCGGCCCACCGGCGTGCGGTGAGGGGCTTCGTGAAGCAGGTGGGGCTGGGTCCGCGCTTCCTCCGCGATCTGCAACAGCGCGTCGGCAAAGGCGTCCAGTGTCTCCTTGCTCTCCGTCTCCGTCGGCTCGATCATCAGCGCCTCCGGCACGATCAGCGGAAAGTAGTTCGTGGGGGGGTGGAAGGAGTAGTCCATGAGCCGCTTGCTGATGTCCAGGGCATGGACGTCCGGCGCGTCTGGCAGGCGACCTTCCAGCACGAACTCGTGCATACAGGTGCGGTCATAGGGCAACCGATAAGTGCCCTTGAGCCGGGCCTGGAGGTAGTTGGCATTGAGGACGGCGTGCTCGCTGACGGCCCGCAGGCCGGTCGCGCCCAACATGCGGATATAGGTATAGGCCCTCACCAACACGCCAAAGTTGCCGTAGAAGGACTTGACCCGGCCAACGCTCTGGGCCGGCCAGTCAAAGTGGAAAAAGTATGCCGGTTCGCCGGGCACATAACCCTCGTCGCCTGGCTCGTGCGTGCAGTCCTGTTCGCCGCAACAGCACTCGCTTTCCACCTCTTCTCTCACGACGATGGGGCCGGGCAGGAACGGGGCGAGCTTTTCCACCACGCCCACCGGGCCGCTGCCGGGGCCGCCGCCACCATGGGGGGTGGAGAAGGTCTTGTGCAGGTTATAGTGCAACACATCAAAGCCCAGCTCGCCGGGCCGGGCGATGCCCAGCAGGGCGTTCATATTCGCGCCATCGCCGTAGAGCAGGCCCCCGCAGCCATGGACCAGGTCTGCGATCTCGGCCAGGTGTTCGTCAAAGAGGCCCAGAGTGTTGGGGTTGGTGAGCATCAGGCCGACCACGGTGTCATCGCAGTGGGCGCGCAGTTCGGCCAGGTCCACGTTGCCCCGGGCATCGCTTTTGATCTCCACCATTTGCAGCCCGCTCATGGTAGTGGAGGCCGGGTTGGTGCCGTGAGCCGAGTCGGGGATGAGCATCCTGGTGCGCTTTTCATCACCCCGGGCCCGGTGGTAGGCGCGCATGATGAGGACGCCGGTCAGCTCGCCGTGAGCGCCGGCCGCTGGCTGGAGAGAGACTGCGTCGAATCCGCCGATGGTCTTGAGCAGCTCTTGCAACTCGAACATGAGCTGGAGACAGCCCTGCGCCAGGTGCTCTGGCTGGTAGGGATGGACCCGGCTAAAGCCGGGCAGGCTGGCCGCCACCTCGTTCGTCTTGGGGTTATATTTCATGGTGCAACTGCCCAGGGGATAGAATCCCACGTCCACCCCCCAGTTCAGTTGGCTGAGGCGGACGTAATGGCGTACCAGGTCTACCTCGCTGACCTCTGGCAGGGGCAGGTCCGCACGCAACATCTCGGTGGGCAAGGTTGCCTGTGGTACATCCAGGGCCGGGGTGGTGGCAGCAGTGCGGCCGGGGACGCTGATCTCGTAAATCAGCGGAGTGAGTTCGGTCATGGTAACACCTCCTCCAGCGCGCTCACCAGGTAATCTATCTCGCTGCGGCTGTTCATCTCGGTGACACAGAACAGCAGGCTGTCGTCCAGGATCGGGTAATCGCGGCCCAGTTCATAGCCGCCGATGATGCCGTATTCATCCCAGAGCCAGTCATTGATCTCGGCCGGGGGCCGGGGGCAGCGGATGACGAACTCTTTGAAGAACGGTGATTCGTCGGCCAGGGCAAAGCCGGGGATGGCGGCGATGCGGGCGGCGGCATAGTGGGCGCGATGATAGCACAGCCCGGCGATCTGGCGCAGGCCGGTGCGACCCAAAGCCGCCAGGTAGACGGCTGCGGCCAGGGCATTCAGGGCCTCGTTGGAGCAGATGTTGGAGGTGGCCTTCTCGCGGCGGATGTGTTGCTCGCGGGTGGAGAGCGTGAGCACGAACCCGCGCCGACCCTGACGGTCCTCCGTCTGGCCCACCAGGCGGCCGGCCATCCGGCGCACGTACTGCTCGCGGCAGGCAAAGAGGCCCAGGTATGGACCGCCATAGCTCAGGGGGTTGCCCAGGCACTGACCCTCCCCCACCACGACGTCCGCGCCATAATCTCCCGGTGGCCGGAACAAGCCCAGCGAGATGGGGTCGGCCACCACCACGAACAGGGCCTGGTGGGCATGGGCGGCATCGGCCAGGGCTTGCAGCTTGTTCAGGTTGAGCAGGCGGCCGAAAAAGTCTGGGTTCTGGACGATGACACAGGCGGTCTCATCGTCCACCAGGTGCCGCAGGTCGTCCAGGTCCACCCGGAGCGACTCGTCGCCGGCGTAGGAGAGGCCCATGCCCTGGGTGTAGGTACGCACCACGGCCCGGTATTCCGGGTGGACGGCCGGGGCCAGCACCACCTTGCGGCGTCTGCCCCGGGCCACGCTCAGGGCCATGATCACGGCTTCGGCTGTGGCCGTGGCGCCGTCGTAATGGCTGGCGTTGGCCACGTCCATGCCGGTGAGGGCACAGACCATACTCTGGTATTCAAAGATGGCCTGGAGCGTGCCCTGGCTGATCTCTGGCTGGTAGGGGGTATAGGCCGTGTAGAACTCGGAGCGGCCAATGATGTGCCTGACCACAGAAGGGATAAAGTGGTCATAGGCCCCGGCGCCCAGGAAGCAGGGGTAATGGTCTATATCAGCGTTGCTTTCACTCAGGGCCTGGAGTTCCCGCAGGATCTCCGGCTCTGAGAGCGGCGCCGGCAGGTCCAGGACCGGGAACCGCTTTGTTGCTGGCACATCCGTGAACAGATCGGCGATGCGTTCGATACCGATGGTCTCCAGCATCGCCTGCCGGTCAGCGTCGGTATGTGGTAGGTAGGTCATGTGAAATATCCTCCATTGTCGAAAACTAATGACGGCACATGAGCGGCGGCGAGCGAGAGCGAGACAGCAATGTTTTCGTCAGGCCTGGTGGCTTGCCCCAGGGCTTCTGAACGCGTGTTGGGTAGCATTTTACATACTGCCAGGGTCAACCCGCCAATGCTTGCAATGCCTCATCAATCTCTCGTTGGGCCTGACGGATGATGGCGATCAGTTCCGCCGGCGTGCGCCGGTCCGCATGATCGGGCGCGTTGGGATTGAACGCCTTCAGATCGTATTTCTTCCCGCGGATTGCCTCAATGTCCTCGTACCAGCTACGCTCGCTGATCCGACCGGGATCGTCGGGCGGTAAAGCAAGACGCTCGAAAAAGTCGTCAAATTGCGCCATAGTCAGAGGTTGCTTCTTGGTGACCTTGATGTCGGAAAGGTCGTAATACCAGACCCGGCGCGTGGGACGGCCTTTGGTGAAGAAGAGCAGGTTGGTCTTGGCTCCTGCCCCGGCATTGACGAACACATTCGGGGGTAGACTGATCACGCACCACAGGTCACATTCGTCCAGCAACTTGCGCTTGGTCTGCTGAAAGGCGGCGGTCTTGGTGTGGAACATCACCCCCTCGTCAATGACCATCCCGCACGTGCCGCCCGGAGCCAGGGCATCAATGATGTGTTGCAGGAACAGCACCTGCGCCTTGCCGGTCTTGAAAGCGAACTGCGCCTGAGCGTCTTTGCCTTCCTTGCTGCCAAATGGTGGATTGGTCAAGATATAGTCAAACTGCATCGGCGCGCCTTCAAAGAGCGCCCCGTCCGTTGGCACGCCGGTTAGCGTGTTGCCATGCCAGATGCGCGGCAGGTCAATATCGTGCAAGACCATGTTGGCCAGACAGATGGGGATGGCTTCGTTGGCGTACTCGCGGCCCCAAAAGGTCTCGGTCTTGAGTTGTTCGATCTGGGTGGGGGCCGGGTTCTGGGCCATCATGTGCTTGTAGGCTTCGATAAGAAAGCCACCGGTGCCACAGCAGGGGTCATACACCGTGCTGCCCAACTGCGGATTGACCGCGCGGACGATGACGCGGATGATTTCGCGCGGGGTGAAGAACTGACCGCCATCGTTGGCTTTCTCGCCCAGGCGGGGTAGTAGCCCCTCAAAAGCCTGGGAGAGCAGGAAGATGTGCTGATCGCTGATCTCGGCGCGAGAGAGCGCATCCACACGGTCAATGGCATCCAGCAGGTTAGTCTCACTTTCCAGGATGGTGCGCTCTTTGTTGGCAAAGATCATCCCGATGACCCGTTGGCGCGTGGTGGCGCCGGGGCGGTGGCCCAGGTCGCGCAGGTAAGGGAAAACCCGGCTGTTGACAAACTCCAGGAAAGAACCCAGCGGCGCTTCGGTGAGTTCGCGCCGCTTCCACCCTCCCGCAGGTTCCGAGTTATTCGGCGGCGCAGCCCAATCGCGCCAGCGATAGGGCGACTCGATGGATGGGACAAAGAGCGTGCCCAGGGCGCGGGCGCGGGCTTCCTCCTCGGCCTCTTTGTGGTCCAGAGCAGCCAGGAAGAGCATCCAGGTCAGTTCGGGCACGTAGAGGCGTGCGCCCTTGGCCTTGTCGCGGCGCAGGATGTCGCAGATACTCCACACGGCGCGGTCCAACGCTGCCTGGGTGGTGATTTTGGTGCCGTGGTTATTTTTCTTGCTGCGGGCCATGCTCACCTCCCATAGCCTCCCGCAGGTTCAAAAACTGCGGGAGGCTAAGCCAGCCAGCCAGCGATTGAAATCGCGCCTGGAGAGCCTTCGGCTGGCCGTCCACCTGCGTGGACGGGAACGCGTCCACTGGCTGGCCGCCCGCTACGCGGCGGGCGAAGAGGCGCGCTCCCCATCATTTTGACTTATCTCGATTTCCTCAAAGGTCCCTTCAAATTCTGGCACAAGTTCGCCGCTCTGGTGGTGTTCTTTCTGGTGTTTGACGTACTCCTTGATCCTGTCAACGTCCCAGCGGCTGACGGTGAACGCGCCGTAACTGCCTTGCCATTTGAATTGTGCCGGCGGCCGCAACGTCTCATTGACGAAATGCGATGACACGCCTTTGACTTGTTTGAGCAAATCGGCGATGGTGATGGTGGTTGGGAAGATCACCACCAAGTGTACATGGTCCTCTGTACCGTTGAGCGCGAGAACTGTGCAACCCTGTTTCCGGGCCTCGCTCTCGATGTTGCGGTACAAACGTCGCTCAATGTCCGGCGTGATGAGCGGGAGGCGATCCCAAGTCGCCCAGACCAGGTGTAGGAAGAGAGCGAGTTTGTTGCGTCGCACGGTGTCCTCCATTTGCCGCAATTGAAATCGCCCCTGGAGGGCCGGCGGCCAGCCGCTGGCGCGGACGGGGCGGCGTCCACGCAGGTGGACGCCCGGCTGCAAGCCCGCGCGGCGCGATTTCAATCGCCAGCCCCTCCCCCCGCAAACCCACCAAACGCCTCATTCAACAGCGCCCCCGGCAGGGCGTGGATCGCCTCCAGTTGCCGTTCGGCGGCGGCGCGCAACCGCTGCACCTGGGCCATCTGCGCCTCCAGGCGGGCGACAATGGCGCGTTGTTCGAGGAGAGGAGGTAGAGGCAAAGGGATGTTCTCGACGTACTCACGAGTCAGTCCTAGTATCGTTGAGCCTTGCGTAGCCTGCCTTATAGATTCAGAGATGGAAGTCAAATACCAATAAGCGTACTCAGGGAGCAACAATTCTTTACATACGTAGGGACTGATGTCTTGACTTGCCCCCATTACTCTTGTTGCGATCCCAAATCTACCAACGCGAGTGCGTGTTACGAATAGTAATGTACCTGGCTGACAAATGCAAGTTTGACCAGAATGCAATCCCTCTTTTGTCAGGAATGCTCTTCCATTTGATACATACTCTGAAGTTACATCGGCACCAGTGACAAATGGAATGTCCCCACCCCAATATTTGGACACACTTTTCCTGGGCGTACCTCCTTGAGAGAAAGTACCAACCTCTCCCAACCTCACCCACCGCCAGCCGGGGGGCAGGGGGCGGCGTCCTGACCCTCCCGCAGGCTTGCAGCCTGCGGGAGGGTTGTTAGTCCCAAACATACTTTTGGATGTGTTCACGAGCCCTGACCTCATCTTGATAATCTGCCACAAACCGACGATACATCTCCGGGGTTGGGAATAGACTATGAATAAACGCCTCATCCTTCAACGTCCCGGCGCGCTGTCCAACCCACTCCAGGTAGTTCGAATAGGGCCACTCTTGCGGTTGAGACACCAGTCCAGCCTTCACCGGGTTGAGGTGAATATACCGACACAGGTGCGCAAGATATTCTTCCCGATCCACCCAGACATGCCGGAAACGACCCTCAAACAGAGTACCGCTGCGACCTTGTTGTTTGTTGACTGCCTGGACATAGGCATTGAACAGCACATTAATGAATCGTGACAATGGCTGCTCAGTCTCTTGCCGCAAGCAGAAATGGTAGTGATTCGGCATCAAGCAGTAGGCAATCACCGTCACGCCATATCGCTGGTAGTAGCGCTTGACCAGACGGAGGCAATACTCATAGTTGGCGGGGCTGAAAAAGAGCAAGCCCTTGCCGGCGCCACGGTTATAGATGTGGTAGTAATGCCCTGTAGCAAAAGCAGCGCCCCGGTATGGCATCCTTCACCTCAGCTCCCCAGCCTCCCGCAGGTTCAAAACTATGCCGCCAGCAACCGGGCTTTGGTCTCCTGGATCAACTGCTCTGGCGGCAGGGGCAGGCCCAACAGGGCGTTGAAGCCGCCGGCCTGGCGCACCGCCGGGACATCAAATAAGTGAGGCGTCTCTAATTCGTCAATGCCGCCGCGCTCGAACTGGCCGGCCACCGCCAACAGCACGGACGCGACCCTGGCAGGCAACCCTTTCAACCAACTGCGCTGTTTGTATGAAAAGGCCGCCGCCCGCTCAGCGCGGGAGCGCGCTGCCACGCCATAGCCCAACTCGGCCAGCACGTCGTACAGGTCACATTCCTCCTGCTCGCGCAAATAGCGGATCAGCCGCACGGCTGCGCCGTCGCCGGGCAGTTTCTCCAGCAACTCGCGCCGGCGCTCCGGCCATATCCATCGCTCGCGCAACTCGTCCAACGTGGGCGCTTCTTCGGTCAGGCGCGCCGCCAGGCGCTGCTCGTATTCCTCGACGGGCATCAACGTCTCGCGCCCATCCTCTTCCACCACAATCGCCCGTCCGTTGCCGTACACCTGGACCTCAAAGCCCTCGACACGAATGATGCCGGGCAGGGGACGGGTGGTGTATGGTGTGTCTTGCTGCTCGGCAGTTAACCCTCCCGCCGGTTCGGAACCTGCGGGAGGTTCATCCACGCGCGTGGGCCGGGCGCGGGAGACGAAAGGCTGTCCGAACAGGCGGGTGGCGTTGGTATAGTCGTAGATACGGAACATCAACTTGCTCCCCCGCGGTTCGCCGGTGCGCGTGCCGCGCCCCACCCGCTGGTAAAACTCGATGGGCGATTGCAGATACTGGAAAAAGACCACATTGTCCAGGTTGGGGATGTCCACGCCGGTGGAGAGCAGGTCTACCGTTGTCGCCACAAAATGCGAGGCTTGGGAGCCACGAAACTCCGGGATCAGGTCTGCGGCCGGCGGGCGCAGGTTGGGATTGCCCGTGCACTGGAAGGCATAGTTTTCCACCGGCCACAGGCTGTTTTGGCGGCACCAGGCCTGATACAGGTTGTTCATCTCCTGCGCCACCATCGTGGCGTGGCTGTCGCGCACGCAAAAGATGATCGTCTTTTGATGCGGCCCGCCTGTATCGAGCAGATGCTGGAAGAGGTCGGCGCACATGGCGCGCACGCGGTCGGGCAACATCAGTGTCTCTTCGTACTGGTTGGCCGTGTAACGCTCCTCGATCTCATCCGGTTGCACCTGCCGGCCGGTGAACGGATCGGTTGCCGTGTGCTGCTCAATGTCCTGGCGGGTGATCTCGCGCTGATCCAGATCCACGACGCGGCGAATCACCTCGCTGGCGGCCAGATAGCCGTCCTCCTGCCCCATCCACATGGGATACTCGTAGACCGGCTCCCCAAAGTACGCGATATTGTGCGCCGTGATGGCTTCATCGGCCTCCCAACCTCCCGCAGGTTTGGAACCTGCGAGAGGTTTCAGGATACGCGGCGTGGCCGTCAGGCCGATCTGGACGGCAGCCGGGTTATCTCTCAGAATAACGCTCCATTTGCCCCACGCTGAGCGGTGGCACTCGTCAATGATGATGTGGCTGAAAAAGCCCGGCGGATAGTTCTCGCGCCAGAAGCGCGGCTCGTCATCTGCATCCGTGATGTTCAAGGTTTGATAGGAAGCGATCAGGATGCGCGCGTTCTTCTGCGGGTCGGAGGTGGTCACGATCTTGGCGTTATCGCCAAAGACGGCGTGCATCCTGGCCCAGCCCTGGGTGCGCAGCTCATCTCTATCGCACACGAAAAGGGCGCGACGCAGTTGGCCGGCCTGAGCCAGTTTGTGCAGCAACTGCACCACGATGATCGTCTTGCCGGTGCCGGTGGCGAGGGAAAGCAGGATACGCTTCCCGCCCTGGGCGATCTTTTCCAGCGCCGCGCGGATGGCCGCATCCTGAAAGTACCAGCGGGCGGCCTCCCCGCCTTTGTAGGGCACCCACAAAGCCTGCGCTCGATCATCGGACAGGGCATACCCCTTGAGGGCTTCATAACGCTGTCGGAGCTGGTCGGGCGTGGGGAATTGTTCCAGCGGCAGATTGTCTATCGTCTGGCCGGTATCCTCGGCCCATTCAGCGAACAGGTGGCCGTTGGTAGCAAAGACAAACGGCACGTGAAACCGACGGCGATAGTCCATTGCCTGCTGGATGCCCAGGGCGGGCAACTCGGCTTCCTTCTTGGCCTCCAAGATCGCCACTGCCAGGGGCGATTTGCCGGGGCCGACAGGCAGGCAGAGCAGGTAATCCGTGCGCCCCCTGCGTTTATGGGGCTGGCCGCCGATGATCTCGACGCCGCCGATGGTGCGCTCGACGCGGATCAAGTCTTCCGTCCAGCCCCGGTCGCGCAGATTAGGGTTGATCAATTCACGGCGAGTCTGGTCTTCGTTGCGGCTCATCCTGCTGAGGCCCGGTCACCCTTCTTCCGCGCAGAACTTTTCGTAGGCGGCCGGGCTGAGGAGTTCCCCGGCCTCGCTGGGGTCACTGAGCTTGATGCGAGCGAACCAGCCGGCGCCATAGGGGTCTTCGTTCACTAATTGGGGGGCGTTTTCCAGGGCCTCATTGACTGCCAGGACCTGACCGCTCATCGGTATGTAACAATCGCCAGCGGCTTTGACGGATTCGACGGTAGCATAGACATCGCCTTGATCGAACGTGTCACCCACCTCTGGCAATTCCACGAACACGACGTCGGAGAGTTGAGCCTGGGCATAGTCCGTGATGCCCGTCACGCCTTCATCGCCTTCCAGACGGATCCATTCGTGAGACTCGGTATAAAGACAACGCTGGTCAATCTTCATGGGCTTCTCCTTTCCGCTGAGTGATATGCTCGAGAGTGGTCACTCCCAACTGAACATAGTGAACCTGATCGGGACAACGCAGGTGAATTATAACCCTGGAGAAGGTGTTAGTCAACTTGCAAAAAGCCCCGGCGCGTAGAGGCGACCCTGGTGGTCGCCCCACGACCGGGGCCAGTCCCGGCAGGAACAGGCCAGGCTCCTGTTTGCCCGCAGAAAGCCTGCAAGATTTTCGTGTTACGCTCTCCTCAGCAGGCTGGGCCGGGAGAGCCAGAGCGCCGCCAGGCCGGCCCCCAGCAGGACCAGGGTGGTCGGCTCCGGGATCTCGGTGGACGGCAGGGTGTAGGTGATCACCAGACGCGGGGCCTGGGTCGGGTCGCCCCAGGTGCGGCCCGGCCCGGCGCAGGCCCAACCGTTGCCGATCATGCTCTCCGGCGTGGGCGCGCCGCCGAGCATCAGGCCGTGATTGGGCATCTTGCCTGCCAGCCAGACCCTCACGTCGGTAGTCACGTCCCAGGAGTGCCAGCCGGCCGTGGACTGGACCGTCGCCGTAGCCAGGGGCGAAGGCTCCACCACTGGCCGCGTGCCCCAGTCAAAGTCCTCATCCCAGGTGGCCAGCACCCGGTAGACCCCCATTTCTCCAGTCCCGGCGAACGGCCAGTCGTCCACATAGACCTCCAGCCTGGCGGCGTCAATGGTAGCGCCCAGGGGGATGGCATCCAGGGGAAACCACAGGTAGGAGCGGCACTGGTGGGTGAGGCCGGTCTGCGGCCCCACATAGTTGCCAAAGGCCAGCACAGCGGTGCTATGGTCGCTGCCCCAGCCAATGGGCGTGGTCGAGAAGACGCACAGATTGCGGCCGGTGGCGGCATCCAGTTGGATGGTGACCGTGCGGCCGGCGGCCTGAGCCAGCCCGACCCCGGCCAGGACCAGGCCGGCTAACAGTAGCCCGGCGACGAACAGGGACCAGGATTTGCCATACATCTTTTCTGCTCCTTCCCTCCGTTTCGCTAGCGCCCACGCTCTGCGTGGGCGCGTGACGCTCTGCGCCCTGCGTTCCCACGCGGAGCGTGGGAACGAGATGCCCTCTCTTGCTCGCGCCCACGCTCTGCGCGGGCGCGTGACGCTCTGCGTGGGCGCGTGACGCTCTGCGTGGCCCTGCGTTCCCACGCAGAGCGTGGGAACGAGATGCCCCCTCTTGCTCGCGCCCACGCTCTGCGTGGGCGCTTGACGCTCTGCGTGCCCTGCGCCCTGCGTTCCCACGCGGAGCGTGGGAACGAGATGCCCCCCTGCCCTGCGTGGCCCTGCGTTCCCACGCAGAGCGTGGGAACGAGATGCCCCCCTGCCCTGCGTGGCTCTGCGTTCCCACGCAGAGCGTGGGAACGAGATGCCCCCCTGCCCTGCGTGGCCCTGCGTTCCCACGCGGAGCGTGCCCTGCGTTCCCACGCGGAGCGTGGGAACGAGATGCTACCCTATCGTTTGGGCGGCCACCAGGGGGCGCGATAGTCCCGCAGGATCAGCGGCAGGTAGAGCCGATGATCGCGCACGCCAATGGTCAGCCTGTCCCCCAGGTGAGCGGTCACGACGCGCTGGGCGTAGACGTTCACGAACCGGCCGTCTGCGCCCTCGATGACCGGCCGCTGGGTGCCGATCTGGGCTGTGGTGGGAGTGACGGCCAGGGTGAGCCACAACGTCCGCCGCGCGCCGGGGCCCAGGTCGCCCAGCAGCCAGGAGACGGTGTCGGTGGTGACGGCGTGCCAGGCCGGGTCCGCGCTCAGCGGCACGGCATCGGCTGGCAGGGTGTAGGTGACCAGGGCGTTCGCTGCCACGTCGTCCCCGGCGTTCACCAGCGTCCCCTCCACCCGCAGGTCGCTGCGCACGTTGGCCGGTATGGGCGCGCTGGTGGTGGCCCCGGTGATCTCCCGCACCACGTAGCTCACGGCCAGGACTGCGCCGTGGGCCTCCACCGACTGGGCGTTGCCGACGCTGCGCTGCGGCCGGTTGAAGCAGTCCGTGAAGGCGACGACCGGGGCCTCGTCGGCCAGGGCCGTGCCGCTCCAGTTGACCCGGATGTCCGAACGCAGGATGACATAGAGGGTGCGGGTCTCGACACCGTTGTCCAGCCAGGGCATGACCTGGGCGTAGGGCGGCAGGGTGAATGTGACGTCTGCGCCGGCGGTGCTGGTGACGATCCCGCCCCGGAAGGTGGCATAGAGCGCGCCGGCCGTGTCACTGCCGGGGTGGGCGTCGTCGTAGTTGATGGCGTCCACCAGGGCCGTCATCTCGCTCGTGTTGGCGATGCGGGCGTCCTGGAGCGTGACCCACGGCGGCAACTGGTCGGCCAGCTCCAGGTCTGTGGCCGGCCCAAAGACGGTCTGCACGGCTCCGGCCGCGTCCCGGATGCCCAACTGGGCTGGCGGGATGCGGAAGTAGGCCGGGACGTTGTCGCCGGTCAGGGTGAAGGTGATGGGATAGACCCGGCCCCGCACGCCAGGGAACGGATCGGCCACCTGCACGTCAAAGTAGTAGACCCCCTTCCAGGCGTCCGGGATGTTCTCCGCGTTGAGGAACGGAAAGTCAAAGAACAGCGGCTCGATCTGGGTGGTCTCGGTGTAGGAACGCAGGGTCACGGTGAGGCCCGGCGGCGCGGCCGGGATCACGCTGACGTTCGTGAGGGTGACGCCGGTGTTGTTGTTGATCTCCACGCGCACCTGGGTGGCCCCGCCGGGGTCCACGCGCGACCAGAGCAACTCGCGCTGGTGCCGGCCGCCCACATAGACCGTGGCCGCCATATCGCCAAAGCCGTAGGACTGGATGAACGGGTCCTCGGTGAAGGCGCGCGGCTCCCAGGGGTCCTCCACGCGCAGGAAGTGGTAGACCGTGTCGCCATAGGTGGCGACGCGGACCGGGGCCACGCGCTTGCTCATCCGGGCGTCGCTGCGCAGACCCAAGACCGCCTGCACGTGGCTGTCAAAGACCTCGTAGCGGCTGGGGCCCACAGCCTTCTGGTGGTAGACGAACCGCGCGCCGTCGTTGGTCTTGAGCACGCCTTCCCGGTGTCCCATCGAGGCGTTCAGCGTGCCGGTGATGTCAATCACCTCGTAGGCCTGGCTGTCCAGCTCCTGCTGGAAGTAGAGGTAGGTATAGGCCGGTGAGTCCACCACGTCCGTCAGCACGGTGGCGTTCGGCCCCTTGCCTTGCAGGTCGCGGAAGCTCCACGAGTTCTCCCACGCTCCGTAGCGCGGCGTGATGCTAAAGCCCAGGCCCTTGAACATCCCCTGGCTGATGAGGGTCTCGTCCTTGCGCAGCGGCGGCATAGTCGGGTCAAAGTTGGAGTGCGACTTGAGCATGAGGTGCAGGTCGGCCGGGACGCGGGAGGGGTATTCCAGCACCGGGTCGGTGCGCCGGCCGTCGCCGTCCCAGTCCACGCGCAGATCGAAGGTGGTGTTCACCACGGCGTGGTACTCCGGCGGCGGGAACGGCACGATGTCATAAAAGACCGTGCGCAGGTCCATCTGATGGGGCCGCTCCCAGATGTCGTCGTAGGCCGCGCAGGTGGTGTATGGCGACTGGGGGATGGTGATGATGCCGCTGGACAGGTACTCGTGGTAGGGGATGGGATGGCCGCCCAGGCAGGTGAAGACCGAGCCGCCGGAGCCGCGCAGGACGACGCCTTTGTTCACCATCGGGTCACTGGCGAACGACACCTGCCGGTGGAAGAGTTCCCGGCTAAAGAGGCCGTAACGCACGGCCGGGTCCAGGTAGTCGTAGCCCGGCATGTCGCCAAAGGTCCAGGTGAGGACGCGGGCCGGCAGGCGGATCGCGCCACTGGCCGTCACGCTGATGTAGGCGGCATAGGCCGGTGGGATGGTGACGGCGTTGCTCAGCTCGTTGGTGTAGGTATAGACCGTCACGCCGTCCCAGTTGTCCAGGTTAAAGACGGCCAGGGTGGTCGTCACGCCGTCCGGCAGCGGGTAGTTCGCGTTATGGTAGAAAAAGACCTCGTTGGCGACCCAGATGGTCTCGTCTGTGGCGGTCATCGTGGCGGTATCCGTCAAAACCGTGGGGATGATGCGCTGGTCGTCCACGTCCACGACCGGCGAGAGCAGGACCACCACGTCAGTGATGACGATGTTTTGGGCGGCGGTCTCCTCCTTGTTCTCCAACGTCAGGGCGATGTCAAAGTAGTAGCCCTCGGCGGGCAGGGGGTAGAGGCCATCCAGCTCGATGTCGCGGTCGCCGTTGAGCCGGGCGGCCATCTGGGCGCGGACGGTCACCGGGTTGCGGACGATATGGCGGGGCCGGCCGGTGAGCGGGTCGCCGTAGACGGCCTCGGCGGTGCTCACGGTGGCCTGCCCGCTGGCGAGCGTGTCGGTGATGGTGCGGGCCACGTAGGAAAAGGCCGTGACGCCAGAGGTGATGGTGGCTGTGGTCCAGACGATGGTGGTGCCGGCGGCGGTGGCGGTAAAGACCGTGGGGGCTGGGACCACGTCGCTGATGCTGACGGTAAAGCCGGCGCGCACCGTCTCCGTGACGGTCACGTTGGTCAGATCGGCATCCCAGAAGTCCCGCGCCTCGGTGGTGACGCGGACCGGGACACCGGCCTCACGGGCCGGGATGAGGTCGTCGGGTACGGCGGGAGAGAACTCTTGCCTGACCTTGCCGGTCAGCCCGCAGCGCTCGCTCATGCCCACCAGCAGCGCGTCAAAGACCAGCGGATAGGTGCTCTGGCGGCCCGACGGGTGGGCGTTGGTAAGGATGACCTGCCCATCGTCGTGGCGGGCAAAGAGGATGGCCGGGGTGCCGGGCCGGGTGGTGTCGGTGTACGTGGCGACGACGGTGAGGCCGGCTGTGGCCGTGAGCACCGGGTCGTCCAGGACGTAGGTCTCCGGGGCCAGCCAGGAGAAGGTCAGCGGATCGAGCGGATCGAGTGGGTTCAGGTGGGCCACGTTGTCAAAGGGGGCGGTATCGGTCAGGCGGTCGTTCAGGTCCACGGTGCCGGCCGGGACCAGGCCGGCGGCCTCGGCCAGGTAGCAGCCGTCGCCCTGGGCGTAGAGCGTGCCGCCCCCTGACACCCAGGAGGCGATGGCGGCGCGGCCGGCCGGCCCCAGGGCCGCCGCCACATCGTCGGCGTAGCCGATGGTGATGGAGGGCAGGATGAGGATGTCATAGTTACCCAGGGTGCCGGAGATGATGTCCGCTTCGCTTACCGTGTCAAAGTAGTCGCCCCAGAGGTAGACCCGGAACAGGGTCTCGAAGGTGGCCTCCTCCCAGGTGACGACCTGGCCGGCGGCGTCGCGGACCTGGCTATAGAACACGGCGATGCGGGCCGGGCGCAGGCTGTGGGCGCGGACCACGGTAAACGTGCCGTCGGTGGGGGTGGTATCATAGTCCCCGGCCAGGCCGTTCAGCCCGACTATCGTGCCGGGCGGGACCGGGTTACCGCCGTAGGCCGAGGGCGCGGCAGTCCAGGCCACCGGCTGTCCGGCGTAGACGGCGGCGAAGAGGCCCTGGTAGGCGTGGCGGAGCCGGGTCTGGTCAGTTCCCAGGGGGACCAGGGTGGCGCCGGGCGGGTAGAGCGGGCCGGGCGCAGCCAGAACCGGCCGGGACAGGCCGCCGGCCGGGGGCAGGGAGGTAAGCAGCAGGGCCAGGGTCAAGAG
>Ga0209101_1001212_pt1 | contig 19710 bp, 18 predicted proteins | sample ConPoolayeCmetaG_FD_185481 | JGI IMG/M metagenome (GOLD analysis project Ga0209101, IMG submission 185481) | Hot spring microbial mat communities from California, USA to study Microbial Dark Matter (Phase II) - Cone Pool mat layer C metaG... ...
AAAGTACCTCGAGGTACTTTGAGGACGGACAGTATCCAGGGAGCAAGCGGAACGGCTATGGCCATCGCAACCGCCAGCGAAACCAAGCACAGAATAATCGTCCGTCGCAGGTCTTCCAAATGCTCCAGAAAAGGCTTGACCGCCTTGTCATCTATGTACCGCTTACCCTGCAAGCGACTCCCCTGCACCTGAACTCTCCATTTCGGATGGGTTGTTTTCCGAAATCATCCTCGAATCCGCGGAGGGTTCGGGCCTTTTGATCTCTTCCTGAGTCCCAACCACGGCCGTAACGTCCTGCGGCTCTGACGCGCTTTCTTCCCTTTTGCCCCTCGAATCCGGCGTCTCATCCAGCCGCATTATCTCATCCTGAAACTGCTGCGAAGCGCGGCGCAAATCACTGACAATTCGCCCGATCGTCCGTGCAATTTCCGGAAGACGCCGCGGCCCGAACAAAATCAGGACGACCAGAAAAACCAGCAGAATTTCGCCCGCCCCTACACTGCCCAAGAAAGCACAGTTGAGAACGATAGGCTGCATTCTCGCCCCGCTAATTACACCGCCGCCAGTGAAGAATCCGTTGAACTTTGAGAAGTGGCTCTTTCACCCCTCAGATTTGGCTTTCACATTCCGCTGAAAACGGCAGGCAACTGCACGGCATTTTAACTTCTTCAGGCCCAGCCCGCCGCGAATACCAGCCAATTCTCGAGCGCGAAATCCGGGTTTACGATTGACCCCCGTCTGATTGCTTTCAGATGGTTGGCCAGTAACAGAACTTGGCGCCGAGAGGAAAGCTGGCGCCCGTATTCCAGCTAAAAAGCAACAGCCCGAGACGCGCTTACCGTGTCTCGGGACGTTGCTGTAGTTATCAAGGATGGACTACCGATAGAAAGCGAACTCGACGCGTCGGTTAACGCGCCAAGCCTCTTCGTTATGCCCCGGATCCAGAGGCATCTCCTCGCCGTAGCTCTTTGTGGTAATCCGCGAGGGATCGATCCCCATGCTAATCAGCGCAGCACGTACAGCAGCCGCACGATGCTCACCTAGCGCCAGGTTGTATTCGTTGCTGCCCCGTTCGTCACAATGCCCTTCCGTCACCAGTCGCACGGACGGGTTGCTTTTCATGAATTCCGCAACTTTGGCGATCTTGGGCTGCTCGCTCGGCTTTATCTGGTAGCTATCAAAATCAAACAGCAGATTTTCGAATTTAACATCAGTCAAGCGCGTCCCTTCCCCCGGTCCGAAACCTTCCCGACCAGTGAGTCCGTAATCACCCGGCAATGGTTCGGGAGCAACCATATCCTCTGCCGACGCTTTTTTGCCCTTTCGAAACATCGTGCACCCCGAACCTATCAGCATCACTCCGAGCAGCGCTGCAATTACAACCTTCGACCACACCTTACCTCTACTCATTGCTATCTCCTCGTCCTTTTGTCTCTGAACCCCTTTTAAATATCCATCTTCTGAAACCAGCCATGCGTCCCCTTGGCGTTATCACCTCGGTGACCATGCTGGAGAGTACCAACTTCCCTCGATGTTGGTCAACGGTACTTCTGGATCACCCTTTGTGTCAAGAATGTAAAGGGTATATCGGTAACCGGTTCCTCGTGCGTACACAATGTGCCGTCCGTCGGGTGCCCACGATGGATCCTCATGGTTCGCATAATCAAAAGTCAACTGCTCCCGTTCCCCGGCGGCGTCGGCCACACAAATTTGAAAACAGCCTCCCCTGAGACTGCTATACGCAATCAAACCGTTGGGGCCCCAATCGGGCGCCATATTCTGGGATCCTCGCAGCGTAAGACGGCGTTCCTGCCCTCCGGTCGAAGTTATAACATACAACTGGGGAGTACCGGCACGGTTTGAAACAAAAACTATTTGGGTCCCATCCTGCGACCATGAGGGACTTGCTTCCGTCGCATGCCGGGTCCGCGTCAAGCGTACGAGCTCACCGGTTCCGAGATGCATAACATATAGCTCCGGATTTCCATCCTTCGAAAGCACCAGAGCCAACCGATTTCCATCCGGCGATACCGCCGCGCCGGTGTTCAGACCCGCGAAGGCCGCCACCCTCGTCCGCCTGCGCGACGCCAGGTCAATTCGGTAAACATCTGGAAAGCCGCTCAAAAAAGCGGTGTAAAAAAGCGCGTTGGCGTCTCTTGACCACGCAGGCGCCAGGCAAGGCAGACCCTCGCGTGTAATCTGGACGAGGTTGGCGCCGTCGGCGTCACAAACATAAATATCTTTGCGCCCATTACGGAAACCCACCATCGCTATCCGCGTGCCCGAAATCCCGCGCAGGCCGGTAACAGCAAAGATGATGTCGTCCGCCGCCTGGTGAGCCAGACGCCTTACCTCGCTGCTCTCGCCCGCATAGGTTTTGTTCACGTATTCCTTGCCGGTCAACCTGTTCGCCGCTCTGCACACCGCCGACACTCTGCCCCCCGCTTCGCTGCAGCTTCCTCCCACCTCAATTGTAGCCGCCGTTTCAGTAAGCACAAACCAGCCCGACCTCTTCAGGTCATTTTCAAGCGTTCTGAAAAAAAGCTCCGCGCCGCCCTTGCCGGCTGTGAACTTAGACAGACTCAAGGAAGTCTTATCGCTTCCTGCCTTGCGAACGACGACCTGCGTAAAGCCGCTTTCAACCACCAGCAGCGCCAAAATCACGCTTGCCTGAATTACTCTCTTCATGATTCTCCGCCTCCAATTGCAGCACGCCCGTAAACCCAAATTGTGATGGGTCCACGTTCGACAGCTACGCGGCGCGGCGCTGTATCTCCATACCGCCGCGAAGTAACTTTCAAAACCATATCAAGAGAAACTTCTCCAAGCGCAACAGCGTTCTCCGCACGCCCCGGCGCTTTCCCAAGTGAAGCAACCTTCTCTCCGAGCAAAGCGTGCGGGAACGTTGTGCTTCGTTCCGTCCCCCGCCGTTCGAGTCTTCGCCACGGTGCACACGCAGGTCTTCCCCTGTGAGTGCACTGTTGGGGCGACGCCTCCGGCAGAATCCCCTGATCTGCACACCGTGTTTTTCACCGCGTTATCCGGTCCAGCCCTTTCTCTAACCCACAATCTGAACCCATACTTTCATTCATTCCACCCGGAATTCAATTTGCACCTCAGGATGCCGCCGAATGAAATCGGGCGTCAAGTGTTCAACACGTCTCACCGCCTGCAAAGCCTGTCGCACCGATTCATCAAAAGCGCTGTTTCCAGAACGCTGGATGATGTTCCTTGCGCCAATCGTGCCGTCCGCGAGCAGTCGAATTGCGGCTACGACCACGCGGTCGCCAGCGTCTTCTTTACTCGGTTGCGCCCAGACATCGTAGAATGCGTCGTGGATTAAAGCATAGCAACGCTGATCCTCGGAATCAGGTATTACCGTGCGGTCGCTCGGCTTGCCGCCTGCCTCCAATAAACGCCGAATCTCCTCAGGCGTCAACCGTTTGCCCGGAGGAGGCTCCGCCGCGGTCACCGTCCGAGTAATTTTTTTTGTGCTGACTTTTACTGGCGTTTTCCTCTCGGGCGTGGGCTTTTCCTCCGGCTTCGGTTTCGGCTTTTCCTTAGGCGGGGACGGCGTTTTCGGTTTCGGAATTGGTTTGGGCTCCAGCTCCGGTATGTCCTTCTTTGGTGGCGGGACTGGCGGACTTCTTTCTGGCTCACGTAGTACCGCGGTCTGCTTCTTCGGTTCCTCCTGGACCACGTTGACCAGAAATTCCAAAGCTCGGACCGGTTCAACTTTCTTGCGGAACATGGCGCGAAAGCCCGTGGACAGCAACAGCAATGCGACAACCGCCAGATGTGCTATGGTCACTACCCGGAAGTTACGACGAAACTCCTTGTTCATTGCGCCGGTCGCTCATCCGCCTGCGTCACCAAAGCCATGCGCGCGATCTTGGCATCATGCAGCACTCGCAGCACGCGAACTACCTGACCATAACTGAGCCTCTCGTCAGCTCGTATGCGCACAACGGCATCCGGATCATCCCGTCCGATTCTCTGCAACGTCGCGCTCAACTGCTCAAGGCTCACCGGAGCATCGTCAAGAAAAAGCCGATTCTGGCTGTCAATCGTGATCGCATGACTCTTTTCGGATTTCAGTTCGCTGGCCTTCCCGCGCGGCAGGTTAACCGGTATTCCCTGTTCGATCAGCGGAAAACTTATGATAAAGGTGATCAAGACCAGAAACGACAAATCCATCATCGAAGTTAACTGGATGTCGCTGATCAGCCGAAGCGATGTCCGCGCTCTTCTTCTGGCCATGGTCGCGCCCCTACACTTCGAGAAGATACTGCCGTTCAATGTCCGACATCATTTCCTGAAGGAAATTGTCGTTTTCGACAACCATTCGACGAATCTGCTCCGTGATAATGTTATAGGCCACCGACGAGGGAATCGCCACCAGCAGTCCTACTACGGTAGTCAGGAGTGCCCCGGAAATACCCGGCGCGACAGTCGAAAGCATGGCCGAGCCGACTCCCACCAGATCGCCGAACGCGTCCAGCAGACCCCATACCGTGCCCAACAGGCCCAGCAAGGGGGCGGCGCTCACGCAAACCGCCAGCAGATGCATGTTGCTCTCCAACAGCAGCGCCTGATCGTCCAAAAAGCTCTCAGCCACGTTTCTGACGGCGACCCACTGATGGGGAGTCAGCTTGAACTCGGGCGCCCCTACCCCGCCCATAAACAGATCGTTAGGATCAACGCCGCGCGCTTGCATTTCCGCGCCGATCGCCTTGCAAGTGCGTTCATACACGCGGTACATGGGACTCGGCTCGTACTTCTGACGCTTCATAAAAAGCGCCAGAGGGTTCTGCTCGGCCCGATAAGCACTCAGGAAGCGCCGCGATATCTGACGCACAAACTGCAGTTCGCGCATCTTCGTTATCATCAAGGTCCACGCGAAGATGGACCCTATGAACAGAACGATGACAATCACCTGCCCGGCGATATTCGACATCCAAAAGGCATCCACGATGCCCGCCACTGGTAACTGCATTACCATAGTATGCATGCTTGTCTCCTCATCAGCTGACTCCGATACTATTGAACGCGGAAGCACACTGTCAATGTGATAAGCCCGCACTCCCCGACGCAAAAGCCGGAATTATCGTCAACAGACAGCCTGCCCCCGGTCGGACTCATCTTGTGCGCCCGGACAAAACTGGGGTAAAAAGATATACTTGCGTACGCAGCGCGGTTTTGCGAATTTTGGTACTGTTTTGACTCGCGGCATGAACGCGGACTTGCCTTACTGCAGCAACACAAATGAAACTAAATCACCATCGCGTGGCGTGCCTGGCGTTAACAATCATCCTGTGCGGCGCCCATATTGCCCTTTCCGGCGGCTTCGCCAAAAACACTATTCTTTTTATCGGCGATGGTATGGGGTCCGAACAGATCAAAGCTGCCCGCTGTTACCTAGGTACTCCCCTCTGCTTTGAGACTTTTTCCACTCGCACTGATGTCACAACCCACTCCGCAGGAGGTGCAATTACCGACTCGGCTGCGGCTGCCACAGCCATGGCAACCGGCCACAAAGTGCCCAACGGCGTTCTGAGTCTGGACGGCGATCGGGAACTCCGCACGCTAGTGGAAATCGCACGCGACAAAGGTAAACGTACTGGTCTGGTCACAACCACGTATATGACGCACGCGACACCAGCCGCATTTGGAGCCCATGAATTCGATCGGGGTTCGTTGCCGGCTATTGCTGCCGACTATCTTAACCAGACCCGCCCGAACGTTGTTTTCGGAGGAGGCGGCAACGGACTGACGGTGGCGGCCGCTACAGCCGCGGGTTACACCGTGATCACTACCCGCCACGAACTCTTGACGCTCGACACCGAAAGCATCATGCGCATTTCTGGACAATTCGGCCAAACCCACCTTCCATATGAAGTTAATGGTGGTAACGACGACATACCCCATCTTTCGGAGATGACTTCTGTAGCTTTGCGCATTCTTGATAACGAGACAAACGGTTTTTTTCTCATGGTGGAAGGTGGTAGAATAGATCATGCCTGTCACAATAACGACATACGCAGGGCAGTCGGCGAAACAGTGGAATTTGGCCGTGCCGTCCAACAAGCACTCGCCTGGGCTGCCGGCCGGGACGACACATTGGTTATCGTCACGGCCGACCATGAAACCGGCGGTCTGAAAGTTGAGGCTGACAATGGACCGGGCAGCTTGCCCACGGTCTCCTGGGCCGGGGGGAGCCATACCGCAACTCCCGTTCCCTTGTACGCCTGGGGGATAAATGCCGACATCTTCGCTGCAGTCCACGATAATACCGACATTTTTTTCTCGATCCTCAAGGCTGGTCTAGATTCGTCTGTGCAGCAGCAGTGCCATCAGAACTAAGCCAGCATTTCGCATCCGCGCAACCGCCGGTTTTTGTATAACACATTCGCCCCTGATTTTGCGATCAGCCCGAGGACGACAGACGGCGCCGCAGTAAGCGGAGCCGCCAAGGTTTTCATCAATGCAGGTTTCGAACCCTTCAGGATTGGGGAGATTAACCCAGATTTTGCGATTGGCCAGAACAGGCAAGATGCAAGGCGCGGGAGGTGCAGGTGTATGCCCATACTGCGAACCTCCCGCAACGCAGCAGATTGCCCGTTTTCGACAATCCCGGAGGGTTTGAGAATAGGCTGCTTTTCTCTTCAGAAGTGGCTTTCACATTTCGGTGCAAAAGATGGGCAACTGCATTGCATTTCAACTTGTTTGCGCGCAGCACGATACAAATACCTGCCAATTCTCAAACGCAAAATCTGGGATGAAAAGTCCGTAGTTGATGGTGGCTACTCCGGCGGCCTTGGCGGCAGCCAGCGTTGGAAACGGACCTTGCCCGCGCGCCAGCGCCACGAATAGATTCGAGAAATCCACGTTTCCAGTGAGCTTGCCGATGGGCGGCATGATTATGTCGCTTACCAGGGAAGTTACAACTTTACCGAAGGCGCTGCGGATAATGATACCGATAGCCATGTCAAACACGTTTCCACGCAGCGCGAATGCCTTGAATTCTTCAACAAGGTTCATTGCTTGTCTCCTCCCTGATCTGCAGAAGGGCCCTCCGGACGTGTAATTGTTTCGAAGTTCATTCCTGAAGTCTTGCCGAGCGCCAGAATCGGCGCTTCGTATCACCTCCCTGGGCGATATTCTTTGGGATTAATTCCGAGTTGTCGAATGCGGTAGTTGATAATCCTCGTAGTTGTTCTCAGTTCGCGAGCGGCGGCCGCAGCTATCCCTCGCGTTCTCTTTAGGGCATCTATGATTACCTCGCGCTCATAGGCGTCCACCATTTCCTTCAGGCTTGCTCCCTCTGCTGGTAGAATTGCGGTGCCGGTTTGGTCGGCTGTCTGCAGTGAGGGAGGCAGGTTATAGCCGTGAATCACGCTATCTTGCGTTGTGAGCACCGCGCGTTCGATGCAGTTTTCAAGCTCCCGCACATTACCTGGCCAGTGATAAGCCATCATCATGTTGATTGCAGCCGTCGAGATGCGCTTCACCTGCTTTCCATAAATGCGGTTGTATTTCTCAACAAAATGATCGGCCAGCAGCATGATGTCGGAGCGTCGTTCCCGCAGGGGCGGCAGATGAATCGGGAACACGTTCAAACGGTAATATAGGTCTTCGCGGAAGCGCCCCTCCTTCATCAACGCTTCCAAATCACGACTAGTGGCAGCGATGATGCGGACGTTCACCTGGATTGTTTTATCTCCGCCAACCCGTTCAAAGCTGCGTTCCTGAAGCACCCGTAAAAGCCGCACCTGTACGGCTGGCGAAATATCGGCGATTTCATCAAGAAAAAGAGTTCCGCCGTTGGCCAGTTCAAAGCGCCCTTTACGCTGTTGGACTGCCCCGGTAAAAGCGCCCTTTTCGTGTCCGAACAATTCGCTTTCAATCAAATGTTCAGGCAGTGCCGCGCAATTGACCCCGACGAAAGGATTATTTCGGCGTGGACTAGTGTAATGAATGGCACGGGCGACCAGCTCCTTCCCTGTGCCTGATTCCCCGCGGACCAGCACGGTGGCGTTGCTTGCTGCGACTTGAGCAATCTGCGCGTAGACCTGACGCATGCTGCTGCAGTTGCCGATGATGTTGTGTGGACGATACCGTTCGTCGAGTTCCCGCTTCAGAGCCAGGTTTTCAGCGACAAGCGTCTCGCGTTCAATCACTTGTTCACGGATACGTGCGACAGCCTCGGCCAGCAAATCCGCCAGAAGCTTTAAAAAATTCAGGTCCCGCTGCAAGTCGCTCATTCTTCCCGTGGGCCGATCAATGCTCATGGTACCGATAACCTGTTGCTGATAAATGATCGGCACACAAATGAATGCGACGCGTGCTTTTTTTCGTGAGCGGGTTCGATTTAGAAATCGAGCATCCACCGTGATGTCCGGCACCAAGGCGGCTTTGCCCTCCTGGGCCACGCGACCCGTAATCCCTTCTCCAAGTCGGTATTGCCCTCGTCTTCTCTCTTCAGCCGTGAGGCCGCGAGAAGCTTCTATTACAAAGATGTCCGTATCGGGTTGCCGTAGCGTCAAAGTTCCGCGCTGCATTCCCATTTCCGTCTCCAGGATGTCGAGCACCTCATCCAGCAGGGCCGCGACATTCTGTTGATGGGTAATTGCTTGCGAAACCCGATATAGAATGGCCAGCTCCAAGTCTGAGCGACTTCGTGACTTTTCCTTCAAAAGCGACATGTTTGATGTGCACCCCTCAGCCGATCTGTCCGGCCGTTTCTCAAACGCAAAATCTGGATTGATCGCACCGTGGTTGACGAAGAGGATGATAGTGGACGTACGCTCTGGCCACAAGATCGATGCCGTGACGCAGGGCTTTCTCAACCTCGGAGGCGATGCGGTCCCCATCTTCGACACTTTGCCGGCCGTCGATTCCGATCGTCACGTTGAGCACAAGGTAAGGTCCGAAGCGGTGGGCTTGAACTTCTTCGACCTCCAGTACTCCCGGCACGTTGGCCAGCAGACTACGGGTTTGCCGTTCCAGCGCCTCTCCCGGCACAGCATCCATCAAATCAGCGGAGGAATCGTGAAGAATGTGGATACCAGTTAACAGCACCAGGACGGCTACTACGGCGCCGACCAGCGGATCCGCCCAGGGATAACCCCCGCGCGCTACACTGATGCCCACGGCCGCTCCCAGTGCGGAAAGCACGTCGTTGCGGTGGTCTTTGGCCAGCGCCAGAATTGCCGGGTTGCCTGAACGTTGGGCAACGCGCTGGGTGAAAAAAGTGAGTACCGTTTTAACTGCCGCGGTGAATAAGGCTACCCAAAGCGCCACCGCTCGAACATCAGCCACTCGCACTCCGCTGGAAACCATATCGTACACATCGTTGACGGCCTTCCAAAATAGCGCGATGGCTGTGGTAATAATGAAAGCGCCGACAACCAGAGCGGCAATGCTTTCCAACTGGCGATGCCCGTAAGGATGTTCGTTGTCAGGCGGGCGATGGGCGAATCGCAAGAGAATCTTGACTACCACGTAGTAGGCTACGTCCGAAGTGGAGTTAATTCCGTCAGCCAGCAGAGCCGCACTGTGTCCCAGAACGCCGATGGCGGTTTTGAGGCCAGCTAACAGGATATTGGCCGCTAAGCCGACATTCACGGCACCGGCGCCAGAGTCTCGAGAAAAAGCCGACACGGTTGGTTGCTTCCGGGAGCTTACATGATCTTCAGCTTCGGCAAGTCCTGAATGTCCACGGCACCCACCAAACGGCCCGCAGCATCTACGACCAGCACGTCGTCAATATTGTGTTCTTCGAACACGTTAAGAACCTCCGCGGCGAGCTGATCGGCGCGGACACAGATCGGAGATGGAGTCATAACCGCGGTGATCGGCAGCTCCAGCAGGTCAGGACGAGTTCCGATATTGCGCCGCAGGTCACCGTCGGTGAAAATGCCTTTTAACCGTTGCTCGTCATCCACAACGCCAGTGGAGCCAGCGCGCGCCCGCGTCATAGCCATAACGGCGTCCTTGACGGTGGCCTTATCGTTGACAACGGCCAAACGTTCGCCGGTTCGCATGATATCGGCAATGCGCAACAACAAGGCCCGGCCAATTGCGCCGCCGGGATGCAGCCGGGCATAATCCTCGAGTCGAAATCCCCGTGCTTCGAGAAGCACCATGGCGAGGGCGTCGCCCACTGCCAGAGTCGCCGTGGTGCTGGCCGTCGGCGCCATATTGAAAGGACATGCCTCGCGATCCACGCGCACGCAGATTACGGCGTCACTGTGCCGCGCCAGTTCGCTGTTCGGATCGCCAGTCAACGTGACGACGGCCACGCCCAGGCGCTTGACCGCGGGCAGCAAGGCGAGCAGTTCGTCGGAGGCTCCCGAGTAACTGAGCGCAATCAACACATCACCGCGTGCAAGTATGCCCAAATCTCCGTGGAGCGCCTGGGCGGGGTTTAACGTGACACTGGTGGAACCGGTGCTGGCTAGTGTCGCTGAAATCTTTTCAGCGATGTGCAAGTTCTTGCCAACGCCGGTCACAACGATTTTGTTTCTGGAGGCGAGACAGGCAATCAACAGTTGAATAGTCCGCTCGAAGTCTGATCCAAGTGCGTCGCGGACCTTTTGTAACCCCTGGATTTCCAGATCAATTACTTCGCGAGCGCGTTTAATAATATCCACAGCCCTCTTCCCCCTGCGGCTGGCTCACGGGTTTTCCGGTGAAGCCGTTTGAAATGCCGCCTTGCGTGACCAAAAGTGCCGAAAACCTGAAGCAATGAGATAGGCCGTCAGCATCATCAAGACGAGTACGGCACCAAAAAGGATCCCATTTCCCGCCCGCGTGCCGCTGGGGGTGATGCGCGGAACAAACTTGCGCCCCAAACTAATGAGGCTTGCGCCGGTCGTGGCCAGCATGAAAAAGGCGGGGATCAGGGCAGGCCAGGCTTGCCGTGCTCGCGCCATGAGCCAGAAGGCCCCCAGCAGCAAGATAAAGGCGGCCAGCAGTTGGTTGGCGGTGGCAAACAAAGCCCATAGGGACATGATGCCGCTTGAAAAAGCGAACCAGAGCATCAGCGCGACGGCGAGACCTGAATTCACCCAGTAATAGCCCAAGAACCGTTGCAGGCGACTTGGTTGGACGCCGGTGCCGGGTGTGCTGATCGAATCGCCGGCGTTCAGGCTGGCAGGGATTCCACAGGCGCCGCTCACTTCACAGTCAACCGCTGCTTCGCGGTCTCCGCCGAACAGGGCACGCCAGATTTCTTCCAGCAAGTAACGCATCAGGCGTACTGCTGTGTCCAAGGTTGTCACCATAAAGCCTTCGAGCATGATCATTCCGGTGACTGCGCCCACGGCCGCGGGAACCCCGAACGCCGCGTGGCTGATGCCGCCGATCGCCATCGCAAAGCCGAGAATGGGGTTTGCTTTGGAATTCAACCCCAGTAATGCCGGATGCACGTCTTGCAAATAGTTGGCGTGCTTCAGTCCGGCCACTACCGCCGCCACCACACACACCGCCAGGAAACTTTCCAGCAGCATGGCCCAGTAGCCGACGCGGCGGGCTGCCGGCTCGCACTGAAGCTGCTTGCAGGTTGTGCCCCCCGCGCAAAGGCTGTGGAACCCGCTGATGGCTCCGCAGGCTATGGTAATGAACAGTGCCGGCCACACTGGACCCAGCGCGGCCGAGCCTGTGGTTGGGTCCCAGATAGGGACCGCCTCGACCGGCGCGACTGTCGCCCCGCGTATTCCGGCAGCCACCAGGGTTACCGTCAAACCCAGCAGTCCCACGTACAAAATGTGGACATTGATAAAATCGCGGCTTTGGAGAAAAACCCAGACGGGTATGCCGGCGGCGATGAGCGTATAGGCCGCCAGGATCAATCGCCATATATCAGTTCCCGACAACCTGCCCACAAGCTGCTGCTCGCCGAATGCGACAGGGTGAAAAAGCCCCATCATAATGCTCACAGCGCACACCACCAGGGCCAGCAAAGAACAAATCCACACCGGCACTCCCTTCCTGATGTATAGCCAGCCGATCAATGGTGCGCACATGGTAATGACAATGACGCTGGTGGACGCGATGCCGCCGATCACCACCTGCCTGGCGTCACCCTCGCCAACAACGCGAAAAATGGTTTGCGATTCAGGGAGCCCAAGGCGAGCATGGGGCACCATGCTTGTCAGCGCGGTGGCCGACAGATTCAAAAATGTTCCGCAGACCAAGGCCAGGGACACCACCAGAAACACCACGAAGGCGAGGAACGGCCCGCGTCCCAGCAAACGGCGGGCCACGGTAGCTACAGACTGGCCTCCTTCGCGCATGGCCATGAACGTCGCCAGGTAGTCGTGCACTCCGCCAATAAAAAGGCCTCCCAGCAGAATCCAAACCAAGGCCGGCAGCCACCCGAAACATACGGCGATGACTGGACCAAGAATTGGCCCGGCTCCTGCAATCGAGGCAAAATGGTGCGCGAACACCACCGGCGTCGGGGTCGGCACATAGTCACGGCCGTCATTGCGAGTAACCGCCGGGGGAAGTCGCGATGCTTCCTCACCCCATCGTCGCGCAAGAAAACGCGAGTAGAGCGAACCCCCCCCCAGTAGTGCAAGAACGGCAATTCCCAGGATTAGAAGCACTGGCATGACGTCTAAATAAAATCACTCGCTGTCCGCAGAATCAAGTGTGATTATGCATCAGGAGAATGTTGGCGTCAGATCATCGAGTAACCGGCGATCTTGCGATCGGCCCGAAGCCGGCCGATACGTGGCACGAGACGTGCGAGCACGCTATGAGTGAAGCGACTTCCGAACCATTTCACAAATTCACATTTGTAGAGTGTTGTAACATTCTCCCTTCCGAATTGTGGTGATTTTCTCCCCGAGCCCCAATCTTCCTCTGTTGTACTCACCTTCTCCCCGAGTCCCAATCTTCCCCTGGTGTAGTTACGTTCTCCCTGAGCGAAGCGAGGGGGAACGTAGCTTTCTGGGGAAAACCTACCCCCGCCGGTACATTCTCCCACTGGTCACAACGTTCCCCCGCCTGCGGCGGGGAGAACGTTACTACACCCTGCAACACCGTGCACACTTGCCGTCGCCCCCCAGCATTCCCGCAGCCGTTCAAGTTACCTCCCCTCCAGCCCGCGTTTCATCCGTTGTACTCACCTTCTCCCTGAGCCCCAATCTTCCTCTGTTGTAGTTACGTTTTCCCTGAGCCCCAATCTTCCTCTGTTGTAGTTACGTTCTCCCTGAGCGCAGCGAGGGGGAACGTTGTTCTCTCTCCATTTCTGAAACGCAAAATCGGGGTTGAAACCAGTGTTGGTGTTCAGGGTAAGTGGGCACCAGTTGTGCCGGCAGCCAAAGTGCAGTGTTTCAGCCCTTTGACACCCTTCAGGCGCTTGAAAAGGTTTTGAATTTCGGGTGGCCGTCCCCGCACGGCTACAATCTCAAGGCAGTTGTGGTGATCAAGGTGGATGTGCTGGGTGGAAATAATGGCTTCATGGCAGTCGTGCTGCACATCTGTAAGTCTTTGAAGCAGTTCCCGCTTGTGGTGGTCATACACGAGCACGATTGCGCCGACAACTTCCGAGCCCCTTTGCCACTCGGTCTGCACCAAAACCGCCCGCATAAGATCCGCCACCGCTTTAGAGCGTGTGGGACACCCGTCGGCTTTGATCTTACGATCAAATTTGGCCGCAAGGTCGGCGTCAACCGAAACACTAAATCGCACTATAGGCATGACATGTTACCCCGGGAAGGAAGAATAGCACTTTCGGCACACAAAGACAAATTGATCTCAGTTGGAATCTTTACCAAGCGCGCAGAAAACCGCAAGGCACTGATTTCAAACGTCACGTTGGGAAAACAGGCGACAGCAGCGGCATTCGTGCGAGGAAAAAACCAGACGTTTTGCCGCGAGCAGTCCGACATCTGCAGGTTGACTGTTCGGACCTGTTGTAATCTCTGGGCAGTTCTTTGTTGAAGGGTGGGGCGAACATCCCAAATTCCGTCTCAAAAACGACGGCTGAATTTCACGGTTTAGAAATCATGGAGCAATGCACTGATCCCAGTTCTGCGCAAATGTGCTGTGTCGTTGATGCGTTCGATGATGTAGCCCTGAGGTCCTCGCACGAATTCATTGACGCTACAATTGCCCTGCATAATGAAAGGAAACTTTGAAAGCTGTAATTCCAGGGCGCCCAGCACAAGAAGCTTATTCACGACGCGATGAGCAAAAAGTGCGACAGTTTGACCTTGGTGGCGGCGGGCAATCTCTTCCATGGCCTGGAAGGCGCGGTCGAAAGCATGCTGCAGCGATTCTCCATCAGGAATGCGAGTGAGGTGTGGCTGGTCCCTCCACGCTTCATATTCGTGCGGCCAACTCGCAGCAACCTCGATCTCTGTTTTGCCGGTCCACTGACCGTAGTCGAAATCTATAAGATCCGCAAGGGTTTCAGCCACGATCCCGCGATCGGCCAGAACGATGGCGGCAGTTTCCGCTGCGCGAGAGAGGGGGCTTGTGTAGGCCGTGTCAATGGGGATTTCTTTTAGATATTTGGCAAGTGCTTGCGCCTGCCGGCGGCCGTCGTCATTCAGCGGTACATCATGACGGCCCCTGAAAATCCCGGCTTTGTTCCAGGCTGTTTCTCCGTGCCTTATCACCAAGATTCTGGTTTGCATGCTTGGTGGTGCCATGGCTCTTATCGTTATCACGTCTTTTGCTATTTGGCCGAATGCGGCAGATGCGCGGCGCGTGACGCGATCTGTATCTCAAAACTTCCAGCGTCTCGCAGCAAAGCCGATGACGCACTCCGGCCAATCCCTCGTGGTTTGAAAAACAGCTTTCTGTTTGACTGCTTCTCCTTATTTTCGTTCTTGTGTTTATCGTTCACCCGAATTTGTCCCTGAGCGCCGTGGTTGTCAACACGTTATGCGAACCGGTCGTTTTGAAACGCAAAATCGTGGATTATTGATGATGCTGAGTACGGAAAACGGCGCCCGACTGCGCCGAAAATCCTGGCGCCAACCGGACAACGCCGCTTGTTCCGACGCGAAAAGTGACGTGACCCGGTGCGATTATTTGGTAGCCGTCAGCGGCTAAAATTGCGTCGCGAGCCATTTCCTGTGTGGTAACTGCAATGGTTTGGTTGCTGAGCGCGAGTTTTGATACCACCCAGTGCCACGTGACTGTGGAGTTTTGCATGAGCTGAAAAGTCCCAGTATTGGTGCTCGGTCCGCTGGCGGGCACGCTACCGTTACCGGTCCATCCGGTGCAAACAGCAGTGATCTCTCGCTGTAGATCAGCGAGAAGGAGCGGCGAGCTGGTTACCATGCAGCTTACATAGGACCCCCTGGGGTACGCATGCCGTCCAACTGGGGGGTATGCGGCTCCAAACTCGGAAAAAACATCGAGTGTGTTAGTGATGACGGCGGTTTCATAAACCCTAACATTGTCAATGGCCATGTCGCTGCGCTCGCCAATCCCCGTTACGGCTCTGAAGCGGATAGAAACCGGCGAACGGCCGGCGTAGCTGGCCAGACTTACAATGGCGTTGGCCCAAGGCGACGCAGCGCTGGTCTGCTGTTGGCCGGATTTTGACCACACGTTTGAATGCCAGATTCCGTCATAAACATCAACAGCGAGAGTGCCCATCATCGCGCCGTACATGTGGTAGCTGAAAGCCAACGCCGGACTGACTGCTTGTGAAAAATCGAAGGCCGTCTGAAGGCAAGCCCGCTGGTACGGATAGTTTGGGAAGGCAGCGCTGACAAAAACATAACCTGTGCCGCTTGCCGCCGCGCGTGGGCCGGTCTGGGGCGGTGGAGCCGGACCGTTCGTCCATGACCAAAAAAAATCGCTTTGCGGTCCGTCGAACCATATCTCGAAATCGTTCTCGAAATCATTGGTGACGGGAATCGAGAAAGGACGAATATCGAAAGTGGCGGTCATTGCTATTCCGACTGCGGAAATATTGGAGACAGATAGTTGTGTAGAGCGGTCTGGATAAGCCGTACTTCGAGGGAAAGTAGAATCGGAGAACTGCTGTCCCGCTTTGTAATAGTCGCCAGAATTGGCTTTCTTTCCAGCCTCGATTTCTTCCAGGCCGTCGGCCTCCATAAGCCGCAGAAGCTTGTGTTCGGTGTACGAATTGTCGAACCGAAAATCTTGGCGGCTCTGGTCAGGACGAGCGTCAACATGCCAGATGAGGAGTCCATCAGAAGGATTGGGAGTATCGTTGAGAGTGCGGTGACGATTTTGCACCAGAAACCACTCCATGTAAGGCGTGGAACCGTCGTAAGCCGGCATGATCGCTACTGCGGAAGGAAATTGTGCGCTGGCCAAGAGCGGAAGAGACTCCACGCGAGCAGTCACCACGACGGGGGTTAGCCAACCTAACATGAACTTGCTGAAGGCGTTGTGATCGCCTTTGTTATTGTCCATCATATCCAAACCGCCCAGTCCGCCGGGCGGTCCGACACTGTAATCATAATCGTAGTAGTCAGGCAGGCCGAGGGCGTGGCCTATTTCGTGGATTGTAATCAGCGGGGAGAATGTATCAGTTGGGTTATAGAGTTCCCATTCCCAGGAGAAATCGAGAAACCGAACACCATCGAACTGGACATTCGTTGAGCTTAGAGACCAGTGATAGCTCCACCAGAAGTCGGCCCAGTCGTCATGTGGACCCGCCCAGATCACCACAAAGCAGTCAATGTTCCCGTCGCCGTCATTATCATACTGGCTGTAATCGTGCGAGGCATCGTAATATCCGGCGACTTCTTTAACCATGGCGGCAATAGCAGACTCACCATCCCCATAGTTGTTTGTATACCAAGCGCGGTTGTGCAGCATTCGGTACCAACCGAGAACGTTTCCGGTCAGCACCAGATTACTGTAGGATGATCGCAAGTAATACGCACGGAGACTTTCATAGGGATATTCTGATGGATTGCCGGCGCCGAATAGCTTTTCCGTCACCGTCTCCGGGGCTGTGCTGTGCGGATAATCAGGAAAATCGATCAGAAAGAACAACACTTTGTTGGTGCCTGAAGTGGGGAGGCCTTTCCATGCCGGCAGCGGCGCCATCGGTACGGGCGTCGTCTCTTCCGACATGCCGGCATACGCTCGCAGAAATTTGGTTGACAACTGCGCGCTTATTCGATGATTGCGGTAGGCAGCTGCGCGTTGCTGCAAGGCGGACAGCCGTCCGGTCTTCCTGAGGCGCTCGAATTCGCCGGGAGGCGGAGGGCACAAGGCGTTGGCGAAGCGCGTGAGGGCCAACAGGCAGAAAACTGCGGTTAGACACAACCCTAATGGGTGCGGTCGGTGCTGCGGGAATCTGAAGCATTTTGGAGTTGTTCGGCTCATTTGATTTTTGCGCGCAGTTCCTCGAGGGCTTCGCGCAGAATTCGGTTTTGTTTTTCCAACTCAATTACATAAAGCGTGAGTTCTTCGAGTTTGCCAACCAGCAAGGCCTGCATTTGCCCGACTTCAATCCCGGACTTGAGAACTTCCTGCTCGGACGGGATTCCCGGGAGATGCTTGTTGCGGACAATGTAGTCTTCCACTTCCGATAAAGGCTTTAGCCGGTAGTCTGGCTCAAACACATGATCCGACCAGCCGGTGAGTTCCACGATAATTTCCCTGGCTCTAATGGAGCCGTTCACCGCGAGAGTGTTAGTGGCGTTCAGCGTGCCGATGCCCACGTTGCCGTTAGTCAGCACCACGAACTGGGAGTTACCAACCTCCAGACCACCCGGCGGCAGGTGCAATTTGCCCGTCATGATATCGCCATCTGCATTCAGGAAGCGCTGGTCGAGGGTTTCGCCACTGGTGAAATAGACCGAGGCGGCCGCCAGGTTGGTAATGCCGTGTCCGCCCATATTCAAATTACCGGCCAGAGCGCGCGTACCGTCGACAAGCAAAGCCGAAGGATACTGAGCCGTATTCCAAATCTGGGTGGCGATTCCGTGGGCTGAGGCATTGTTCGCGTGCGACGTCAATGCGGCGAGGGCCAAGGGATCCTCCTCGGCTGTCAGATACCCGTTGGTGGCATGATTGCCCCACTCATAGGCAGCATCCCATTGCCAGCTACCTTCGGTTGTTGCGCTGATCAGCGCGTAAGGTACGGACAGAAGCGGCTGGCGGGGCGTTAACGGCGCGCCCTCAATACGCACCTCGATCCAACATTGCTCGTTGCTCAGGGCTGTCCGCAGGGCGGCGGCATTAGTCCCAAAGTGAAAACTGTAGACGCCATTTTGAACCGCAACGGGGCCGACGGTTTCCTCATAGAGGGCTGTGCCGCCCTCGACTTCTGAGAACAAAGCAATTTCCACTTGCACCATGCCGTTTACGGGATTACCAGCGGGATCGAGCAATCTGCCCTGGTAGTTCATGGCGGACGGCGCCGCCAAACAGGCGCTGGCGCATGTCAGGTTGCAAAGAAAAGACTTCCAGCACGCGACTTTCATGGCTGATTTCCTCCTGGTTGATCAAAAACCGCAAGTCGATAAAAGCGCTGCGCCACTCCCTGAAGATTCTGGTCTTTGCCAATCATTTCGGATTGCTGCCATATGCCGGTACCGTGGGGCGCGGTGAATTCACCGATGCTCACGGCGTTAGAGGCCAGTGCACCGACGCTCGCTCCGGCCAGCAGGCGGTAGCGGTATCCTTCGCGGCCCAGCCACTTGATGACGGCTGCCTCTTCTTGAGGGCTGATGGTGGAGATACGCAAGGCGCTCAAAGGGTCGCGCGGATTGGTACCTGCCAGCAACTCGAAAAGGTCGTCGTGTCCATCGTTGTCTGAATCACGAATCAATGAGTCCGTCGGCGTGGCCGGAACGAAAAGCCGTCCCGTTATTTCATCCCGGTCCGCAAGTTTGTCGTTGTCATCGTCGAGATCGTTTTCATCCACAAGTCCGTCATTGTCGGCATCTAGGTCAGGGAACATGACGAAACTCTGAAGGAATCCGCTCCAGTTTACGTATTGGGTGTTGGTCGTAAGGCCGACGGGACAGGACTGGGCCACGCTGGTTAGAGTTTCGCAGGATGCGCCGACCATCCAACCGCCACTGCCGGAGAGGACGCGCGCTGTTTCCACATTGCCGGCGTTGAGGCTGATAGTCAAGCCCAGCCAGACAACAAAGATGTGCGTGCAAGTTATCGGTCGGCGAAATGCCCCAGCGCAGGGCTTAAACCTGCCTTTTCCGATCGAACCGAAGGGGGTAGATGGGCATCGCCATACACGCTGCGGTATAAGCATCCTGCAAGCGTCTTGCAACAAAGCAGAGGCCGCGTTCCGTCCGCGCCTGTGTGTTTCGAGAAATGGCCTTCTGGTTTGGCAGTTCGTATTCATTTTTTTGTGTTTGTTATTCAAACAGGAGCGTTGCGCATCGTGTTCTGCGACGTGATACGCGTACCGGCCATTGTCCCAACTTAAAATGCGGATTGAGCCGCACATGCGGTTTTCCACGCGTTGTTACTATCATTATCCGCTAACTGTGGTCACTAATCAAGCTGCCGGAGAGGTTCAAAAAAGAAGCCCACTTGAGTCTTGTCGTTTTGTTTTGGTTGCGGTAACGTGCAGCGGTTTTTCAGGTGTTACAGACAGAAGGAGATGGTATGAATGAAGAGCTTTCAGGTGGTTATACTCTGTCAGTTAAGGACTGATGGGGTAGACAGGTTACAGGCTGAATCGGTTGGGTGAGGCATGGACCTCGTGAAGGAGATTGGTCAGAC